>ENA-OUOU01000790-OUOU01000790.1-human-gut-metagenome-genome-assembly--contig:-NODE-790-length-18081-cov-6.391268_pt1 | contig 18081 bp, 15 predicted proteins | sample MGYA00237936_ERZ548765 | MGnify/ENA primary metagenome ERZ548765 (study PRJEB26490, sample SAMN05356889) | human gut metagenome | biome: terrestrial biome; feature: human-associated habitat; material...
GCCCCTCGTTCTGCATCTTCATCTCCTCGGAGGTGTAGCCCTCGAAGGCCTCGCCACCGATCTGGGGAATGACGTTGTAGGCGATCTGATACTGGAACACCTTGGGCTCGTAGCTTTTGCCCTCCCGCAGGGCCTCCACCTCGTTCATCAGCTCAATAGGCCCGCCTGCGCCTGCACCGGAGGTGGCCTGGTAGCTGCTTGCCACAATGCTCTCAATAGGGCTGTCCTGATTCAGGGCGTTGATGGCCACCAGGGAAACGATGGTGGTGCAGTTGGGGTTTGCGATGATGCCCTTGTGCTTCTTGGCGTCCTGGGGATTGATCTCGGGGATGACCAGGGGTACATCGGGGTCCAGCCGGAAGGCGCTGGAGTTGTCCACGAATACCGCCCCCGCCTTTACGATGGCCGGTGCAAACCTCTTGGCAATGTCATTTTCCGCCGCACCCAGGACAATGTCCATGCCCTGGAAGGCTTCGTCGCAGGCCAGCTCCACCGTGAGCTCCTGGCCCTGCCAATCGATTTTCTGCCCCACGGACCGCTCTGACGCCAGCAGGTGCAGCTCCTCCACAGGGAAATCCCGCTCTGCCAAAATTTTCATCATTTCCCGGCCCACAGCGCCCGTTGCGCCCAGAATCGCTACTTTATACTTTTTCATGATATAATCCTCCTTAATTATTTCACAAAGCTGTCATACAGCACCCGGATGGCTCCGGCAAAGTCCTTATTGTCCACGCCCACGATGATGTTCAGCTCGTCGGGGCCTTGGGTGATCATGCGGATGTTGATGCCGTTTTCACCCAGGGCGGCGAAGATCTTGCCGGATGTACCGGGCTTAAAGGCCATCTTCCGGCCCACCGCCGCCACAATGGCCATGTCATCGGTGACGTGGATGCTGTCAGGCTTCAGCATTTTCTGTATGTCGCCCAGCAGCTGATACTGACAGGGCCGCAGCTTGTCCGCTGCCACCACCAGAGACACGCTGTCAATGCCCGAGGGCAGGTACTCCAGCACCAGCTGATATTTCTCCAGCACCTCCAATATCCGCCGCAGCACACCCACCTCATTGCTCATGCCGTTTTTGGTGATGGTGATAACGGAGAAATTCTTCCGCCCGGCGATACCGGTGATGAAGTTGCCGTCCTTGGCCTCCTCCGTCTCATCGAAGGACTCCATGATCATAGTGCCGGGATGGTCGGGCTGGTTGGTGTTACGGATATTCAGGGGGATGTTCTTCTCCCGCACCGGGAAGATGGTCCCCTCGTGGAGCACCTGGGCGCCGATATAGCTCAGCTCCCGCAGCTCCGAGTAGGTGATGCGCTCAATGGGCAGCGGGTCCTTCACGATGCGTGGATCTGCCATGAGAAAGCCCGACACATCCGTCCAGTTTTCATATACATCCGCATCCAGTGCCGCCGCCGCCAGGGCGCCGGTGATGTCGCTGCCGCCCCGGGTAAAGGTCTTGATGCTCCCATCGGGCATGGCGCCGTAAAAGCCCGGGATCACCACTCGCCGCCCGGAGGCCATCCGGGCCAGGATCTCGTAGCTCTTTTCCTGGTCCACCGTGCCGTCCAGGTTAAACTTCAGCCACAGCTCACTGTCCAGGAAGTCATAGCCCAGATAGTCCGCCATAAGCTTTGCCGCGAAGTATTCGCCCCGGCTTACCAGCTCGTCCTGGCTGATGCCCGCGTCCATTTTCCTGCGCAGGGCGTCAAATTCCGTCTCCAGGTCGGTCTTCAGCTCCAGGTGGTCCCGGATCTCTATGTACCGGGAACGGATCATGTGAAACACGCTGTCGCAGGACACGCCGTATTTCAGATGTGCGTAGCACAGATACAGCAGATCTGTCAGCTTGTGGTCGTCGGAAAACCGTTTTCCCGCAGCGGAAACGATGACCACCCGCCGGGCTGGATCTGCCTGCACAATGCTCTTTACCTTTTCAAACTGTTTGGCGTCCGCCATGGAGGAGCCACCGAATTTCAGCACCTTTAACATATTTTCAGCTCACTTTCCTTTGAAATTAATGCAAGGTTTTCAATCACGCTGACAAAAAAGTTGATTTTGTCCACACACAAAAAACACTTGCTTTTTTCTTGGGGACAGTGTATCATATCATTATGCAAATTGCAAGAAAAAGATTGGAGAAACTTGTATGAAATATCAAAGCACCCGCAACCACGCCCTCACGGCCTCTCCTGCGGCCGCCGTACTTCAGGGCATTGCGCCGGATGGGGGACTCTATATGCCCGAAGCTATCCCCGTTCTGGATTGGCAATCTCTTATGAAAGAGGACACCCTCACCATGTCCGCCCGGATCCTTTCGGCCCTGCTGCCGGATTACGAGGATATGCCCGCCTTGGTGCGCCGGGGCTACGCCGGAAAGTTTGAGACAGAGGACTTGACTCCCCTGGTATCCGTGGGCGACCGCTATGTGCTGGAGCTGTTCCGGGGCCCTACCAGCGCCTTTAAGGACGTAGCCTTGAGCCTGTTGCCCCAGCTGATTAGTCAGGCCCGGGACATGGAGGGGATTGAGGACGAGATGCTTATTCTCACCGCCACCTCCGGTGACACCGGCAAGGCGGCGCTGGAGGGCTTTCGGGATGTGCCCGGCACCAAGATCATCGTCTTCTACCCCCACGGGGGCGTATCCGCCGTGCAGCAGGCGCAGATGGTCACCCAGGAGGGCGGCAATGTGAAGGTCTGCGCCGTCCGTGGCAATTTCGATGATACCCAGACCGGCGTCAAGCGCATCTTCGCCTCCTGTGACGAGGAGGACCTGCCCGGCGTGCGTCTCTCCTCCGCCAATTCCATTAACATTGGCCGCCTGGCGCCGCAGATCGTGTACTATTTCAAGGCCTACGCCGATCTGGTGCGCTCCGGCCGCATCCGTGTGGGGGATAAGGTGCATTTCTGCGTACCCACCGGCAACTTCGGCGACATTTTAGCAGGCTACTTTGCCAAACGTATGGGCCTGCCCGTGGGCCGGCTCATCTGTGCCTCCAACCGCAACGACGTCCTTACGGACTTCCTCTCCACCGGCGTCTACGACAAGCGCCGCACCTTCTATAAGACCACCTCACCTTCTATGGACATCCTGGTTTCCAGCAACTTAGAGCGGCTTTTGAGTCTCCTCACCGGGGACGATGCCTATGTTTCGGGGCTTATGAAGGACCTCAATGAGGTGGGCCACTATAAGGTGACGGAGGAGCTGCTGCAGAAGCTCCAGGCGGAGTTCTCCTGCGGCTGCTGCGATGATGATGCCGCCGCTCGCACCATAGGCAGGGTCTGGGCCCGGGAAAAATACCTCTGTGATCCACATACTGCCGTGGCCTGGACTGTGGCCGACCAGTTTATCCACATGCATCGGGACGGTGTGCCGGTGGTGGTCCTCTCCACCGCCAGCCCCTATAAATTCCCCGCCGCTGTTCTATCTGCCTTGGGGCAGCGGGTGGCAGACGATGAATTTGCCGTCATGGAAGATCTACGCGCCTGCACCGGCGTGCCTGTGCCTAAAAATCTCGCCTCTCTGCGGCAAAAGCCCGTGCGGCATACCGACGTTATCGACCGGGAGGACATGCTGGACTATGTCCTGCAGAAGGCAGGTGAGGCACAATGGTAACCGTCCGCGTTCCCGCTACCACCGCCAATTTGGGCCCCGGCTTTGATACCCTGGGTCTGGCCCTGGCCCTTTATAACACCCTCACCTTTGAGGAGCTGGCCGAGGGGCTGTATTTCGAGGGTGTTGACCCGGAATATGCTACGGCGGAGAACCTGGCCGTGGTCGCCTACAAGGCCGTGCTTTCCAAGCTGGGCCTGCCCATGCCGGGCCTGCGCATCTCCGTGCAGGCGGAGATCCCCATCTGCCGGGGCCTGGGCAGCAGCGCCGCCCTTATCGCTGCCGGTGCCGCCGGAGCCAATGCAAACCACGGCTCCCCCTTGACCCGGGCGGAGCTGCTGGCCGTGTGCAATGACATTGAGGGCCACCCGGATAACCTGGCCCCAGCCATCTTCGGCGGATTGGTCGCCTCCTTTGTGGAAAATGAACGGCCCTATATCGCCCGGTACAGCCTGCACAAGCGCCTGCGCTGTACGGCCCTTATCCCGGATTTTCAGCTTTCCACCCACCTGGCCCGAGGTGTCCTGCCGAAGGAGGTTCCCTACGGAGACGCTATTTTTAACGTCTCCCGTACGGCCGTGCTGCTGCGGGCCCTGGAGGAGGGTGACACGGAGACCATTTCCGTCTCTCTCCGGGATAAGCTCCATCAGCCCTTCCGCCGCACCCTGATCCCCGGGTTTGACGAGGCCGAGGCCCTGGCTAATAGCTGCGGCTGCGTGGCGTTCTTTATCTCCGGCGCGGGACCCACCCTCCTGTGCCTGTCCGCAGACCCGGATTTTGATGCAAGGCTTGCCGCCCGTCTTTCTGAGCTTCCCGGCCATTGGCGTCAGCTCCCCCTGCCTGTAGACCACGAGGGCATCATAGTAAGTTGACCCCTTGCAGGGGTGGATGGATTCTGTCCACCCCTGCTTTTTTGTGCCCTGAAACACCAAAAAAGTATCCCCCACGCCCTTCGGCGCGGGGGATACTTCCACATCATTCTTATTTTTTGAAGCTGTCCTTCAGAGAGACGCTGCGGTTAAAGACCAGGTGGTCTGCTGTGCAGTGGCGGTTATCCATACAGAAATAGCCGGTGCGCATAAACTGGAAGGTGGGGGCGTTGGTGCCGGTGCGATTTTCCCGCTGATCAAATTCGGCGGCCACGGCAGCCATTCCCTTTTCCACCTTGCATCCGGTGAGGATGGAGAGAGATTCGGGGTTCAGGCAATCCAGGAAGTTCTTATCCGGCCCGTCGGGCTGGGCATCGGAGAAGAGGTTGTCATAGAGGCGCACCTCGGCGTCCAGGCAGTTTTCCGCATCTACCCAGTGGAGCGTTGCACCCTTGACCTTGCGGCCGTCAGCGGGGTCGCCGCCCCGAGAGTTGGGGTCGTATTCGCAGAGAACCTCGGTGATATGGCCCCTTTCATCCTTGACACAGCCGGTACACTTCACCAGATACGCACCCTTCAGGCGGCACTCGGGGCCGTCAGGGAACAGACGCTTATACTTGGGGATGGGCTGCTCCAGGAAATCGTCGGCCTCCATCCACAGGTGGCGGCTAAAGGTGATCTCGTGGGTGCCCTGAGTGGGGTCAGTGGGATTGTTTTCCACCTGGAAAACCTCGCTCCGGCCCTCGGGATAGTTGGTAATGGTGAGCTTAATGGGGCGCAGCACAGCCATGGTGCGCTCGGCGGTGGCATTCAGATCCTCCCGCAGGCAGTGCTCCAGGAAGCCAAACTCCACCACGTTGGGGGACTTGGCCACACCGATGCGTTCACAGAAATTACGGATAGAGGCGGCGGTGTAGCCCCGGCGGCGCAGGCCGCAGAGGGTGGGCATACGGGGATCGTCCCAGCCGGAGACCCGGCCCTCCTCCACCAAAGCACGCAGCTTGCGCTTGGACATGACGGTGTGGTCGATGCCCAGGCGAGCGAACTCGATCTGCCGGGGGCGGGCGGGCAGCTCACAGTGCTCAATAACCCAATTATAGAGCGGCCGGTGGGCCTCAAACTCCAAGGAGCAGAGGCTGTGGGTGATGCCCTCCAGAGCATCCTGAATGGGGTGGGCGAAGTCGTACATGGGGTAGATGCACCACTTGTCGCCCTGGCGGTGGTGGCTCATGTGGTTGATGCGGTAGATGACCGGGTCGCGCATATTGAAGTTGCCGCTGGCAAGGTCGATCTTAGCACGCAGGGTCATGGCGCCGTTGGGGAATTCCCCGGCGCGCATACGCCGGAACAGGTCCAGGCTTTCCTCGATAGGCCGGTCCCGGTAGGGGGAGATGGCGGGCACACCGATGTCGCCCCGGTTGGCCTTGAACTCCTCGGGGGTCAGCTGGCACACATAGGCCAGCCCCTTTTGGATGAGCAGCACCGCCTGGCGGTAATCCTCCTCAAAATAGTCGCTGCCGAAGAAGAAACGGTCGCCCCAATCGAAGCCCAGCCAGTGGATATCCTGCTGGATGGCGCCTACAAACTCCTCATCCTCCTTGGTGGGGTTGGTGTCGTCCATACGGAGGTTGCACAGACCGCCGAACTTCTCAGCGGTACCGAAGTCGATGCACAGGGCCTTGCAGTGGCCGATGTGCAGGTAACCGTTGGGCTCCGGGGGAAAACGGGTGTGGACGGTCATGCCCTCGTACTGGCCGCCGGGAGCCAGGTCCTCAGTGATGAAATTGTCAATAAAGTTGCTGCCCTCGGCGCGCTCAGGCTCGTTAGCGGCGATGACTTTGTTTTCCTCGCTCATATTGTTTTACTCCTTATAGTAAATTACTGCAAAAATATTATACTATTATACCGACTGCATACGAAAAATGCAAGACTTCCGTTCTATATTAGCTCACTTTCCGCGGGTATATGCCGGGATAGGGCCGCGTTGCTGAAGCGCCGGTCTCCGGTGAGCTCCCGCACCACGGTGATGGCATCCGGAAAACGGAAGGGGGCATCCTCCCGGGGCAGCTCGATCTCCATGACGGCGCAGCGGGGCCAGAAGGGATAGAAATCGATCTCAAAGGTGTATGGCCCCTCCGGCAGGCAGTAACGGGTCTTGCGGATGGTCTCGGTCATGGGATCCCGGCGGGTGAGGTAGGCGTCGTAAGCCTCGGGGGTGATCTCCTCCTCCTGCTCCAGGCGGGTGATGGCGCTGCGGTCAATTTTCACAGTGTGGAAAAAGGCCACGCCGTCAGCCCCTTCCCGGCGGCGGACGCGCTCCGTTTGGTGAGGCGGGGAGAGGAGATAGGTCTGCTCCATGTGATAGACATGGCTGCACCGGGCCGCCAGTTCCGGCTCCGGCGGGCGGAGGATGAGAAAGCGGCGCTCAATCTCCAAAGAATTACTGTTCATAAAATTCCTCCCGGCTCATCAGCAGATTCAGTGTTTCCAGCAGGGCATTGGGGGTCAGGTGTTCCGGCAGCTCCAGATTTTTCAGCAGCTGCTGTCGCTTTTGGGTACTGCCGGGACCGATGAGGCCCCGGTCCAGCAGGTCGGCCTTGGTGATGGGGACTGCGGCTGAGGGAGCGGCCTCCCCCACAAAGGTAGCGCCGCCCCGGCGCAGGGCCTGCAGGAGAATTTCCGGGGTCATGCCCTCCACGCCCAGCTTGCCCTCTTTCCCGGCCTTGCGCTTGCGGCGCTCCTTGCCGGGGATGTCGGGGATGTAGGCCTGCTTTACCTGCTCCGTTGGAATAACCCCCTTGAGATAATTGCGGATGACAAAGCCCGCCCCATCGGAATCCGTCAGCAGGATAAGGCCCCGCTTTTGGGCCAATTTCCGAAGAAAGGCCAGCTTCTCCCGGTCGTTGAACACGGAGAAGCCGCCGGTCTCCACAACGGTGGCGTCCACCACCTGTAAAAGCATATTTCTGTCGTAGCGGCCCTCCACCACGATGACTTCTTCAATGCGCGGCTTGCTCATTGCTCCGCCAGCTCCATGACAAATCGCACCAGCTCACCCTCCCGGTCAATGTTTTTTTCACTTTTCATGCGCCGATCCAACAGCTGGCAAGCGGCCAGGGAGCGCTTGCACCACGCATGATCTACCCGCCGGGCCGCCTGGAGGAGGAGCCTTGCGGGATAGTCGCTGCGCATCTGCCACAGGTCCATGAGCCAAAAACGGTCCTTGCCACTGTCTAAAGCCATGCGGGCGGTATACAGCCGCCGCAGCTCCTTGCCAATGGCTCCCAGGATGACGATGGGCTCCGTCTGCATCCGCAGCAGGTCTCCCAGCACGGCGGCAGCCTTGTTATAATCCCGGGCGGAGATGTGGTTGGTCATGTCGAAGATCCGGGCGTCCAGCATCGGCTCCGCCACGGCGGCAATATCGGCAGCGGTGACCTGCTCGGCCTTGGCAAAGGCCGCCACCTTGTTCACCTCGCCGATGAGGTTATCCATCATGGAGCCGCAGTAAAAGAGCATATAGTCCGCCGTTTGCTGGTCGATGCTGCGGTCCAGGGCGCGGAAGCGTTTTTGCAGCCAACGGACCAGTGCGTCCCGGGCTTGCCCCTGGAACTCCACCACCTCCACATTTTTATCTATGGCGGCGGTGAGCTTTTTCATTTTCCGGTCCGGCTTGTAGGGAACTGTGTCATAGATAAACACCACGGTGCAGTAGTCCGGCAGATCCTCTAAAAGCTCCGTGAGCTGGCTGCGCTGACTTTCATCGAGCCTGAAAATATCCCAATCCGTCACTGTTACCAGGGTGCTGGGCGCCATCATGGGCATGGACTCCACGGCATCGGCCACGTCCTGGGTTGTGACACGGCTGCCGGAGAGCCGGTGGAGATTAAAATCCTCGCTGCCCCTGGGAATGAGAAGCTCCTGCAGCTGCTGGACATAGGTCTGGCGCAGGTAGCTCTCCTCCCCGTAAAACAGATAGGCCCGGGCAGGCGCTTTTTCCTTTATGGCCTTGCGCAGGCGGTCGTATGCGGCGTTTTTGCCTGAGGCTTTGCTCTTTTCCGCTGCCATAGCGTGTGGCTCCTCTCGTTAGTGATAGTGTACGGTCACGGTGATACAGCCCTGGGTATCGGTGCGGTAGACCTCTGCGCCCACGGCCTCCAGCCGGGAAATGGCCGCGTCTGTGGGGTGACCATAGCTGTTGTCTCCCACGCTGATGATGGCCGCCTCCGGAGTAAGGGCGGACAGGAAATCCTGCTGGGAGCTGTATTTGGATCCGTGATGGCCCACCATAAGGACCTCCAGATCCGGCAGGTCGTACTGCCCGATCAGCGCCAGCTCCGTCTGCCCGGACATATCGCCCGTAATAAGCAGGTCAAAATCGCCGCTGCTGCACAGGTATGTCAGTCCCTGCTCGTTGGGATCGCCCGAGCCCACGGGCGGGAAAACCGTGAGGCTGCACTGCCCCAGGGGAATGGCTTGTTTTTCTGTGACGAACAGCACCTGAGTGCCGTGCTCCTGGGCCAGAGCCACCAGTTTGTCCCGCACACCGTAGTCGTCCTCTATTTGCGGCAGATAGAGTCGGTCAATTTCCACCCGGCTGAACAGCTCCGCCAGGCCGTTGGTGTGGTCAGCATGGAAGTGGGTTACGGCCACCGCTGACAGGCGGCGCACCTCCATACTGCCCAGCTGCGAGAGCACCTGTTGGGCCGGATGCTTGTAGCGGTTGCTGCTGCCGCAATCCACCAAGACAGCATCATCGCCGGACAGCAGCAGGGTGCTGGCCCCTTGCCCCACATCCACGGCGACCGCTGTCAGCGCACCGCTGTGAAACTCTGCTGCGCGCAGGTTGACGCACAGCACCAGGGCCAGGAGGGACAGCACGGCAGCCAGGGCATATTTCCGGGGCCGGTCTCGGGTCAGGACGCACAAAATGAAAAGAGCGTATACAAACACCAGCCAGCAAACCAAGAATGGATTGGTATCCGTGTAGAGCGCGTGGTGGGGAATGGAGACGGCCAGGTCCACCGCCAGCAGAAACAGCTTGCTCAGGGCCCAGCTGACATATCCCAGAATTCGGGCGGCGGGCAGCCAAACAAAGCCCGCCAGCACCGTCAAAAAGCCGGCCATGAAATTACCGGAGGCCAAGGGGATACACACCAAGCTTGTCAGCGGCGACACTGCGGAAAATACGCCGAAATAGTAGGCCGTCAGCGGTACGGTGAACACCATAGCCCCCAGGGTGGAGGAGAGTGTACCGGTCAAAAAAGCGCATGCCTTGGCCGCAAGCCTTGCCCGGGGCTGTTTCCTTGCCCGGAAGAATCCGTAGACCCGGGGCGTGACCAGGATCAGCCCCAGCATGGCGCCAAAGCTGAGCTGCAGGCTCACGCTGGCTGCGGCATAGGGGTTGACCAGCAGAATGAGTCCTAGAGCCGCCGCCAGGGAGGTGATGGGATCGGCATCCCGCTTGAGCAGGGGCGCCAGCAGCAGGAAAAACTGCATGATACACGCCCGAACCACCGAGGGCGTCAGCCCCACCATAAACATATAAAATATCAGCACTGCCGTGCCCACTGCCGCCAAAAGCCGGCGCCGATGCCCTACAAGCAGACTCAGCAGCGTCAGCAAAAAGGCGCAGTGCAGCCCGGAAACGGCAAACAGATGGCTCACACCCGCCTCGGAAAAGCGGACGGACAGTTCTTCGGAGATGCCGCTGCGCTCTCCCAGAAGCTCCGCCTGCAGGAGACCGGCCACAGTGCCGTCACGCTCCCATATCCGGGCGATTTTTTCCCGGAAGGCCTTTTCCATCCGCTGGGGCAGATACCGCAGGGAGCCCACCTGGCCTTGGGCCACCGTGGGCATCTCCTCGCAGTACAACAGGACAAAGATACCCCGGGAGGTGAAGGTGGACAGGTCTGTGCCCTTGATAACGGAGGCATCCTGCCAGTTGGCACTTCCCAAAAGGGTCTGCCCCGGCTCCAAAAGGGCGGCCGCTTCATCGCTGAGATAGCACGCGGCCTTGGCGCCCCGGGCATCTGCCAGGCGCACCGTGACCCGCCAGCCAAAATCCCGCTGCTCCGGCCAATCACACACCGTGGCGGAAAACAGATGGCTGCTGCCGCACTTATCCTGCACAGGCTGCGCCACCAGGGCGCTCCAGCCACGGCCATACAGCAGCCCCGCCGCCAGGGATAGGGTGATGAGGGCCAGGTAGACCCGGAGCCGCCCGAGGGCCCGCAGTCTGGGCAGCAGCAAGACGAGTCCACCGGCCGCTGCCAGAATACCCGCCGCCCAAAAGACCCAATGCCCCACCGGCAGCAGGCACAGGGACAGGATGGCCGCCGCAAAGGAAAATGCGATAGCCGCCAATGAACGCATGGCCCTGCCCCCTTTCAATCTGCTTCCATTATACCAAAGCTGGCCGCTGATAACAAGAGCCGTGGCCGATGGCGGTAAAAAAACTGCTCCCTCCGCTTTGGCAGAAGGAGGAGTTGATGCATGAAAAAAGTCCCGCAGAGTTTGCCGCCCGCAGCAGATTGCGAGGCTTTTGCCGGAAAAATCCAAAGGAATTTTCGACAGTAGAACGTCCCCCTCCGCCGGAGCGGAGAGGGACGGGGAGGGATGGATCAATCCTCCGTGGGAAAGTCCACGTTGGTATAGCCGGAGAGCTGATTGAAAACGGACAGCTTGCCCTCCTCCACAGCGTGGTGCAGCATCTTCATATCCGGCTGCACGTTATCCTGGCACACCAGGGAGCCGCAGGCCATGTCCATCTCGTAATTCTCCAAAATAGTACGGGCGGCGGTGACCCGGGAGCGCAGGGAGCAGTGGCAGTGGGCGGTGAACATCTGCAGCAGGGAGTACCAGGGGCTGCCGTGGCGGCCGGCCATGAGATACAGCAGTTCCCGCTTTTCTACTGAGGTCATGTTCTTCACCAAAAACAGCAGGGCCTGCTCGATCTCCTGGTCATCGTCCTCGGGCTTGATGCCGTCGAACAGCCAGGGGTACAAAAACGCCAGGTAGTAGGGCATGGGATTGGTGCCCAACACGCGAAACCACTCCGATCCCTCATACAGATCCGGGGCGCTGGCGCCCTTTTCCCAGTTTTGAATGGTTTTTTTGCTGACGCCCAGGCCGTTGGCCATGAACTCCTGGGTCTTGCCTGCGTCAGAGCGGGACAGGCTCCAGATCCGCGCGAAGCGCTTGTTTCTATCCGATTTGGATTCCTTGTGCAGCATACGATCACCTGCTTACTGAAAAATCTATTTATTTGCCGTTTTTTTGCAAAAATATTTTATCAGCATAAGAGAGAAATGTCAACAGAAAAGGCAAAAAAATTGGTGCTTAAATGGGCTTGGCGGATAAAATATCTACCACGGACCCGGAAACTGCGGCAAAAGGCGGTTTTTGCCCGGGCCGCCGGGCGTACTTTTTTATCTGTATAGGGACTGCCCATGGGGGCATAGGATGGCAGGGAAAGGGGAGATGCATATGCTGTCTGCAGCGCTGCTTCTGCTGGCTAACAGCCTGTTCCTGACTCTGCGCCTAACGGGGGATACAGGGTCTTTTCCCAAGCCGCTGAGCGCCGGAGAGGAGCGAATGTACTTAGAGCGCAGCCTGGCCGGGGATCTGGAGGCCCGGAACATCCTGGTGGAGCATAATCTGCGCCTGGTGGCGCACATTATCAAAAAATACTACACCCAGGCGGCGGAGCAGGAGGATCTGATTTCCATCGGCACCATCGGGCTTATCAAGGCCGTGGATACCTTCCGCCCGGAGCGAAAGATCCGCCTGGCTACCTACGCCTCCCGCTGTGTGGAGAATGAGGTGCTCATGTATTTTCGCAGCCGCAAAAAGCTGCAGGGGGAGGTGTCCCTGTCCGATACCATCGAGCCCGACGCCGCCGGGGGCGCCCTCAGCCTCATGGACGTGGTGGGCTGCGACGACACCATGCTCTCGGACATGGCCGACCGGGAGGAGCGCCTGCGCATCCGGGAGCTGGTGGGCCGCTGCCTTACGGACCGGGAGGCGGAGGTGATCCGCCGCCGGTACGGACTATCCGGCCGCCTGCCGCAAACCCAGCGCCAGGTGGCTGCGGCCTTCGGCATCAGCCGCAGCTATGTATCCCGCATTGAAAAGCGGGCACTGCAAAAGCTGGAGGCGGCGCTGAAGGAGGAGATGCCAACAAGAAACAATAAATGATTACAACCGTGCGAAGCAAGTTCGCATATACCCCCTTGCACAGAATGGACAAAAATGGTATAATGCTATGTGGCAAAGTATACAAAGAACAAGGAAGGTACACGCATGAGAAACATTTACTGTGGGATTGCTGATATTCGCAAGCGGGTTTTTGCGGAAGTGGCAAAGCTCGCCTACGAAGGCGGCGACTACCATCGTATCGATAAACTGCCGTATGAGATTCTGCCGGGTGAAGTGGGGAACGAACGGGACTCCATCTTCCTGGAGCGGGCCATTGTGGGAGAGCGGATTCGATTGGCCATGGGCCATAGTCTGCGTTCCGCTTCGGAGCAGGGACTTCTGTCCGATGGTGTGGACAAGAGCGCAGTGCGGGAAAAGTATTACGAGCCGCCGCTGATTAACATCATCAAATATGCTTGCCACGCCTGCCCGGACACCCACTACCAGGTGACCAACGCCTGCCAGAGCTGCCTGGCGCACCACTGCTCCAATTCCTGCCCCAAGGGCGCCATCAGCTTCCGCTATGGCCGGGCTGAGATCGACCAGAGCAAGTGCATTAAATGCGGCAAGTGCAAGGCGGCGTGCTCCTACCAGGCCATTATCCGCTTTGAGCGGCCCTGCCAGGAGGCCTGCGGCATGGATGCTATCGGCAAGGACGAATATGGCCGGGCAGAGATTGATCAGGATAAGTGCGTTAGCTGTGGCATGTGTCTGGTGAACTGCCCCTTTGGCGCTATTGTAGATAAAGGGCAGCTGTTCCAGCTGATCCATTCCATCCGCAGCGGTGACAAGGTCGTTGCTGTGATCGCTCCGGCCTTTTGGGGTCAATTCGGCGATGGCGTGACCCCGGGGCAGATCGTTTCAGCCATGAAGATGCTGGGCTTCCATTCCGTGGAGGAGGTCGCCGTAGGCGCAGACCTGTGCGCCATCGAGGAAGCGGAGGAATTCATGCGCCATGTACCGCAGATGCAGCCTTATATGGCTACCTCCTGCTGCCCGGCGTGGTCCGTGATGGCTAAGAAGGAGTTCCCCGGCGCCGCGCCGTATATCTCTATGACCATGACTCCCATGGTGCTTACGGCTCGACTGCAGAAAAAACGTGAACCGGGCTGTAAGGTGGCTTTCATTGGACCCTGCGCCGCCAAAAAGCTGGAGGCCAGCCGCCGCACCGTCCGCAGTGATGTGGACTTTGTACTGACCTTTGAGGAGCTGCGGGGGATGCTGGAGGCCAAGAACATCGACTTCACCGATATCCCTGATGTGCCGGCCAATTATGAGGCGTCTGCCCTCGGCGTGGGTTTTGCCGCTTCCGGAGGCGTTGCCAAGGCGGTGGAGGATGTGATTCACCGGCTGGACCCCGACCGGGAGGTAAAGACGGTGTATGCCGAGGGGCTGCGGGAGTGCCGCAAGATGCTGCGTATCGCACGGACAGGGAAGTATGACGGATATCTGCTGGAGGGTATGGCCTGTCCGGGTGGATGCATTGCCGGCGCAGGCACAATCCAGCCGCCGGAGAAGTCCCAGCGGGTGCTGGAACAGTACAAGGCCAGCGCACCCAAGGATAATCCGCTGGATTCGGACTATAAGGACGACCTGTATCTGCTCCACGATGGAGAGGATGATTGGAGCTTTGTAGGCAGACATTGAGAGGATGCTAATGAACGAACTGATCCTGTTGTGTATGGAGATGGTGGGTACCGTGGCCTTTGCCCTGTCCGGTGCTATGACGGCGCTTCGGAGGCAGATGGATTTGCTGGGCGTTATGATCCTGGGCCTTATTACCGCCGTGGGCGGCGGTGTGCTGCGGGATTTACTGCTGGGCATCACACCGCCCAAGGCATTTGACGACCCGCTGACGGTATGTGTAGCGCTGGTTTCCTCCGCAGCTGCGTTTTTGCCGCCGCTGCGCGGCCTGCTGCTCAGGAGCACGCTGCTATTTGAGCGGCTGCTGCTGTGGGCAGATTCCCTGGGCCTGGCGGCATTTACCGTGGTGGGCGAACAGATTGCCTATAGCCATCTACCGGAGGGGAGCTGGTTTGCCGTGGCCCTGCTGGGGACCATTACCGGTGTGGGCGGCGGTGTGGTGCGGGATTCCCTGGCGGGTAACGTGCCGTACATATTCCGCAAGCATATCTATGCCCTGGCGGCCCTGGCGGGCGCCGCTGTGTGGGTGGTATGCCACCTGTACTGGGACGACACGGCTGCGCTGCTGATGGGCAGCACGGTGGTGGTGGCCATCCGATTGCTGGCGGCTCACTTCCGTTGGAGCCTGCCGAAGGCCAAGGTCCCGGAGGGATAAGAGGTTTGCTTCAAAAGCGTTTCGATACGGAAAAGAAAAAGCTCCCCCTGCCGTAATGAACAGGACCAGTAAAAACAGACAATAGACAAAACACCCCCCTGATGTAGTTATTATCCTACATCAGGGGGGTAATTGCATGTCAGGAAGTGCCGTGAGGCGGGGGGAGTTTTTGACGCTTTTATCTATGGAACAGGCCGTGCTTTTCATAGGGCTTGGATTCTACAGCCTTGACCTCATAGCCTGTTTCGGCGATGGCCCTGCGCAGGGCCTCCTCGTCCAGCGGCTCCGGGGAAATGACGGTGGCCGTACCCTTGGAATGGGACGCGCTGACCTTCTTCACGGCGAACTTGTTGCGAATTACATCACACACATGGCTCTCGCACATGCTGCACATCATGCCGTCGATCTTCAAAATGGTTTCTGTCATATACTTATGCCTCCTTAGCAGATTTATCCTTTTTCTTGAGAGGAAGATCCAGCTGCGCCAGCACCACAGCAATGAGCATCAGCACGCAGCCAATCAGCTCCTTGCCGGTCATGGTTTCATGAAGGAAGATGGCACCGGACACTGCGCCGAACACGCTCTCCAGGCTCAAAAGCAGAGCCACGATGGTGGGGTTGGAGTCCTTTTGTGCCAAAATCTGCAGGGTGTAGGCCACACCGCTGGAGAAAACACCCACATACAGGACTGAGCCCATACAGGGGACAATGTTCGCCCAGGTGGGGTTTTCAAAGATCAGCATGAGTATAGCCGAAAGGATAGCGCATGTCAAGAACTGGATGCAGCTCATTTTCACGCCGTCCACCTTTTGGGTGAAGTGGTCAATAACCAGAATGTGCAGAGTGTAGCCAAAGGCACAGAGCAGCACCAAAAGGTCGCTAGGAGCGATGGTGAAGCCGTCCTTGATGCACAGGCAGTACAGGCCCGCTACGCCCAGCAGAACACTAATCCACACGGCGGGAGAGACTTTTTTCTTGAGAAACAGCCCACAGATGGGAACCAGCACCACATAGAGGGTGGTGATAAAGCTGGTTTTTCCGACGCTGGCACCGGCCACCAGGCCCAACTGCTGCAAATTGCAGGACAGAGCCAAGGCGATGCCGCAGCAGATGCCGCCTAAAATCAGGTCCCTCCGCCCGGCCTTTTTCTCCGCAGCGGTCTGCTCCGCCGGGGGCTCCTTGCGAAGCATTTTAAAGATTTGTACCACTACCAGCAAGGCCAAAAAGCCCACGAAGGAACGGGCGGCGTTGAAGGTGTACGCGCCCACGTGCTCGGTGCTGGCGCTTTGGGCAACGAAGGAGGAGCCCCAGATCATGGCGGTGATGATGGGGAATACCACCTGACGAACCTGATTGTGTTTCATAGTGCTTTCCTTTCTGTATCCTGCTTTCTCGCAGCTAATGATTTTCACCTGTATCGATGGGATTCACATGCCACTTGAATTTATTTTCTGTGCCGTGCAGCAGACGGCGGATGTTCTCCCGGTGGCAGAAGATGACCAGGGCTGCCACCACTGCGCACAGAGCGGTCAGCAGTGGGTCATGGCCAAAGACAAAGAACGCCGACACCGGCATACTGGCTGTGGCCACGATAGACCCCAGGGACACATAGCGGGTCAGAAGCCACAGGAGGACGAAGAGCCCCCAGGCGATAAGACCTATGCGCCAATCCAGCATCCACACCAGCACTCCGCCGGAGAGAATGCCCTTGCCGCCCTTGAGCCCGTAGTAGGCCGGGAACATATGCCCCAGCTCGCAGCCAATGCCGCCCAGCAGCACGCCCAGGGTCCAGCTGCCGTTGGTGCAGAGCATCAGATACCCGCCTATGAGGCAGGAGAGCAGGGTCTTTCCCATGTCACAGAGAATCACTATGAGGGCAAATTTGGCCCCATAGGTGCGGTAGAAATTGGTAAGCCCGGCATTGCCGCTGCCGTGCTTGCGTACATCATCCCGGATGATGAAGTGGGAGGTGACCACCGAGCCGTTGAAGCAGCCCAGCAGGTACGACACCAGCAGCGTCAGTCCCACCACAAAGTAGATGGACAGCTTAATTGTCATCGTCTCCCTTCTGCCGGATGGAGAGGATAATGGGGGTGCCCTCCAGGCCGAATACGCTGCGGATCTGATTTTCCAGGTATCGCTGATAGGAGAAGTGGAAGAGCTTCTTGTCGTTGCAGAAAATGACAAAGTGAGGGGGCTTGATGCCCACCTGGGTCATGTAATAGATCTTCAGGCGGCGGCCCTTATCCGTGGGAGGCTGCACCCGGGTCTGGGCATCGGCCAGAACGGAGTTGAGCATGCCTGTTGTGATGCGGGTGGAGGCCTGGTTATTCACATAATTGATGAGCTCAAACAGCCGCGTTACCCGCTGGCCCGTAAGGGCGGAGATGAACAGGATGGGAGCGTAGGTCATGTAGCTCAGATCCCGACGGATGTCCTCGCGCATACGGTCCATGGTCTTGCCGTCCTTTTCCACCATGTCCCACTTGTTCACCACGATGATGCAGGCCTTACCCGCCTCATGGGCCAGGCCCGCGATCTTGGTGTCTTGCTCGGTAACGCCGTCGTTGGCGTCGATGAGGATCAGGCACACGTCGCTGCGCTCGATGGCCATGGTGGCCCGGAGGACGCTGTATTTCTCGATGGCGTCATCCACTTTGGACTTTTTGCGCATGCCGGCAGTGTCGATGAAGTTATACTTGCCGGTTTCATTTTCAAAATAGGAGTCGATAGCGTCCCGGGTGGTGCCCGCCACATTGCTGACGATGACCCGCTCCTGGCCCAGGATGCGGTTGGTAAGGCTGGATTTACCCACATTGGGCTTGCCGATGATGGCCACCTGGATCACGTCGTCGTCATCCTCCGTCTCGTCCTCCGGGGGGAAGTATTTAAGACACGCGTCCAGCAGGTCGCCGGTGCCGTGGCCGTGTACGGCGGATACGGCGATGGGGTCACCCAGGCCCAGGTTATAGAACTCATAAAACTCCGGGTCCACAGTGCCGGTGGCGTCCATCTTATTCACTGCCAGCACAATGGGCTTTTTGGAGCGCTGGAGCATCCCGGCCACCTCTTGGTCGGCGGCGGTCATGCCGGTCTTGATG
>ENA-OUOU01000802-OUOU01000802.1-human-gut-metagenome-genome-assembly--contig:-NODE-802-length-17891-cov-14.228358_pt1 | contig 17891 bp, 17 predicted proteins | sample MGYA00237936_ERZ548765 | MGnify/ENA primary metagenome ERZ548765 (study PRJEB26490, sample SAMN05356889) | human gut metagenome | biome: terrestrial biome; feature: human-associated habitat; material...
AGGCTCTAACCCTTTCACTTGATTATTCTGTATTTTTTGATAGAATGAGAATATCGCGGGACAGATGCAAAACAGATATGGGACAGGAGGGCGATGCTATGCCGCTGGGGATACAGCAGAACAACGATTTCACGCAGTTCACAATGGATGTCTGGAATGACAAGATCTTTTATCAGGAGCAGGAGTTTCCGGCGGGATTCATGGCGATGTCCATTCTGAACATTCCCGAAGAAGACCTGCCGGAGCTGATACAGGCCGGCGGCGCACCGACCTTCCTGTTCCCTGTGGTGGTACAGGGCAGCGATGAGGAGGCTGCGGCGGTATTCCCGCAGCTGCGGGAACGGATATTGTATCTGACCGAACTGCTTTGGAAGTATCCGCCCTTTTGCTACAATGACTATGAGAAGGAAATGCGCCGGATCAATATCCTGTTTGACGAGAGAAACCTCCTGCAAATACGGACGCCCGATTCGGAGTTCCAGACAGAGTTTCTGAGATTCTGCGTCGGGATCATACGCATCCCTATCGCCATGTATCACTTCTATGCAGCGGGGCGGTTCTTTGAGCTGGATTATCTGCGGCGGCTGAAAAAACGGAACGAAACGCATTTTGCCGTGGCCGCGCATGACTGCTTCAACAGTGAGCAGTTTTGGGATGAGATGCGGAGTTTACAGAGCTTGGATATGGAGCCGTTCACGGTCTACCCGGAGCTGTCCTCCACCTATGTGTTTGCCCGCAGTCCTAAAAACGAAAAAGAAATGGTGTTTGTAGAACGGGTGATTTTTCCGCGCCTGACCGATTTCTACACCTATGACCTGATGAACGGATTGCACCACGGCCACGCGCCCAGCCAGTGCCAAGGCTGCGGGAGATATTTTCTGACCACCAACGGTCACATCCCTAAATACTGCGACGGCGTCGCACCGCAGGACAGCCGCTATACCTGCCGGCAGTACGGCGCGATGATGCACCAGAAGGAGCAGAACAAGCAGCACCCGGTCTACCGCCTGTTCAATACCCGCACCGACACCATCCGCAAGCATCACCAGAGAGGGAAGATCTCCGATGACCTGCGGCGGGAGGCACTGTATTTGGCGGGGAGCTACCGGGACAAGGCACTGATGGACAACGACTATGCCGCTGACGGATATGCGCGGGACATGGAATTGGAACACATTTACGCGGAGGCAGAAAAGCGGCTGAAATGAGGAAGGGGGCGTTCCTGTGACGAAAAATATGTACACCGTTGCCGGGGACGGCCCCTGCAATGAAGAGCTGGCGTTGCGAATGCAAGCCGGAGACAAAAACGCCGCGGAGCGGCTCGTCTCACAGAACGAGGGTTACCTCACCGACCTGGCGCGGGCGTACACGCCGTGGTGTGAGATGGAGGATTTGAAGCAGGAGGCGGCGCTGGCATTGCTGGACGCGGCGAGGCACTTTGACCCCGTCTACGGAACGAAGCTGCTGACCTATGCGACGCCCGTGATGGAAGCGGCGCTGTCCGACTATGCCGCGCAGTATTCTTCCTCTCTGTCCATTCCCATCAGCCGGTACAATCAACTGCGCAGGGTGGCATACCTCTGCGCCGAGGGATGGGACTCATCTGATGCTGAGTTGGTCAAGGTGGTGTGTGGAGAACTGAATGTATCTGCCAAGGTTGCTGGGACATTGATAAAAGAATACCGGACGCTGTGCGGCGCGCGGCAGTTGGGCGACGATGTGTTCTCCATCAGTTGCGGCGGCGATCCTGCCGTGGCCTATGACCGCATGATGCGTCGGACGTTGCTGATGCGGCGGATGGAGGAGGTGCTGACGCCCAGAGAACTGAATCTGGTGCGGAGTTATCTGGGCATCGGTCAGCCGGACGAGGTTGGCATGACCTTTCAGGAGTTGGCGATCTATCTCAACTACAACAGACCCAGTGGTGCGGAGAAGGCGTACAAGGCTGCGCTGCGGAAGTTGAAAAAGGACTTGTACGGTGGGGCCTATGGCCGGTGGCTCTCCGTTCAGAAGGCTATCCGCGCCGCCAAAGCGGAGGCGGAGGCTGATCCTGGGCATTACACAACTCCTCAGACCACATGGTTGGATGAAAAGGAACTGATGGAGCGGTTTATCTGCGAGGTCGTTTCGCTGATCCGTGTTCATGAGATTTTCAGTGACGCATTGGAGAATATTGCTGCAAAAATTTTTGAGGAGTCTTGAAAACCGTACGTTTTCAAGACTCCTCAAGATCATTCCAGCTCAAATGCGCCGGTATAAAGCTGATAATACCGATATCTTTTGTGGGGGGTGCAAAGCGCACCCAAGTTGAGCGAGATGGACACAACATGGGAGGAACACCTCACGCCGTCCACGCACTGGATAAATGCGGGATGTCAAAAGGTTAAAGAGAGCTGGCTCGTGCCAGCTCTCTTATACTGTGCGCTGTCAGGTTCTACGGTTACTATCAAAGTGCATTGACGGTTCCTGATTTCTCAAATATTCTGTTTCAGGCAGGTCTTAATGTCATCCTCAGCATTGGTAATAAGCCGCAAGTCGAAGGTGTCCACTAAATACTGAAGCACATTCGGGCTCAAAAATGCCGGCAGGGTAGGGCCTAAATATATGCCTTTAATTCCCAGACTCAATAATGCCAGCAAATCAGCAACAGCCTTTTGTTCGTACCATGATACGATCAACGACAAAGGCAATCCGTTTACATCGGTACCAAAAGCATCTGCTAAACCTGTTGCGATCCGTATGGCAGAATATACATCATTGCATTGCCCGACATCCAAAAGTCTCGGCAGACCCGCTACTTCACCGAAATCCAGTTTGTTAAATCTGTATTTTCCGCATGCGAGCGTTAATATCACGCAGTCTTTCGGGACCATCTTAGCAAACTCTGTATAATAGTTTCGACCGGGTCTTGCTCCGTCACAGCCGCCAATAAGAAAGAAATGTCTGATTTTTCCTGCTTTTACTGCCGCTACGATTTTGTCAGAATCGCTTAATACCGAATGATGCCCGAATCCGACAAGTATCTCGTGGGGCTCCTGATCCTCCGGATAGCCGCCCAATTCTATTGCCTGCTGAATGATTTCACTGAAATCCTTTTCACCGTTTTCTCTTTTCCCAATGTGTTTTACCCCTTCCCAGCCCACTACATTCGTGCTGTAGATTCGGCCTTTATAGCTCTCTCTCGGCCGCATAAGGCAATTCGTCGTCATCAGAATACATCCCGGAAGATCATCAAATTGTTTTTGTTGATCTTGCCACGCACCACCGAAATTCCCGACAAGGTGGGGGTATTTTTTTAATCCCTCATATCCGTGGCACGGCAGCATTTCACCGTGTGTATACACATTGACCCCCGTTCCCTTTGTTTGTTCCAGCAGCATTTCCAAATCCTTCAAATCATGTCCCGAAACAACGATAAAGGGCCCTTTCCTCATATGGATATTGACCCTATGGGGTGCCGGATTTCCGTAAACTGCAGTATTGGCTTCATCCAATTTTTTCATAACCTCAATTGCCGCTTCTCCGGTGCGCATGGTCATTCGGATCAGTTCTTCCACTGTAAGGTTATCGTCTGTGAGAGCTTCCAATGCCTGAATATAAAATTCATCTACCTCATCACTGTAATAGCCCAGTTCTCTTGCCTGATGCCCATAGGCGCTGATACCTTTCAGTCCGTATAAAATGGTTTGCCTCAATGAGCGAATATCCGAGTCAAGGGATTTATCATACATAATTCCCGCGAATTGAGCATCCTTTAGCATTTGTGTTTTTGTTTCGGGAAGATCATAAGTGGCGTATGATGTCTGATTGTGAATCTCTCCTGTGATTGTTCTCAAATTTTCTTTTATCCGTTGTGATTCGTTCAATAATTCCACGTGTACTTTCGAATCAAAATTAACATTCGTCAGCGTTGTGAAAAGAACATTTTCGATAAACCGTATGATATTTTTATCGATATGCTGTCCCTCATTTTGCAGAACTTTTCCGTAACAGCTGATCCCTTTGATTTGAAAGATCAGCAAATCCTGCAGATTGGCGATTTCCGGTGTCTTTCCGCAAACCCCAATCTTTGTGCAGCCCTTTCCGTTCGCTGTTTGCTCACATTGATAGCAAAACATTTCGTATCCTAAATCCATATTATTCATATGCCGACCATCCTTATCTTTCATTTTTACAGTTAAAGTATCAGTCAGGAAACGAAAAATATACTTGGTATGAGAGACCTTACTAATTGTCTCATGTGTGTCTATGCGTCATTTGCTGTGGCGGTTACGTCGAAACAACAGATATCGTTGCAGACAGAGAAACACCACAAGCTTTCTTGTTGACAAACTATTGCCATAGCGATATAATCAATTCGGGTTAAAACTATCAGTGGAGCGATAGGCACGTGAAAGAGGCACAGCTATGAATAAAATAATCTGCGTTTATCATGGTTCCAGTCAAATTATCCAACAGCCTGTTATTGGCAAAGGAAACCCAAACAACGATTACGGACTGGGGTTCTACTGTACTGAGAGTGTGGAGCTTGCAAAGGAGTGGGCTTGTTCCGCTGAAGCGGATGGCTTTGCAAATCGATATGCCTTTGATTTAAACGGCCTGTCTATCCTCTCGCTTACAGGAGGTAATTATCATATTCTCAATTGGCTTTATGTACTGCTGAATAATCGGAAGTTCCGTATTGGCGGGGCAGTCGCAAGGCAAGCCAAGCAGTATATTGACGAGCATTTTGCGGTAGAGTATAAGCAGTATGATGTCATCAAAGGATATCGGGCGGACGATTCTTATTTCTCATTCGCAAGTGCGTTTCTGAATAATACGATTTCTCTCCAACAGTTTGAAAAAGCGATGTTACTTGGGAAACTGGGCGAACAGATCGTTGCGATATCGGGAAAAGCGTTTGCTCGATTTACATTTGAGGAAGCCATTCCTGCACCGTGTGATATGTATTATCCGAAGAAGCTGGCACGAGACAGTAAAGCGCGCGAGGATTTTGCAAAAGAGAAGGATCGTGAAACGGTTTTGTCTGAAAAATATGTGCTGGACATCATTCGGGAAGAATGGGGGAATGAAGATGAACGCCTACAACGAATTATACTTGGATGATGCAATGGCCAATCTCGGAGATATGGTCGAGTACGCCGTGTGTACACTCGGCTATGCACCGGATGACTTCTTTGGCTGGTTCATTTCCTCCGGAATTGCCTCAAAATTCGAGAATGGAAATCCGAAGTATGTTGCAGGAATGTCGGGGGTCGAACTGGCAGACGCTGTGCTTGCTGCCGTGAATATGCAGAGTGAGCGTCATCATCAGCCCCATCTATCCTCAAAGGGGAGAGAGTACTGGGCCGGATGGATCCTTGCCTATTACCAGTGGGAAACAAACCGACGCTTCAGCGATATGGTAGAATACGGATTGACACTATCGGTAGTGATGTCTCTATATATCCTGCACGAAGCGGATGTAAGCAAATTCGTGGAGAGTGCAGATGAGATCATTCAAAGGAACAAGGATAGCCGTAAGTCTAAGCTACAGCTTACACGGAAGGCGAGAGGGCTGACACAGCAGCAGCTCAGTGAAGCATCCGGAGTCTCCTTGCGAATGATCCAGCTCTACGAACAGAAGCAGTACGAACTTGCAAAAGCGCAGGCCGGTATTGTGCTTGACCTTGCCAAAGTACTTGGATGCGATGCCGCTGATCTGATCCAGGGATAGAGGGTAAAGATATTCAGCTGAACTGGGCTGCTGAACCCGCATTTTATCCAGACTACTATTTGACTACTACCGCGAAAAATCTCGGAAGCCCTGCCCCGCAAGGATTCTGTGGCTTTTCTTCAAAATGACGGAAATTTGTGCAATCTCAACCAAGCCCTTACGCCGCAGGGCTTTCCGGCTTGACGGCCTGATAACTCCGACTCCAAAGGCCGCTGGTTCGAATCCAGTCGGGCGTACCAAGGATGAGATACACAAAAGTGTCTCTCGTCTTGCTATCTGCAGCGCGCGGGCGCAGATAAGGAGAATACATAATGACTTATTCCACCGAATATCCGTCCCCCTTGGGCACGATCACCCTGGCCTGCGATGAGGACGCTGTCATCGGCCTGTGGTTCAATGGGCAAAGACACTACGGCAATATCCTGCCCCCGGAGACCGAGCGGAGAGAGCACCCGCTGCTCCGGGAGGCAAAGCGCTGGCTGGATATTTACTTCTCCGGGCGGGAGCCGGACTTCCTGCCGCCCATGCGCTATGACTCCACGCCGTTTCGCAAGTGCATCTGCGACATTATGCTGACCATTCCCTATGGGCAGATCATGACCTACGGAGAGATTGCTGCGCAAGCGGCCCGGCGGCAGGGAATGGAGCGGATGTCTGCCCAGGCAGTGGGCGGCGCCGTGGGGCACAACCCTATTTCCCTGATGATCCCATGCCATCGTGTGGTGGGCGCCGGCGGCAATCTTACCGGATACGGCGGCGGCATAGACCGAAAGGCAAAGCTGCTGGCGTTGGAGGGCGTGGACATGAGACACTTTTTCATCCCTAAGAAGGGAACGGCCCTGTAATGGGGGAAATTGACGCCGTTCCTACGGCACTATAAGCTGAAAAACAGGCACAGCCTACGGTATAGCCGTAGGCTGTGCCTGTTTTTAATTTTCAATCAGTCCTTCGCAAACAGGGCCGCGCCGATGACGCCGGCGTCATTGCCCAGGGTGCAGCAGAGGATGCGGGGGTGTTTTTTGGAGTACGCCGCACCGTATTCCCGCTGCGCGACCTCCTCTCGTAGGGGAGCCAGCAGGTTCTCTCCCTGGTTAGCGATACCTCCGGACAGCGCCACCACCTCCGGGAAGAAGATGTTAACGATGTTGCCGACGCCGATGGCAAGATAGTGGATATACTGCCGGACCACCTCGCCGCCTGCTGCATCGCCCACCTGCCGGGCCAAAAATGCCGTGCGTCCGTCCACGCCGCCGTTTTCTGCGGCGATCCGGTGCAGGGCGCTCTGCGGATGCTGTGCCATGGCCTCCCTTGTCATGCGGATAAGAGCCGTGGCCGAGGCATACGTTTCAAAGCATCCCTTTTGCCCGCAGGCGCAGGGCTCTCCGTCTGCCACAATGGTCATGTGACCCAGCTCGCTGGCGGCACCGGTGAACCCGGTGAGCAGCTTGCCGCTCAGCACTACGCCGCCCCCCACACCGGTACCCAGGGTGACCACCACTGCGCTCTGGGCGCCCTTGGCGGCCCCCACCGCAGCCTCCGCCAAGGCGGCGGCGTTGGCATCGTTCACCAATCTTACGCTGTAGCCGGTCAGCTCCCGCAGGGCGGTGCGCACATCGTAGTGTACCCACCCGAGATTGCAGGCGTAGACCACCGTGCCCTCCCGGTCATCCACTGTGCCGGGGCAGCCCATGCCCACGCCGCTGACGGATTCGCCCTCCGCCAGAGCGCAAATCATGGCGGCAATGGTTTTCGTCACCGCCTCGGCCCCTGCCTCCGTATGAGTGGGGACGGAACGCTGCTTCAGAATTTTGCCTGTTTCACTGACCAGGGCACCCTTGATGTTGGTGCCACCCAGGTCAATGCCAATATACCGCTGCATGGTTACCACTCCAGGTTTTTGCCGGTTTCTTTGCTGAACACATGGGCTACGTTGCCGCCAAAAATGAGGTTCACCTCGCTGCCCATGGGGAAGTGCGTTGCCGCACCGTTGGTGGGCACGATGACAATGACGTCCCTGCCGCCGGCGGTGACATGAAGATGGACACTGGAGCCCATGAGCTCACTGACGTCCACCTTACCCTTGATAGCGTCGGCGCAGAGCATCAGATGGTCGGGCCGGACGCCCAGGGTGATCTCCTGGGGCTGCACGTTGTGGGCACGCAGGCGCTCCTGCTTTTCATCGCTGAGCTCCACGGTAACGCCATCCATGACCACGGCGTATTTCTCACCGTTTTTCACCAGCTGCGCATCGAACAGGTTCATCTGAGGTGTGCCGATGAAGCCGGCCACAAAGAGGTTGGCAGGGTGGTCAAACACCTCCTGTGGGGTGCCGATCTGCTGTATGAAGCCGTCCTTCATGATAACAATGCGGTCACCCAGGGTCATGGCCTCGGTCTGATCGTGGGTGACGTAGATAAAGGTGGTGTTGATGCGCTGGCGCAGCTTGATGATCTCCGCGCGCATCTCATTGCGCAGCTTGGCATCCAGGTTGGACAGGGGCTCGTCCATCAGCATGACCTGGGGATTGCGTACAATGGCCCGGCCGATGGCAACACGCTGCCGCTGGCCGCCGGAAAGGGCCTTGGGCTTGCGGTCGAGATACTGGGTGATGTCCAGAATTTCCGCGGCCTCGCGCACCTTGCGGTCGATCTCGTCCTTGGGCACCTTTTTCAGCTTCAGGGAGAAGGCCATGTTTTCGTACACGGTCATGTGGGGGTACAGGGCGTAGTTCTGGAACACCATGGCGATATCCCGATCCTTGGGCTCCACATCGTTCATCAGCTTGTCGCCGATCCACAGCTCGCCGGAGGTGATGTCCTCCAGACCCGCGATCATCCGCAGGGTGGTGGACTTGCCGCAGCCGGAGGGGCCCACCAGCACGATGAACTCCTTGTCGGCGATCTCCAGATTGAACTGCTGGACCGCCACAACGCCCTCATCGGTGATCTGGAGGTTGCTCTTCTTCTCCGGCTCCTCGCCCTTCTTGGCCTTTTTCTTCTTCTCGGTGTTGGGGTAGACCTTCTTCAGGTCCTTCAGGATGACCTTTGCCATACATTCCTGGCTGTAACTGTCCTGCCTCCGCAATGACAGCCTCGCGCAGGGCGGAATGTCCCATGCGCCTTACGACAAGTCTCCACGTTGCCGCACCGCCAGCCACAGCGGATCATTCTCCTTTTCTTTTGCCGCCGCGGCACAAGAAGTGGAGTGCGCCGTGGCGGTGGGAATACGGTGAGTATACCCGATAACATTTCCGATTGCAAGAGTTTTTTGTGCAAAATGCAAAAAAACAGTGCCCGCCGTTGGCAGGCACTGTATCGGGCGCATATTTCCGCCGTCCGCCGTACGGCCGGCAGCGGCCTTGCAGGGGAGGGGCGCTGCCCCTTCTTCCGCCTTCTTACAGCTCCACCACCATAGGCTCGTGCCCCGCGGCGGGCAGGAGCTTGTCCAGCACGTCGGCGGTTTTCAGCCGCAGGGTGCTGGTGCAGATGCAGGGGTGGCAGGAGAAATACGGCGCATTGTACACCTCGCGGTCGATGAGCAGCTGCACGCGGCGCTCCGTGTCGTTGGCAAGGCCCAGCACGGTGGCGGAGCCGGGGGTGCAGTGCAGCAGCTCCCACAGCAGCTCCTCCGGCGCGAAGCTCAGGCGGGCGGAGTGGATCTGGGCGCTGAGGTCCTTGGTGTGGAACGGCTTGTCCGGCATCATGCACAGCAGATAGAACTGGGTTTTCTGCCGGTTGCACAGAAACAGGTTCTTGCACACGCTGACATCCAGCACGCGCCCCACCTCGGCGCACAGCTCCATGTTGAAGGCGGCATCGTGGCTGACGCGGTCGTATTCGATGCCCAGCCGGTCCAACAGATCGAAGGCCGCCGCCTCCTGGAGCAGCAGCTCACCGCCGGGACGGCTGTTGTGATAAACAGGGGAGAGGTTCATTCCGCGTCACCCCGTTTCAGAAGCATTTCACCGGCGCGGTAGATGTCGCCCGCACCCACGGTGATGATCATGTCCCCGGGCTGGGCCAGTCTGGCCAGCTCCTCCGTCACCTGCTCCAGCGTGGAGCAGTACACGGCGCCGGGGATCTGGGCCGCCAGATCGCGGGAGGAGATGCCCAGCTCGTTTTTCTCGCGGGCGGCGTAGATCTCTGCCAGCACCACCTTGTCCGGCATCCGCAGCACCCGCACGAAATCGTCGAACAGCGCGGCGGTGCGGGTGTAGGTGTGGGGCTGGAACGCACAGATCAGCCGCTGGTGGGGCAGGGGCCGCGCCGCATTCAGCAGGGCCTCTACCTCATCGGGATGGTGGGCGTAGTCGTCGTACACCTCCGCCCCGTGATAGGTACCCTTGTACTCGAAGCGCCGTCCCGCGCCGGTAAACGCGGCAAGGCCCTCTTCCACGGCCTTGCCGTCCACCCCCAGCAGATACGCGGCGGCTGCAGCGGCCAGCGCATTGGACACGTTGTGGCTCCCGGGGACGTGCAGCGTCACGTGGGCATAGCGCTGCCCGAGGATCATTACGTCGAACTCACCGCACCCGTCGAACATGGACACGTTATCGGCATAGCAGCTGGCGCTGTGATCCCTGACACTGTACGTGAACAGAGGACGGTCCAGCCCCGCCACGGCGGCACGGGCGCCCGCATCGTCCAGATTGGCCACCACGCGGCCGGTGCCCTCCGGCACCAGCTCCGCAAACCGGTGGAAGGATTGCTCGATGTCCGCCAGATCCTTGAAGAAGTCCAGATGGTCGGCGTGTACGTTGAGGATCACCGCCACGGTAGGGAAGAAGTTCAGGAAGGAGTTGCAGTATTCGCAGCTCTCCAGAATGATGGTGTCGCCCTGTCCCACCCGATAGCCGCCGTGCAGCAGGGGCAGCGTGCCGCCGATCATGACGGTGGGGTCCTTCTGTGCGGCCATGAAGATGTGCGTAGCCATGGACGTGGTGGTGGTCTTACCGTGGGTGCCGGAGATGCACAGGGCGTTGCGGTAGCTCCGCATAATGCCGCCCCAGGCCTGGGCCCGCTCGTACACGGGGATACCCCGGGCGATGGCGCCGGCGATCTCGGGATTGCCGTCGTGGATGGCGGCGGTGCGGATCACGGCGTCGCAGTTTTTCAGATTCTCGGCGGAGTGGCCGATGGCCACCTCCATGCCCAGGGACCGCAGGTGCCGGACGGTGTCGCTGTCCGTCATGTCGGAGCCCTGCACCACAAGGCCCATGCCCTGCAGTACCTCGGCCAGCGCGCACATGGATACGCCGCCGATACCGGCCAGATGGACGCGCTTGCCGGGCTGTAACAGTGTGCGGATGTCCGCAGCGGGATGCATCATAGAAAAGACCTCCAAACGGCGCGGTGCGCCGGAAAGTGTGGTATGAAAATTGACAATTCCAGAAATCATGCTAATATCTAATTATAGTACACAGACCCCTGAAGTGCAACTGGCTTTTTTGACGACTTCTGGCACTGCGGGACGAAGGGAGGCGGCACATATGTTCCCAGCGCAGGTCAGCGCCATTCTGGAGCGGCTGGAGCAGGCGGGCTTCGCGGCCTATGCCGTGGGCGGCTGTGTGCGGGACACGCTGCTGGGCCGCGTGCCTCAGGACTGGGATGTTGCCACCTCCGCCCGACCGGAGCAGACCGCCGCCCTGTTCGCGGGCCGCAGCATCCCCACGGGATTGCAGCACGGCACCGTCACTGTCCGGCAGGAGGGCCTTTCCGTAGAGGTCACCACCTTCCGCGCCGATGGCCCCTACTCCGACCACCGCCGCCCCGACGCGGTGTATTTCTCCGACTCGCTGGCGGAGGACCTGTGCCGCCGCGACCTGACGGTGAACGCCATGGCCATGGACCGCCGCGGCGTCCTCACCGACCTCCACGGCGGCAGGGAGGACCTGCGCCGCGGCCTCCTGCGCTGCGTGGGGGAGCCGGACCGCCGCTTTGACGAGGACGCCCTGCGCATCATGCGGACGCTGCGCTTCGCATCGGTGCTGGGCTTCACCGTGGAGGAGCGCACCGCCGCCGCGCTGCACCGCTGCGCCCCACTGCTGGGCAGCATCGCCGCGGAGCGGCTGCTGTCGGAGATGGACCGCCTGCTGTGCGGCCGGTACGTGCTGGCGGTGCTGCTGGCATACCCCGACGTACTGGGCGTATTCCTGCCGGAGCTGCTGCCCTGCGTGGGCTTTGACCAGCGGAACCGCCACCATCTCTACGATGTGTGGGGCCATACGTCCCGCGCCGTGGCCGCCGTCCCGCCGGAGCCGGTGCTGCGCTGGACCATGCTGCTCCACGACGTGGGCAAGCCCCCCTGTTTCACCGTGGACGATCGGGGCGTGGGCCATTTCTACGGCCACCCCAAGGTATCGGCGGAGCTGGCGGAGACCGCCTGCCGCCGACTGCGGATGGACAAGCGCACCGCCCATCAGGTGGTGACGCTGGTGCAGTGGCACGATCGGGACATCCCGCGGACGGAGAAGGCCATCGCACGCGCCGTCCACCAGCTGGGGGAGGGCACGTTCCGGCAGCTGCTGGCGGTAAAGCGGGCGGACAATCTGGCCCAGCATCCCGACTACCGCTATCGTCTGGCGGACATTGACCGCGCGGAGGAGATACTGAACACCCTGCTGGAAAAGCAGGCATGCTTCTCCCTCCGCGATCTGGCGGTGAACGGTCGGGACCTGACGGCCTTGGGCCTGCGCGGCCCCGCCATCGGGCAAACGCTGAACGCCCTGCTGGCACAGGTGATGGACGGTGCGCTGCCCAACCAGCGGGACGCCCTGCTGAACGCCGCGCGGCATACCATAGGATGAGAGGAAAACGGAGGAGACGTGAGTCTCCTCCGTTTCGTTATGCGTTTTCCTTCACCCACGCCCTGGCGAACTCCGCGAACTGCCGGGCGGCGGGACCGGTCTCCACGCTGCCCATGGTCAGCGCGATGGTGCGGTAGGCCGGCGGGTCCAGCGGCCGCAGCTCCACGCCCTCATTGTTGCCCCGCAGCAGCAGGGACGGCATGATGCTGACGCCCAGCCCCTGCCGCACCATGGCAATGACGGCGTAGTCGTCCTTGGTGCGGAACCGGATATCCGGCTTGGCACCCACGGCGTCCAGTGCCCGCCGCACATCGTGGTTGGAGGTCTCCAGCAGGGAGATGATGGGCTCCTTGGCGATCTCCGCCGCAGGGCACACCGGCAGGCTGCACAGTCGGTGCCCCTTGGGCAGCACGGCCACCAGCTCGTCGCGGTACAGCGGCACGCACCGGCTGTCCGCCTCGGCGGGCAGGGCCACGAAGGCCAGATCCACGCTGCCGTCCGCCAGCCACCGGTCCACATCGTGGTAGTCGCCGTTGAACAGCTCGAACTCCACCTGGGGGTGCTCCTGCTGGAACCGCATCATCATGGCCGGCAGCCAGTGGGTGGCCACGCTGGTGAACGTGCCTACCCGCACCTTGCCCGCCGCCAGCGTGTGCAGCTCCTCCGCCGTCTGGCGCAGCAGCCGCTCCTCCGCCACGATGGCGCGGATGTGGGGCATGAGGCGCTCACCCTCCGGCGTCAGCCGTGCGCCGGTGCGGGTACGCTTCAGGAGCGGCAGACCCAGCTCCGCTTCCACCGCGGCCACAATGTGGCTGACGCCGGACTGGGTGAGGCCCAGCTCCTCCGCCGCCTTGGTCAGCGATGCCCGCTCCACGACTTTTTCGACAACAGCATACTTTTTTGTGTCCATTTTGTGAATTTACCCCTTGCATTTTTGAATGCGTGGTGCTATGATACGCCCATGTATTCAAAATCTTTATGAGACACATTATAAATCTTCATGTGTCGCCTGTCAAGGAGGAATTTTCCCATGGATGGAGCAAACATTCAGCACCTGCTGGCTATGATCCTGTATATGCTGGCGGTGATCGCCATCGGCATCGTGTTCGCCCGCCGCGCCAACAAGGACGCAGAGTCGTATTTTCTGGGCGGCCGCAGTCTGGGCCCCTGGGTCACGGCTTTCAGCGCCGAAGCGTCGGACATGTCCGGCTACCTGCTGATGGGCCTGCCGGGCCTTGCCTACTGGACGGGTCTTGCCGACGCGGGCTGGACCTGCATCGGCCTTGCCCTGGGTACCTATCTGAACTTCCTCATCACCTCCCGCCGTCTGCGGCGGTACAGCATCGCGGTAGACGCCTTCACCGTGCCTGACTTCTTCTCCAAGCGCTATCACGAGGGCAGGCACAAGACCCTGATGGTGCTGTCCTCCCTTATTATCATTATCTTCTTCTCTGTCTACGCGGCCCAGTGCCTCAGCACCTGCGGCAAGCTGTTTGCCAACCTGTTCGGCCTGTCCTACCAGAGCATGATGATCGTGGCGGCGGCCTTCGTGCTGATCTACACGTTCCTGGGCGGCTTCCTGGCGGAGAGCGCCTCCGATTTCATGCAGGCCGTGGTGATGGTGACGGTGCTGGTACTGATCCTCATCATGTCCGTGGGCGCTGCCGGCGGCCTGTCTGCGGCCATTCAGCACGCCGAGGGCATCGACGGCTTCTTCTCCCTGGTCCAGTCCGCTGCCCCCTCTGCCACAGAGGTGGACGTGTTCGGCGCCGCCAAGCCCTACGGCGTACTGTCCATCGTGTCCTGCCTGGCCTGGGGCCTGGGCTACTTCGGCATGCCCCAGGTGCTGCTGCGGTTCATGGGCATCCGCTCTGAGAAGGAGCTGAAGCTCTCCCGCCGTGTGGCCATCGTCTGGGTGGTCATCTCCATGGCGGCCGCCGTGTTCATCGGCATCGTGGGCCGCAGCATCGCGGGTCTGGACTACCTGTCCAACAGCGATGCCGAGAACATCTTTGTGGACGCGGCCATCATGTTCCTGCCTCCCGTGCTGGCGGGCTTTGCCTGCGCCGGCGTGCTGGCGGCGGCCATTTCCTCCTCCGACTCCTACCTGCTGATCACGGCCAGCGCCGTAAGCCAGAACCTCTATCGCGGTATTGTAAAGAAGGATGCCACGGAGAAGCAGGTCATGTGGTGCTCCCGCATTACCCTGATGCTCATCACGCTGGTGGCCATGGCCATCGCATGGAACTCCAACTCCACCATCTTCGGCATCACCGCCTTTGCCTGGGCGGGCTTCGGCGCGGCCTTCGGCCCCCTGATGCTGTTCTCCCTGTTCTGGAAACGTACCACCCGCGCCGGCGCCATCGCCGGTATGGTGGCCGGCGGCGCCATGGTATTTTTCTGGCGCGGCGTGCTGAAGCCGATGGGCGGTGTGTGGGGCATCTACGAGCTGCTGCCCGCCTTCCTGTTCAGCGCACTGGTCATCGTGGTGGTCTCCCTGCTGACCCGGAAGCCCAGCGCCGACATGGACAGCGAGTTTGACCGCGTCAGGGCCGGTCAGGTGTAAAAACGCAGGAAAAGAAAACCCTCCGCCTGTGCGGAGGGTTTTCTTTTCTGCCACGCGGAGGGCCTTTTCCTGTCTGAGCGCCGCCCTGCGCTATTTTTCCGATCCCACTTGACAGAGAGGCGGCGTTGTGCTACATTTAATTCAAATTTGAACAATACAAAGTTGAAGTAAAGGAGATGGCGCATATGCACGCCAATGTGGAGTTCGCCCAGAAGGTCGCCCTGGCCTACGGCGCGGTATGCAAGCCGCTGTGCCGTGAGCTGGGCCTGACACAGACAGCCTTCGACATCCTGCTGTTCCTGGCCAACAACCCGTCCTACCGGACGGCGCGGGACATTGTGGAGGTGCGGCACATCAAGGCAAATCTGGTGTCCGTCAACGTGGACAAGCTGGTGCAGGAGGGATACCTGACGCGGCAGCCGGTGGCGGGAGACCGCCGCAAGACGGCGCTGGCATGCACCCCCAGGGCGCAGGAGGTCATCCGCCGCGGACGGCAGCTGCAAACAGCGTTCTTCGACAGCCTGTTCCGCGGCATGGAGCCGCCGCTGCGGACGGCGTTCATTGACGCCATGCAGATCATTGACAGCAATCTGGATCAGATGCTGCGGGAGGAGCGATAGTATGCAGATATGGATCACGATCTTAGTCACGTTTTTCGCCGGTATGGGCGCGGGCCTGGGCACCGGCTTTGCCGGTATGAGCGCTGCGGCGGTGATCAGCCCCATGCTCATCACATTTCTGGGTATGGACCCCTATATGGCGGTGGGCATCGCCCTGTCCTCCGACGTGCTGGCCAGCGCCGTCTCGGCCTATACGTACCATAAGAACGGCAATCTGGACGTGAAAAACGGCCTTATCATGATGGGCAGCGTGCTGGCATTCACCGTGGTGGGCAGCTACGTTGCCAGTCTGGTGCCTTCTGCCACCATGGGGAATTTCTCCGTGTTCATGACGTTCCTGCTGGGTATCAAGTTCATCGTCCGACCGGTGATGACCACCAAGGAGTCCATGCAGAGCGTGTCGGCGAAGAAGCGGGTGGTCCAGTCGCTGGTCTGCGGCATGCTCATCGGCTTCATCTGCGGCTTCATCGGCGCAGGCGGCGGCATGATGATGCTCCTGATCCTTACCACCGTGCTGGGCTACGAGCTGAAAACGGCGGTGGGCACCAGCGTCTTTATCATGACCTTCACGGCCCTCACCGGCGCGGTATCCCATTTCGCCATCGGGGGCACGCCGGACTGGCTGGTGTGGACACTCTGCGTCATCTTCACACTGGTGTGGGCCCGCATCGCCGCGGTGTTCGCCAATATGGCACAGCCCAAGACGCTGAACCGCGCTACCGGCATCGTACTGGTGGTGCTTGGCGCGGTCATCATGGGCGTAGGCATTCTGAAATAAACGCCCTATAAAAGCAGCCCTCCGCACTGAATGTGAAGCGGAGGGCTGCTTTTATACGTTTTTCAGCCGGAAGCTGCTGCGGTAGAATTCCAGCAGCCCCTCCCGCTGCATCCGTCCCAGCTCACGGGACAGGGCGCTGCGGTTGACGCCCAGTACCTCCGCCATCTCCTGACGGGAGTAGGGCACGCGGAAATAGTCGCTGCCCGCCGCCTCCCGCCGGTCCCGCAGGAACAGCAGGATGCGCCGCCGCAGCTGGGGCTCCGTGAGATAGGCCACCCGCTGCCGCAGACCCCAGAATTTGCTGGCCGTCTCCGCCAGCAGATTCCGCCGCAGCGCCACGTGGCAGGCGCAGCCCCGCCCGCAGTCGGACAGAATACCCTCCAGCGGCAGGAACAGCACCACCGCTCCCTCCGCCGACGCCACCAGTGACAGGGGACTGGCCTGCCCAGCTGCCATCAGCAGGTCGCCGAACACACCGCCCTTCTCCTGCCGCGCCGTCAGTACCGCGCCGCCGTCCTCACCGTACTGCACCGCATCCACGCAGCCCTCCAGCACGATGCCCGCCATGGGCACCGCGTCGCCGGCATGCCACAGAAACTCGCCCCGCCCGTATCGCCGCACCGGACAGTGCAGGCAGTCCAGCAGCCGCCGGATGTCCCCATCCTCCATGTCCTGAAACAGGCCCGTCCGCCGCAGCAGCGCCGTGTCGATATCCATGCGCATCCTCCTTTTTGTTGCCGTGGCAACGTAAACTTCTTCCGGACATGCTATCATAAAGGAAAAGAAAAAGAAAGAGGTTTCCGCATGAAAAATAAAACTTTCTGGATCGCTGAGACGGCGGTCATGATCGCGCTGCTGGTGGCGCTGCAGTGGGCAACCAAGGCTCTGGGCCAGTTCGTCACCGGCTCCTGCGTCAATCTGGTGCTGGGCGTGTCCACTCTGGTGGGCGGCGTATGGTGCGGCGCGGTGGTGGCTCTGGTCAGTCCCTTCTGCGCCTTCCTGGTGGGGGTAGGCCCCGCCAAGCTGGCCATCGTGCCCTTCATCGCCGTGGGCAATCTGGTACTGGTGCTGGTACTCCGCTTCATCGCCGGCGGCAAGCCCCTGGGCCTGCGCAGTTACCTGGCGGTGGCCGCGGCGGCCGTGTGCAAGTTCGTGGTGCTGTTCCTGCTGGTGACCAGAGTGGCCATTCCTGCTCTGAACCTGCCGGAGGCGGCAGCCTCTGCCATGTCCGCGTCCTTCTCCTGGCCTCAGCTGGTAACGGCGGCCATCGGCGGCGTCATCGCCGTCACCATCGCCCCCGCCATCCGCAAGGCTCTGAAGCGCTGAACCTGTATAAAAAAACATCCCGTGTCGATAGACGGGTGTCCGTAAAACAGTTAATCCTCCGTATGGCTTAGACCATGCGG
>ENA-OUOU01000803-OUOU01000803.1-human-gut-metagenome-genome-assembly--contig:-NODE-803-length-17873-cov-4.086542_pt1 | contig 17873 bp, 9 predicted proteins | sample MGYA00237936_ERZ548765 | MGnify/ENA primary metagenome ERZ548765 (study PRJEB26490, sample SAMN05356889) | human gut metagenome | biome: terrestrial biome; feature: human-associated habitat; material...
TATATTCAGTCTATCCGGACGGTGAAAAAAACACCATAAAGCATTTTGCCTGATCGTTGCGTTTTTTTGATCTCCGGTGAAAAAGAAAGCGCCTCTGGATTGTGTAATTTCAACAATTCAGAGGCGCAGTGCGCTTCTTTTGATGCAATATTTTAATATGTTTGCGTTATTTTTACCTGTTTCCGCTCTATTGCTGCAAATCTGTTATGATGGAAACAATAGACCGCTGCACATCCTTTCCCCGCAGCAGCTCCTCCAGCAGCTGGTCCAGCTGGGCGCTTGATTTGGCGGGAAGGACGGAATAAAGCGTCAGGATCTGCCGATCCGCCTGCTTGCAGACCTGTACGGCGTCGGCCAGAACCGGCACCTGCTCGTGGATCCACGCATCGGAGATCTTGGGATTGCTCGGTGCCTGATGTGTTTTGGTGACGATCTGCTCCTGCACCTTCTCACTGAGCATATATTTCAGGAACCGCACGCAGGCGTCGATCTGCCTTGCGGAGCCGTCGCTGCTGATGACATAGCCGGTTGCGGGATTGGCATACGCGGTCATTTCGCCGGAGGGGCCGGGAAACGCGGCATAGCGGATCTCCTGCTTTGTCGTCGTCTGGTCAAACTCTGTGTTGGCCCACACGCCGTCAATACAGATTGCGCTTTTGCCGTCAAAGAAATTCTGCCGGATATCCGGTGTGCTTCCGCGCTGCGTGTCATAGGACAGCGCGCGCAGGAGCTCCGATACCGCAAGCTCTGCGTCCTCCCGGCGGCATACAGACGCTTCCTTCTGCATAAAGGCAAGCGCCTGCTCTGACGCGCCAGCCAGTCTCGCGCCTAAAAAGAAGCCCATCTGGCTGACCTGCATCTGCAGCGGCACAGCGCCGGTCTGCGGCGCGATCTGCGCCAGTGCGTCACACGCAGCCCAGAATTCCTCCCACGTTCTCGGTGGCACGACTGTTCCTTCCGGCGTTCCGGTGTCGGTAATTCCCGCCTGCCGGAACAGCGACGCATTATACCAGTAGCCAATGTATTCTACCGCATCCGGGAGCGTATAGACCGCGCCGTCCGGCTCCTGCAGCGCCTGCAGGATCTGTGGACTGACATCCGAGGCAAACGTCGCGTCTTCCTTCAAATATGGCGTCAGATCCAGCGCCACGCCTTTCTTTTTGGCATTTGAAACATACTGTACGTTGCCGTTGGTGCTGATGATGCTCGGCGCTTTGTCGACCGCGAGCAGGTCTGCCGCCTTTTCCATGACGATCTCAAGATCCGGCGAGGTATCATAGACGATGTGAATATCCGGGTTTTCTGCCTCGAACGCGGCAAACAGCTCACGCATGCCGACATGGTCCGCCCCGCTTCCGCCCCAGCCGTGCATGAAGCTGATGGACACCGGCTCTGTCTCCGCTGCTGCGGAGCAGGCCGTCAGGAAAACGCACAGAAGCACGAGCAGCCCGCACAGCTGCCTTTTTTTCATAACCACACTTCATCTCCTGTTCAGCTTTTCTTTCTTTTATGCTATCATAACAGGAAGAACGGCAAAAAAGCAAGAGAAAGGCAAGGATATTTTATGCGCGAACGATTTAGAAACTGGATGCGCACACCATCCCTGCGCGGACAGCTGATCTGGCTGAGCGTCAGCTCCGTGCTGGTCACGCTGCTGATCAGCCTGCTGATCCTGGTGCTTCTGATCAGCAATGTCATGGGCCCGTTCGTCAACCGTGAGGCCGAGTTTGCCATGCAGACCGTCAGCCGCAGCCTTTCCACAAAAACGCAGCTTCTGGAAGACATCCTGCTGCGCATCTGTAAAAGTCCGCAGATGACCGGCGAGGCCTCGGATGCCAGAGGGGAACAGTTCCGCAGCCTTGTTGATATTTACTCGGATAAAAATATTGTTGCGCCGGGGCTTCCGTTTGTGGAGATGGCATATTTCATGGATATGCACGGCGCGTTCGACGTGGTCAGCTACCACGAGCAGCTCTCAAGCGAGCAGCTTCGGCTGAATGAAGACAATCTGACGCGCTATCGTGCCTTTCAGGAGAGCGGCATGGACGTGCAGTGCACTGCGAGCGAACCGTATCTGTACATTATCTTTACCGTTTACGACCGCTGGGCGGACCCGTTCGGCACGGTGATCTTCGTTGTCAACCAGTCCGCGGTCACGTCGATCATGGGCAAGCTCTCCGACTATCAGGATGCGTTCTGGTATCTGTTTGACAAGGACGGCGCGGTCGTCCTGTCGGAGAGTGCGCTGCGGCTGAGCGCGGAGGAGCAGCGTGAGCTGGCCGATGCCGGTCACGACGCCTGCTATACGCGAAAGCTTGACGGAAGCCGGTATCTCCTGTTCAGCGAAGCCTCGGGCATGGGGCTGCACTGTGCTGTCGGTGTTCCGTCGGTGCAGATCCTGCGGCTTCTATATCAGGTCGCCGCGCCGTATGTGATCGCCTGCGTTCTGCTTTTGCTTGCCGTCGCAGCGGTCATGTTCTTCGCTGTGATGCGGCGGCTGCGGCCGCTTCAGGAGATGACGCTCCAGCTCCGGCAGGTCGCGCAGCAGAATTTCAGCGTCAAGCTCCCGCAATACGATTGTCAGGAATTTTCCACCATGAGTCAGGCGTTCAATGCCATGACGGACACGATCGACCATCTGATCAACGACGTTTATGAGAAAAAGCTCATCGCCATGGACAGCGAGCTTCGATTCCTGCAAAGTCAGGTCAACCCGCATTTCATGTATAACGTCCTGTGCAGCATCGCGCTCATGGCGCAGATGGATGGAAATACGGACATCCAGAAAATGGCGAGCAACTTTGCGGGGCTGACGCAGGCGCGGCTTTCCAGCGGCGGCGACATCAAGATCCCGCTGGCGCAGGAGCTGCAATACGCGAAATTTTATATAGAACTGCAGCAGATGCGCTTCGGCAATAAAATATCCTATCAGGTGTCCGTCTCGGACGAGGCGCTGCTTTCCTGCCTTGTTCCGAAGCTCACGCTTGAGATGCTGGTGGAAAACGCGGTCGGACACGGCATCGAGCCAAAGGAGGGCCCGGGAACTGTCCGGGTCTCCGTCGGCTGCACCGAAAACGGGTCGCTGGAGCTTGTGGTCACGGACGACGGCGTCGGCTTTGCCGGACAAAACGGGCAGATCCAGCTGCCGCTCGACCTGCCTGCCGTCGGAAGCCGCCACAACAGAGTCGCGCTGAACACGGTCTATCAGATGCTCAAGCACCTGTACGGCCCTGAATATGGGATCCGGATCACCAGCTTTGAAAACAGTGGGACGAAGGTCACAATCCTGCTTCCAAAGGAGGACAGTCAACATGTACAAAATTCTGATCGCGGACGACGAGGCGCTGATGCGCAAGGGCCTTTGCACACTGATTGACTGGGCAAAGCTCGGCTGTCAGATCGTCGGCACTGCCGAAAACGGTCTGCAGGCAAAGCAGGCCGTGCTCGACTATCAGCCGGACATTATCATCGCCGACATCAAAATGCCGGTCATGGACGGGCTGGAGCTTGCGCGGTGGGTCTGCGGCGCACAGCGGCAGATCCAGATCATTCTGCTGACCGCCTTTGCGGATTTTTCCTACGCGCAGCAGGCGATCCAGTACGGCGTCAGCGACTACGTTACAAAAACGGGAAATATGAATGACATCGTTACCGCTGTCGAACGATGCAAGCAGAAGCTGGATCAGCAGCGGCTGCTCCATGTGGATGTTGGAAGCCGCATTTCGTCCATGCTCAGCGCAGTCCTGAGCGGTACGCTGCACCATGAGGCGGAGATATGTCAGCAGGCGGCAGCCCTTGGGCTGACCGCCTCCGGCTACGCCGTCGCAGTCGCGGATCTGCGCAGCGCGGAGGCCATGAACCCGTCTCCCATGCTTCGGGCAGGACTGGAAAAGCTGTTTTACAGTCTGCTTCCGCCGGAGCAGCTGTATCTCTGCCCGCAGGGGCGGCATGAGCTGTATATGGTGTTTCCGGACTGCTCCGACACACAGCTTCGCAGCTTCTGCTTCGACTGTGTTTCCACGGCAAGAAAGCTGCTGGGAAAGACGCTGTATCTCGGTGTGAGCGAAAACAGCCGGCCGCTGTGCGAGCTGCAAGACGCACTTGCGCAGGCACACCGCGCACTGCAGGATCGCTTCTATGATCAGCAGGAGGTCCATTTTTTCCGGCATATGCAGACCCAGCGCGCACCGACGTACGCCACGTACTTCACGACGCTCGGCAACGCGCTCAAAAGCGCCGATCTGCCGCAGGCGGAGACGTCTCTTGCGCATATTTTTGACACACAGCGCCGCCAGCATGCACCCGAAGCACAGGTCAAGGAGACGGCGATGATGGTCATGCACACCTGCCGCAGTACGCTCGAAGCGTTCGGCGCAGATCTGGACGCTGTGGATCTGGACAGGGCGGAGTGGAAGCGTCAGCTTCAGCAGCTGCAGTTCCATCAGGACTGTATCCGCCACCAGAAGCAGCTTGTGCGCGCAGTCTGTCAGTATCTCGCGCTGCTCTCTACGGAGGGCGGCAATCTTCTGGCGGACGTGCAGAACTACATGGACATGCATTTCTGCGAGGCGCTGACGCTGAGCGAGCTGGCGGCTGCCGTGCACGTCAGCCCCGGCTATCTCAGCCGCTTCTTCCGTTAGAAGACCGGGCGGACGGTCATGGAAACGATCGCCGGAAAGAAGATCGAGTACGCCCGCCAGCTTTTGGACGAGGGAAAGCTGAAGGTATTCGAGGTCGCGCAGCGCGTCGGCTTCGAGGACACCACCTATTTCAGCCATGTTTTCAAAAAATACACAGGGATGTCCGCCAAGGAATATCTGACGCAGGCCCAGCGCCGCAAGCGCGCGGCGGCGGAAAAAACGCCCTGACATACACCAGCGGGGAGCCAGTCGGCTCCCCGCTTTTTCGCTATTTTGCCAAATCCGCCCCGCGGTTTTTATGCAGTTTATGCAAATAGGACAAAAGTGGTCAAAAAATCACAAGTGGACGTGAAAAAATCCCATGTTATTAGAACTTTATTTCATTTAGTATGGGGAACAGGATACCAGCCATTTTGAAAAAACAGATAAGTAAGGAGGATATGAAATGATAAAAGGAACCCGCTTTTTCAGCAGGCGCCTGCTGCCGCTTCTTTTGGCGGCTGTCATGCTGCTTGGAATGCTGCCGGCGCTGACGCTGCCGGTGCTGGCGCTGCCGGTGCTGGCGGAAGACCCGCCTGCTTCGCAAAAATTGACAAACACAACAGATACAGTCGTTACCTATCAAGGTGCTGTTGGAACTGGACGCGCTCCATCACTGGTCGTCGATGGTGACACAAGCCATAATGACAACAAGTATTTTGTTGTTGGCAACGACCAGACTCAGGAAAAAAATGAAACGAATCCGGCGAATCCAACCTATTGGATTCAGCTGGATCTCGGCAAGAAATACAGTCTTACCGAAATGAAGCTGTTTGTTTATCACGGCCGTGCACTGAAAAATCTGGTCGTGCTGGCATCTGACAGCAGCACGTTTGACACCTACCGCATCATCTGGAACGCGGACAAAGAGAACTTCTTTGGCCTTGGTACTGGTGATAAGGAGCAGTTTCCGAATGCAACTGTAGCCGGGGATACTATCACATTGGCGGCACCGACAGAAGCACAGTATGTGCGTATCCTGAACAACGGGCATACCGCTGGCGCAGGACAGGGCGCACACTACTTTGAGATTGAGGTCTACGGCACGGAGCACACCGGCGGCGCGCCCGAGACTAGGCTATATAATGTCGCGGCGGGCTGTAATGTAATTGTAAATAAATGGGGTGGTGGAAGTGACCGTCCGAACAGCTGGCTGACAGATGGCATTAAAGATAACGCAAAATATATCGAGGTCTGCAAGGACAAAGCACAGGACATGAACGCCCCGTCCTATGCGCAGATCGACCTTGGCAATATATATCCCGTCAGCAAGGTCAATTTCTGGAATTACTGGGATGACGGCAGAACACTCAAGGATCTGCACATCATCCTCAGCACGACCGAGGACTTCCGGGACGGAACTACAAAGGAAGTCTATAACGCAAATTGGACAGCCGCTCAGAACGGACTGGAAGTGCAGATTGACAGTGGCCCGTTCACAGCTCGCTACGTCCGCATCTGGAATGACGGCCATGACAAGGGAAAGGGCGGTCACTATATCGAGGTCGAGGTCTGGTCCACTGAGGAAAAGAAGGATCCGCTTCCCGTACCTTATCAGTTCCGCGATGTGCTGACCATCCCGACCTATGAATATCAGGGCAAGACACCCAATAACGTCACGCACCCGGACGTGCTGGACTTCACGCTGGTGAACGGTGCGGGCGGCACGCCGCTTGGCACATGGGGTGGGCATCGCTTCTGGATGGCAGTCACGCCAAATCAGGAGGGCAATTCGCAGTTTGAGAATCCGTGCCTTGTATGGTCAGATGACGGAAAGATCTGGTCGGCGGAGGGAATTCCCAACCCGTTGAGCGTAGTCGAGAGAGAGCCGGACGGCACGCACAACTGCGACAACGACGTGATCTACGATCCTGTCAGCAACGAGCTCTGGGTCTATTACGTCTGGGAGCAGGATGCGCAGAATTATGGTCAAATCGGAACGAGCAATTTCAAGCCCTCTATTCTGCGCTGCATCCGCGTTGCGGCGACGCAGGGCGGCAGTGGTTTTACCTATGCTGTACAAAAGGACGCGGGACAGGAAAATCCTTACACCGATCTGGTGACATCAACCTATCACTACGATATGCAGTCGCCTGCCGTTGTCCGGCGTGATGCGAATACATGGCTGATGTGGTCGAACAACTCCGATCAGGGCGTTGCACCGACTGGATGGAACAATCAGAACGGCTTCGTTGAGCTTCGCCGCTCCACAAACGGTACAGAATGGGGCGAGGCGAAATCGCTCAAGCCCACGCTGGTGCTGCAAAACGACTGGATTCCGTGGCATCTGGACGTTCAGTGGATCCCGAACGTCGGCGCAGATGGAAGCGGAGAATACTGGGCGTTGATTTGCGCGTATCCGAAAGGCGGCGGCTCCAACCATACAGATCTGTTCTTTGCCAAATCGGCGGACGGCGAACTATGGACGACTTATCCCAACCCCATTCTTTCGCCGCGCAGCGGGCAATGGGATCAGAACTTCATTTATCGCTCCAGCTTTACCTATGATGCGGACGGTAAGCTGAGCGTCTGGTACTCCGGCGGCAAGGAACAGCCCGGAAATCACTGGCGCATTGCCTACACGGAGTTTGAAAATTTCCTGACGAAAACGCTCCCGACCTTGGGCGCGCCGTATACGCCGGGTACACCCACGCCGCCTCCCGTCGGCGAAGACGGATGGGTTTCGGTTCCGGCATCTGACGATACAAACATTCACTTTGACGGCGCATGGACCTATGAGGCACCCAACCGCTTTGCCGGTGCAGAGGGATCGACCGCGACGCTGTATTTCTATGGCTCTGGCATCCGCTACTATGCGCAGTATGAAACGAACTTCGGTGAGGTAGAGGTTCAGATCGACGACGGCACGCCTGAAACGTATGATCTGCATCGCAATGCGCCGGGCGCGATGGACAACAAAATTCTCGAGAGAGAGCTTGAGGCAGACTATCACAGAATCACCATTAAGCGCAAGCACGGCGGTGGTCTTGACAGCGGCGTCATCGATCTGAACAAATTCGAGGTTCGTTATGACACGTCTGCAACCATCAGTAACCATCTCTATGGAGTTTCTCCCACTGAGAAAACACTCTGGGTAGATGATACCCTGCAAATCTCGGCGCTTGTGCCCTTCAACGCGACAGACAAGACCGTTACCTACACCAGCAGCGACACAGATAAGGCAACTGTGACCGCCACCGGCCTTGTGACTGCACTGGCTGCCGGTGATGTCACGATCACGGTAAAAGCAGGTCAGTCAGAGAAGACTGTTGCGCTTACGATCCGTTCGCTGGATGCGGGTGCGCTGCGTATGACGGTCGATAAGGATAATCCTCTGTTCCTGCACGGCCTTTACAAATATGATGGAAAAGGGTATCCTGCGAATGGTCTTGCAGGCCCGCTGCAGGGCGGCAAGAGCATTCAGGGTTTCTGGACCGCACTGACCGGAACGGACGAAACAGGCTGGAAGGGCCCGACCGTCCAAGCAGGCAATAAGACCGTTCACCATGCGATCCTGATCCATGCCAGCGGAACAGTCGAGGGCAGCGAAGCAAACAAGAAGTGGTATCTTGACCGCATTGCCGAGACGAAGAAAGACAACATTCCGTTCTTCCTGATGGTTTCCAACTCCCACACAGGGGCGTTCCTGGATCTGGACTGGCTGGACGGCATCTATGAGCAGAATGAGAATATGATGGGTGTTGTCTTCTCGGAAAACCACAATGCCGGTATCAGCGAGAGAGACCGCCGCATCACCTATATGGATGCGCTTGTCAAGCAGGCCGCGAAATGGGGCGGCTATGTCATCAACTGTGACATGAACGACGCCCCGAAGGACACCGGCGGCAGCGACCATGGCGGCACGCTGGAATACTTCCTGAATAATGAAACGCTTTATCAGACGCTGAAAAAGTATTCTCAAAACTACATCCTGCTTGCCAAAACGACCAGTGCGTGGAGCAACGTTTCCTACAACTCGCATGAAAGCGTTGCCCTCGGCGCGTGGCTGGACGGCCTGTGCGGCAACTGGGGCAGCCTGATCGACTCCTGGATGTGGTTCATTGAGGGATACGGCCCGCAGTGGGGAGACAGTACATTCGACGTGTTCGGCGGTGCAGAGGAATGCCGCGGCCCGGTCAGTATGCCGGAATTGCTGTTTGCCATGCGTATGGTGCAGCAGGCGCGCACAGGCGCAACAGTATTTACCTTTGAGCATCCCGATCATGCCGAAGCCGTCGGCGACAATGAGGGAGCAAAGACTTACTTTACGCCGAACTACAAGTACAGCATCGCCAAGGCCATGGAGTACATGCGCGACTATGCCATCCCGACCCGTGAACAGGTGATGCAGAATACGAAGGTGTTCTACGCATCGAGCGGCGGCACGCTCAATAAGCTTGGCTCAAATGCCGCTAACCGCCTGCTTGACCCGCTTTATGGCGACAGCGGTTCGTCCGGCCCCAACAAGAGTAAAAACAACGGAACGACCATGATGACTTACTCGACCGGTCGCTACGGTACGATCCCGTCACTGCCCAAGATGGCGCAGGATCCGACCGGCAAGGATATTCTGCGCATGGCAGATGTTCAGGCACTCGGTGGGGCGGCTGGCATTCAGAACTACTTCAACGCCCGCTATCCGCAGCGCTATAACGGCACTGGCTATGCGCACTATGACGAGCTGACAAAGAGCTGGCTGACCTATAACAGCAACTGGTTCTTCGATACCCGTGAAAACAGTGCGCTGCACAGCAAGCAGAATGTGTCGTTCCAGCTTACGCAGAATAGCTTCGGCGCGAATATCGAATTTGAGCCCTACTCCATGCTTCTTGTGGACGAGGCGCAGGCGGGCACACTCCAGTTCCGCTTCAATAACTACTGGGTCGACAAAAACCCGATCTGGGAAGGCTATGTGAAAGGAACGACTCCCACATGGGATTCCGACAACAACCGCCTGATGTATAACTACCTCAAGGACAGCTACGCCCAGAACACCGCGCACGGCGAAAGCACGTGGCGCAAAGCCACTATTACAATCTCCGGTCTTGGCGCGGAACCAACGCTGGCGCTGACAAGCAGCCTTGCAGGACAGTCCAAACAGATTCAGACGGCGTTCGACGCTGCTGCCGGCACATACACCATTACACTTGACGGCAACGGCTATCAGGAGTTCTCGCTGACGAATCTTGTACCGGCGCAGGCTCCTGCCGAGAACTGGGTCTCCGTTCCTTCGCGCGTCAATGGCAACCAGCTTTCTCCGCATATCCAGTTTGAGGAAGGCTGGGTCGTCGACAAGCTCGATCAGGAGGATCCGTCTTCCTATACCAAGGGCGCACAGGCATCTCTGGTGTTCTATGGAACGGGTGTCCGCTATTTCGCCCAGAAGGATACTAACTTTGGCACTGCGATTGTCAGACTCTACCGGCATAATCCGAGCGGCGAGCCCATTTTGGTCGAGACGAGTGAGGTGGATCTGAATGGTGAAGCGGCTCCGGCGGCAAAGGTCTATGAAAAGACAGGCTTGACGCCTGATGTCTATCTGATCAGCGTTGAGCCGAAGGAAGGCTGGAATAACGCCGATAAAAATGTCATTGATCTTCAGAAATTCGAGGTCAATCAAACGGCGATTGAAACCGTGCCTACACGGGTCTGGTCTGTTGAAGCCAATCCGGCAAGCATTACGGTGGGTGGAACTTCGACACTAAAGACACGGCTGAACTTCAACGCCGCCGTCACGGCTGTCAGCTATGCGCCCTCTCCGGACGGGAAAGTCACCATTGACGGCAACACCGTGACTGGCGTAGCCAGAGGAACTGTCACCATTACGGCCACCGCTGCGGGCAGCTCCAAAACGACAACGCTTACCGTAACTGGCGGTACGGCTGGAAACTGGGTATATGTGGACAGCCACAGCGGCCAGATCCAGTACACCGGAAACTGGGTCGATGAAACCAGCACAAATCATTACGAAGGCAGCGCGAAGGAGGCCAATGACGCTCCCGGCGCTACTGCAAGTCTGACCTTTACCGGTACCGGCTTCCGTTGGATTGGTCAGATGGACAGCAATTATGGTCGCGCATGGATCTATGTTGACGACGTGTTGGTCGCGATCGGAAATGCAAACAGCAGCACAAATCCGTATCAGTTCACGATTCTGGAGCTGCACGGACTGGAAAACAAACAGCACACGGTTCGCCTGGCGGCGGAGAGCAATGCCCCGGTCCAGGTCGATGCCTTTGCGTATTACACCGGTACGGATCTGGATGAAACCGTCTCCTCTGTCGCGCTGGAGCCCAGCGGTCTCATTCGCCTTGGAGACGGGGAATCGAAGCCTGTTCTTGCAATGGCAATGAACGCTGAACGTGTTGTAGTTTTCCGCGATGATTTTAGATTTACACTGGAAAACGACACAATTGCCGGCCTTTCCGGCGACGGCAAGCCGCAGAAAACTGTCACCGGTAAAATGGCGGGACGCACCAGACTGCACGTTACGCTTCCTGAGCTGAACGACAAGTCTGCTACAGCGGAAATTGTCGTTACTTCTACAGAGCCGGCAACCACGCCGCGTATGCTGGTCGATGCGGAGCATCCGCTGCTGCTTGTGTCGCTGTATGCAAATACAAAGCATCCGGCATGGTGGGATAATTCCGGAATTCCCGGCGTTCCGATGCAGGGCCACAACACAATGGAAGGCGTATGGAGCTTGATCCCAGAGGATCTCAAGCCTTACACGGCAATCCAGCTTCATGCCGACGACTATCTCGGCCACGCATGGGGAGGCACTGGCAATAAGGAGAATCTCCAGAAGTTCTATGAATACCATGTTGCAATCGCACAGGAAAAGGGGATCAACCTTTACCTGACGCTGATGACCGGCGGTGTTCCGATCAACACGTTCCGCAATCTGATCGATATGGACTGGCTGAACAATTTGATCGATAACAATTCCTGCATCAAGGGCGTTGTCTTTGCCGAAAACCATCATAATGGAGATACGGATGCCGTCGCACAGCTGACAGCAGAATACCTTGAACTCTTCTCCTCCAAGGGCATCTATCTGGTTCTGACCGACATTGACGATGCAAACCACCGGATGGAAAAATGGTTTGAGAATGATACGCTGTTTAAGACTGCGCAGAAGCATCATAAGTATCTTGTCATCAACTCTAAGAGTACCTCCAGCAGCGGCTACAATACGGTGCGCAGCTTCGCGCTTGGCACATGGCTGAGTGGCCTTGCAGACAACTGGGGCGCGCTGACCGATGCGTGGGCGTGGTACGAAATCCGCTACCACAAGCTCTTCGAGCCGGTCATGAATACCACCTACGAAGACGTGCGCCGCGTTTATACCTTCCCTGAAACGCTGTTTGCCATGAATATGCTCCAATCCTACGTCAATGGCGGCACGGTATTCAACGCCGAGCATCCCTTCTACTGCACCGGTGTCTATGATGAGGCATCCTGGGTTCTCAAGGAGTCGATCATCCCAACAATGCGCTATATGATCGCAAATCCCGCGGCAACGCGCGAGCAGGTTAAGGGTGAAATCAAAGCCGTCTATCATACGGACAGCTATCTTCCGACGAACTTTGCTGAAGGATTGTACGGTACAGCGCAGGACAACAACCTCCTGCAAACGAGCGGCCGGTACCGCACACTGCCCGTTCTGTCCAGTAAACTGTCTGATGCAGAGGCTTCCGCGTTCGGCAGGGTGCTGAAAAGCGCAGATCTGGCAGATAAGATAAATATTCTGAATGCGCAGTATCCAGAACTTTCCACAGGCGACGCCTTTGTGGAGACACTCCTGGGCGGCGGAGCAGGACAGACCGGCAGACGGCTTCTCATTATGAATAGTCTCTTTAATGAAAACAAGAATCAGTCTGCTACGCTCACTCCCACAGACGCGGCATTCGCAACCAGTATGGGCTATACTCTGACGCCACATACCTATTTGATTGCGCATGAGACGGCTGACAGCATTAAGATCGATCTCAACAACTTCCGCACGGACAAGGACGAGCTTTGGGTTCCCGGCGAAAGCGAGAATCCGGACTGGACAAGTTTCGGGAACGACTGGAACGGCGATCATAAGGACTATGTACAGGACTATATGAAATACCATATTTCCAATCCCAAGCTTGATAAGGGCCGCGATCTCCGGAGCACGGTGATCACGCTGCACACCGGAAACCGGCCGACCGCAGTTGTCACCAGAAATGGCGGCAGTACAAAACTCGCCGATGACAACTTCTACACGGAAACGTATGAAAACGGCGTCTACACACTGACCATCACGCACAACGGGCAGGTCAATGTGACGATCCGGAAGGGCGGCGCGGAGCCAACCCCAACAGTGACCGACTTCCGGCTCACGACAGATCCCTCGCCGCTGACCTCTGCGGGCGGCAAGGCAATGCTGACCCTTACCGGAACGAACCTGCCGGATGGCACGAAGTTCTATTGGGGCACAGACCAGGCTATGCTGACTCCCGTTGATGCGAAAGGCTCGGATGCCTCCCGCAGTGCGGAAGTCAAGCTCTCGGAAAATACCGGAACGGACGCTGTGACCTACTACTTCCGTTACAGTCTGGACGGAACGACGCTCGCGGGAGAGCTGACCGCAACAGTTCCCGGCACGGGCGGCGGCACACAGCCCACTGAGCCGTCGGTGACGGACTATAGCGTAGCGCCCACGGAGCTTCCCTCCAACGGCGGCATGATCACGGTCACGCTCGCCGGCACGAACCTGCAAAATGGCATTCAGATCAAGGCTGGCACGATCACTGCGCAGACGAGTGGCGATGCAGCGAAGCAAATGGCAACCCTGTCTCTGCCTGCTAATTACAGCAGCAGCTCCGTCAGCTATACGGTGCAGTACAGCCTGAACGGAACGGACTGGTTTGGCGGCAAAACCGTCCGTGTTTCCGGCCGCTATACGCCGCCAGTCGGTCCTGTCACGCCGTCTGTGCAGACCAAACCCGGCGTTCCGGAAAGAGATCCTTTCCCGTTCACCGATGTCTCCAGAAGCAGCTGGTATTATGACAGTGTCCGCGCCGCATGGGAAAAGGATCTGATCGACGGTGTAACGAGAACGCTCTATAAGCCGGATGACACGCTCACCGTTGCACAGGCTATCAAGCTGTCCGCCGCACTGCACCAAATGCTGAACAACAACGGAAAGGTCACACTGCGCAATGGCTCTCCGCACTGGTACAGCAGCTATGTCAGCTACGCGGTAGATAACGGGATCATTGAAAAGATGTATCTGGATTATACGCCTGCGCAGATGAATACCCCCGTCAAGCGCAATGAATTTGTCCACATTTTCTATGGCGCGATGAGCGACTACCGGCAGATCAATACCGTCGCGGACAACAAGATCCCGGACGTCATAACAACGGATACTTACGCATTGGAGATCTATACGTTCTATCGCGCGGGCATTCTGACCGGTTCTGACAAAAACGGCACCTTCTATCCGACGAACGACATCAAGCGGAGCGAGGTCGCGGCGATCCTCAGCCGCATGTATGACAAAACAGCCCGCAAGACTGTCTCACTTCCGTAAAAACGCAAGCTTCCCCCTGATTTGGCGCATCCGGTTCGACCGGATGCGCCTTCTTTTTCAGTATGCTCCTTGCCTGATTGGGAAATTGGACATACGAAACGCCTTTCTCACGATTTCCTGTTCCCAAAAAGAAGCAATTGTGCGCGCATTGAGCATGATTTGCAATATTTTAGGCAGGATATTGCATTGCTGGCGTGCACTCCATGTCATATAATTGAGAACATGTAAGCCAGACATTTGCCGCACGGCAACAGAAAGAAAGGAGATCCTTCATGCACAAAAGCACAACGAGCAAGCGAAAACTGCCGGATACATGGCTGGTCGTTTTTTTCATATTGGTCGTGATCGCGATTCTGACGTGGATCGTTCCCTCCGGTTCGTTTGACTATGAAACAATAGATATAGACGGCGCTGCAAGAAAGGTCGCAATTGCGGGAAGTTACCAGGAGATCAGCAAAGCTGAAGTATCCGCCACCGGACTTCTCGGACTGTTTGCTTCTTTGTATGAGGGCTGCGTCAGCGCGGCGGACATTATTTTTGTGATCATGACCTGCGCCGCGACATTCGGTGTCATTGTCAAAACCGGCGCTTTCCACGCATTTATCGGTCGCGTGGTGCAAAAAAACGGTAGCCGCTCGCTGATCCTGATCCCTGTTCTGATGCTCGTCTTTGGCCTGGGAGGTTCTCTTTTTGGAATGCTCAGCGAGTTTTACGGGTTCTACCCGTTGATCGTCGGACTGATGATGGCTCTTGGATATGACGCGATGACGGGATTTGCCACGATCGCGCTCGGAGAATATATCGGGTTTATGGCCGCGACGCTGAACCCGTATACCGTAGCCGTTGCGCAGTCCATTGCCGGTGTGCAGCTATATTCTGGCATCGGTTACCGCGCAGTCTGCTTTGTCGTGCTGATGGGAGCAGCAGTGGCATATCTGATGCTGTATGCACGCAAGGTGCGCCGGAAGCCGGAGCTTTCGGTGGTTTATGGAGATTCGTGTACGCACTCGTTTGAACGCAGTCAATTAGACTCGTACACATTTACATGGCGACATACGCTGATTCTTCTGGATGTGCTTGCCACATTGGTCATCCTGATGCTGGGAATGATCCGCTGGAAGTGGGGCTATAAAGAACTCTGCGGATTGTTCATTATCATGTCTGCCGTGGCCGCGCTGATCGATAAGTGGTCGCCAAACGACTATTGTCAGGAGATGCTTGCCGGGATCAGGAGCGTTGTGTGGGGATGCATTCTGACCGGTCTTGCCAAGGGCATCATTGTCATTATGAATCACGCGCAGATCATGGACACCATCATCTATGTGCTTGGAAATCTTCTGGAAAAAGCGCCCTCTGCAATTTCAGCACAGCTCATGCTGTTGGCGCACACGTTGATCAACTTCCTGATCCCGTCTGGATCCGGTCAGGCCGCCGCTACTATGCCTATCATGGCGCCATTGGCCGACGTGCTGGGCGTCAGTCGTCAGGTGGCCTGCCTGACGTTCCAATTCGGCGATGGTTTGAGCAACCTGTTATGGCCAACCTGCGGTATTGTGATCATTTGCGGGCTAGGTGATGTACGCTATGACCGCTGGCTGAAATGGTTCGGAAAGCTTTTCCTGATCCTGTTTGCCGTACAGATGGTGTTGGTCGAAATCGCCGTGCTGACAGGTTTTTAACGGGAGAAAACTATGAATTATATTCGAGAAGCCATTACACAGCAACACATCGGGGAAGAGGCCATTGCGTTGCGGCGACACCTGCACGCCCATCCGGATCTATCCGAGCAGGAGTTTCCGACGATGGAATTGGTATGTGAGCATTTAGCTGCGGCGGGCATTCCATACGAGAGGAATGTGGCAGAAAGTGGCGTCGTAGGGCTGATTAAAGGAGCTTTCCCCGGTCCGGTAATTGCGCTGCGGGCGGACATGGATGCGCTTCCGATACAGGAAGATCATCCGGACGCGCCATATTGCTCGAAGACAGCGGGTGTGATGCATGCCTGCGGTCACGACGCGCATACGGCGATCCTTTTGGGAACGGCAAAGCTGCTCCAGTCCATGCGCGAATCCCTGCATGGCTCCGTCAAGCTTTTATTCCAGCCGGCAGAGGAGACCATTGGCGGCGCAGCGCGCATGATCGCGCAGGGCTGCCTTGAAAGCCCACATGTAGATTCCGTGCTTGGACTGCACGTTGCGGGCGATCTGCCTGCCGGACAGATCGGGCTGAAATACGGAAAAATGTATGCAGCTTCTGATATGCTGACGCTTAAGGTCTATGGGACGTCCTGTCACGGTGCACATCCGAACGAGGGCGTGGACGCAATCCTGATCGCGGCACAGATTCTGACGGCAGTACAGTCGCTGATTAGCCGAAACATCAGTCCCACCGATTCCGCTGTATGTTCTTTCGGGTCCATTCACGGCGGAACTGTGCGAAATCAAATTGCTGATTACGTTGAATTATCCGGCATTATTCGAACACTTACGCCGGAAACACGTCTGTTTGCCAGAAAACGCGTCCGCGATATTTGTGAGCAGACTGCAAGCATGATGGGTGGACGAGCAGAGCTGATTGTCGAGCCGAGCTACTCTCCGCTGATCAACAATGACCGTATGGTTGATTTGGTTCGTAATGTAGCGTGCGCACAGTTTGGCTCAGACAAGGTGATCCTGCGGGACGTGCCATCGTTGGGGGTGGAGGATTTTGCGTATTTTGCCGCAGAACGTCCAAGTTGCTTCTTCCATCTGGGTTGTGCGCATCCAGAAGAAAAGCGACGCATCGGACACAGCTGTTTCTTTGACATCGATGAGCGATGTATTCCGATCGGGATCGAGTTGTATATTGCCAGCGTCTTGCGCTTTTTACAACACGGCAACAGCGACGTAGCCGGTATCGTGTAGTCAATTAAAAAGCCCCGGCTCGGTATTCCGAGTCGGGGCTGCCGTATGTCCATCAAAAATTCATGTCAGGCTACTTTTCGAAATCGCAGACCGTTTGCCCTTACGGACAGCTCCTGCGACAAAAGGCGCAGCACGGCGTAACCGTTTTCCTCATTGCTGAAAACGATCTGCTCGACCGTGCCGCGCAGCTCTACATATTCTTTTTCGTCCACAAAGCACCGTCCTCTCCTGCTTTTTCTATTCCAGATACATGATATCCTGCCGCACCGCGAGAAATTTGGCGATATTCTGCCCCTGACCGCTGCCAAGCTCGACAAACGTGATGGCAGCGCCGGGCAGATACTGCCGCCGCACGCGGCAGGCCGCGCGGATGAGCTGTTCGCTCGCCGGATCGCAGCCGTCGCCGTACAGCGTCAGCTCCGCCGAGCCGTGCTGCCGGAGCATATGTGCGCAGATTCGCTCATAAACTACGTGCAGCACCGTGTAAAATCCTACCGCCGCGAAAACAGCAAGCAGACTTTGCCAGAAAACCGACATGCTATCCCCTCCTGCACTCAGCCTATGCTGCGGGAGTGTGCTGTGTGCGGCCGGGGACTGCGCATAAATTCATAGTATATAGTGTAGCACAAAACCGGACTGATGTAAACAATTCGACAGAAAAAGCGGCCGCAGACAGGAAACAAGCCACAGACTGTGGATAAATCTGCGGCTTGCCGGCGGAAG
>ENA-OUOU01000808-OUOU01000808.1-human-gut-metagenome-genome-assembly--contig:-NODE-808-length-17810-cov-7.243988_pt1 | contig 17810 bp, 19 predicted proteins | sample MGYA00237936_ERZ548765 | MGnify/ENA primary metagenome ERZ548765 (study PRJEB26490, sample SAMN05356889) | human gut metagenome | biome: terrestrial biome; feature: human-associated habitat; material...
TGGAAAGTGTTCTCGACGAAAAGGTCGATGTGTGGTATAATGAGGGCAACGATGAAATTTCGGAGAGAACACAGTATGAAGAAGATCCTATTTATCTGCCACGGCAAGTGATAATAGAAGTGCTAAAACTCCTTGAAAATCAAGCATTTTTGATGTTTCTGAACTGAATTGACGACACTTTTACGACAAACAGCCAAGCTATGATAATAAAAAGTTGTAAAAGGAGCAAAATATCATGAAAGAGAAAATTACTAAGAACGGAATTGATTATGTACTGGTTGGTGATTATTACATACCGGATTTGAAGTTGCCGGAGGAAGAACGTCCTATTGGAAAATACGGGCGTATGCACAGAGAATATTTGAAAGAGAACAATCCAATACTGTTTAATGATTTAGTGCTGAGTTGCCGGCTCTGGACTTATCTTGCAGATATAAATGAGCAGGCACAGGGCAGATATAGCTTGGTTGTAGAGCAGATGAAAAAAGCAGAGTTTGTAATCGAGGAGTTGAAGCAGAATAGCCAATGGGAATGGATTAAAAGAATGAACAGCATTCACAACCGTGCAGAAGAGATTGTGTTGAGTGAATTGATATATAGAGGTTGCTGATTTTGTGAAAATGTATTGCAATTTGCGATACAAAATGCTATTCTATACTTAGAAAAAGGAAAGGTGGTAATTTTATGGCAGCAAAAACAGCAAATGTAACAGCTCGTATACAGCCGGATATTAAAGAGAGTGCAGAAGCGATTCTTGAAAAATTGGGTATACCGGTTTCTGTATTTATTGATATGACATATAGACAGGTAATCAATCATAACGGGATACCTTTCATGATGACATTACCAAAAGCGATTCCAACAAGAGATATTTTATCAGAAGCAGAATTTGATGCAATGATGGAGAAAGGGCTAAAGCAGGCAAAAGCAGATGAGTCCGTATCAGTAGCAGATGCATTTTCCAGCCTTAGAGCAGGTATTTAATGCATGGCAATAACTTATGAGGTAAAAGTAACCAGGCAGGCACTGGAGCAGATGCAAGAGATTACACATTACATTGCACATGAATTGTATGCGCCGGATGCTGCATATCACCTGCTTGATGAAATGGAAGATACCATAAATTCACTTGCGGATATGCCCAAGAGAATGTCTTTGGTGGATGAAGAACCTTGGAGAACAGAGGGTGTGCGTAAGGCATTGGTTAAAAACTTTATTATCTACTTTTGGGTAGATGATGAAAACGTCAAGGTTCAAGTGATTGCGGTTATTTATGAAAAGAGAGACCAATTGGAACAGTTGAAGCGAATACAATTTTAGTAGAAAACGATGTCCATTCATAATCGAGCAGAAGAAATTGCGCTGAATGAATTGATATATTGTTAAATAGCAAGAGCTGAGTGAAGCAATAAAATTTCACTCAGCTCTATTTTATTTGCGGTTCTTACCTTTATGATTTGGAAGTGCTCTCAATAGTTTGGATTTTTTGAATACATCTCTCATGGTGTCATGCTCTTGAACAGATAAGTGGTCAAATGGAATTTGCATTTCGTCACAGAAGAAATGCCAGAATTCTTCAATTGGATTGCTCTTGAATTTTAGCATCTGTAAGAAACGCTGCACTTTTTTATCATTGGACATAGGTCTTTCGATAGGAGCAGATTCGGCAGCGTGCTGATGTTCTTTACGAATGGTGCGAACAATATTGTCCCAATCACTGTGAATAGTATGGAAAAAGTATTCTTCTTCCTGAATGTGGGAACTCTCCAGCACTTTTAAATATAGCTCGTTTGCATCCGGATTTTTCTGCTGAATAATCTGGAGACGGACTGCATCAAGCCAGTCATTCATATTTTTAATTTGCATGGTGGCAATTCCGTCTACATAAATTTCGGTATCTGTCATTAACTTGATAAAATCCGGGTGTTTGATGATTTCACAGAGAAGACGGTTATTGAACTGACCGCTTTTCAGCAGTTCGATTGTTGCATCATCTAACTTTAGTGCATCGATTTCAGTATCATTCACTTCTCGGACTTCTGTATTTCCAGCAAGCCACTCCAGAGAAACATCGTAGTATTTTGCGAGCTTGGCAAGAACATCAAGGTTATATGCCTTGTTGTCTTTGTTTTCATATTTGCTTAATGTGGATACGGTAATTCCGACTGCGGTGGCAACAACGTCCTGCTTCAAACCACGTTCTTTTCGTAAATCTTCTAATTTTTCCTGTATAGATAATTGATTTTTCATTGGTAACCCTCCCTGCGTAACCATTTTATCATATCAGATAGAAAGAGACAATTGCCCTGTATTTTTCAGAGTGGAAAATATGGGGCTTTTTTGCGTTAATTTTCGATACTGGAAAGAATCCGGGATTTTCGATTTTTCGTTGTATGATGTACCCAGTTCAGAGATGAACAAACAACTGAATGATCGTCCGAGATGAGATAAACCGCCATAATCAAAAGGGAGCGCTCTCGTAAGAGGGACTGGACAGCACCGCACAGGGGATATGCCTCCAAGGAAACATCAAGGGTAGAACGACAAAAAGAGTGCCAACGGAACTGTATTTTCAATGCAGTTTCGTATTACATAGAAACTATCAGGTTTCAAAAAATCAAAGGAGAAAAATCAAAATGAAATTATCGAAGTACGAGAAAGAAACCATTGTCCTGTTTAATGAGGGAGAGTGTGAAGCCACCATTTACACATTTAATGCCGATCTGAAACGCCGCCTTGCTGGTTTTGCAAAGAAATATCCGAACTTGTGCTGCTTGGAAAGAAGTACAGAAGAAGGCAGTGTAACCTACCTGTTGGATAAGACCCGGCTGTCAATCCGTCTGCTTCCCCCATACAGCGAGGAACGACGAAAGGCAGCCAGCGAACACGCTAAGAAGCATGGATTTCAGTCAGGAGAAGCCAGAGAATAACTGTATCATTTGGGGTTTGTTTGCAGTCAAAACATCGGGTGCAGGCCCGGTGTTTTGGCTGTTACATATCGCAGGAGTATAAAGTATCGCTCAATGCAGATATGAGGAAATATGTGTTACAAGTTTACCAAAGAAAGCAAAAATGGATAATTGAAAAACTCAATCAGAAATTGATTTTCCAGAAACGATATGATATACTTTGTCTTAATGCAGTAACTACATTTAGGCATAGAACAGGAGGCGTAAAATGGCTGTCTGCTACAACAAATTATGGAAAATTCTTATTGATAAAAATATGAGCAAAACGCAGCTGATTAAATCCGCAAAGATAAGTACCAATGCTATGGCACGATTAGGGAAAAATGAAGATGTGCGAGTTGAAGTGCTTGTTAAAATTTGTGGTGTGCTTGGTTGTACGATAAATGACATTATGGAAATTATTCCTACTGAAGATAAGGAGAACGAAAATGGCTAACTTTTTTGATACTGTCGTTGAAGTCTTGAAACAAGATCAACGCTTTTTTACAGAGGACGGTGAGCTTTTAAGGAACGCTGTCTATGAAGCTGCTATGAAAATGGATGCAACTCTTATTAAATCCTTGCTTGCAAACGAAATGACAAAGGAACGTTTCTTTATCAATGTTGACGGTATTGCCGTTTTTGATAAGGTGGGCTTCGGCTGGGTAATAAACAATCGTGAATTTCTCCCCGACTCTTATACTCGTTTCAAGAATAAAATCGGACTTGTCGGTAATAATGGAGACTACATTTCCACTTCCAATGATGTGGAGCTTGTTTTTCCGTACAAAGATTGCATATTGGAAGGCGGTCAAACAAAGGATGAACAAAAAAGAAGTGAAATCTTCTATAACGAAACGCTTGCACCCGATGAAGTGGATAGATTACTCTATCCGAAAGTGATGACTAATGCCCAAAAATACACTGCTGACAGTGTGCAGCCTATAACCCACATTTCTGCAGATGATAACTTAATTATCAAAGGAAACAATTTGCTGGCAATTTCTTCGTTGCTTAAAAATTATGAAGGACAAGTCAAATGTATTTACATTGATCCACCATATTTTTTCCAAAAAAGCACTGCAACAGACACGTTCAAATATAATTCCAATTTCCATTTATCCTCTTGGCTTGTTTTTATGAAAGATAGACTTGCTGTCGCAAAAAAACTTTTGAAAGATGGTGGTACAATCTGGATAAATATTAGTGAAGATGGTATGCATTATTTAAAAGTGATGGCAGATGATATATTTGGTGCAGACCACTTCATTGGTACTGTACCCCGTCGTACCAGAAGCGGAAAATCAGATGTGCCGTTTAACTTTTCGCAGGATTTTGACTGGATATTAGCTTATACAAATGTTCCCGATAGCAAAGATGTTGTCGGTCGAGGCGTTGAGAGAAAGTATTATGAAACACCAGATTATCCGGGTAAACCTTGGAGATTGGCAGATTTAACATCGCAACAGCCAGCAAGCAAACGCCCTAATTCTTTTTTTACAATGATTGACCCTAAAACAAAAAAAGAATACCCTGCCAGTGAAAAAAGGACTTGGGCAGTTACCAAAGACACTTTTGATTATTATTATAATGTTGGTGCTATAGTTTTCCCTGATGATTATGATTTTTTGAATATTTCTAAACCATACGCACGAAAATTCAAAGAAGATGATGATAAAACAGGAAAATTAAGCTCCGTTATCTCTGATTTTGCTATGCAAGACTTCTTGAAAGCCGTATTGTTTGAGAGTAAAAATATGGATGGAAATTCTCAAATCGACGAAATGTTTGGTAGGGATGAATTTGACTATGCAAAACCTGAAAATCTTATAAAAAGCATTCTTGAAGTAGCAACAGCAGAAAATGATTTGGTGTTAGATTTCTTCTTGGGTTCTGGAACGACTTGTGCAGTGGCTCACAAAATGAACCGTCGTTATATCGGCATTGACCAGATGGATTATATAGAGCGCTTGGCAGTAGAAAGACTGAAAAAAGTGATTAACGGAGACCAAGGCGGCATTTCTGAAGATGTCAATTGGCAAGGCGGCGGATCTTTTGTATATTGCGAACTTGCCAAGCTCAACCAGAAATATGTTGATCGCATCGAAGCTGCAACGGAAGCAACGGAGCTTGTTGAACTCTGGAACGAGATGAAAGAGAACGCTTTCGTTAGCTACAAGGTCAATCCGAAAGATATTGATGATGCCATTACTAATTTTGAAGCTCTTTCGCTTGATGAACAGAAACACTTGTTGATGGAGCTTTTGGATAAAAACCAGCTTTATGTGAATTACTGCGATATGGATGATGAAACATTTGCTATATCTGACAGTGACAAGGCGTTTACAAAGAGCTTTTATGAGGGGGTATAAGTATGCCATTCCTTTACGAACAATTAGACACATTAAGGGATTTTGGCAGCTATACCGAAATTCCAACATATATACAGGAGAATGTAAATCCAACCTTTGCGCTTCGTCCTTATCAAGTGAGTGCCTTTGAGAATTTCATCACTTACTTTGAAAACGACAAAATGTGCCGTAAACCGACGCAAACGCTTTTTCACATGGCTACTGGCTCTGGTAAAACAATGATAATGGCAGGACTAATGCTTTATCTGTACAAGAAGGGGTATCGTAATTTTCTGTTCTTCGTAAATCTTTCAAACATCGTGAAGAAGACGAAAGAAAACTTCCTTAACTCTACTTCTACAAAGTATTTGTTCGGAGAAGAAATAAGGATTGATGGAGAGCGTGTTCCTGTTAAGGAAGTAAGCAATTTTCAGAATACCGATGAAAATGCTATCAATATCTGTTTTACCACTACACAGGGATTGCATACAGATATGTGGTTTGCCAAAGAAAACGGTATCTGCTTCGAAGATTTCAACGACAGAAAGGTTGTCTTGATTTCCGATGAAGCACACCACTTAAATGTTGATACCAAAACGCTATCTAAAAATAAGGACGAGCAGGCAAATTATCATAGTTGGGAACAAACCGTTCGCCGTATCTTTGAAGCGAACAATGATAATGTTCTGCTTGAGTTTACGGCTACTTGCGATATTAACAATCCGCAGATTAGAGCAGAGTATGAGAGTAAAATCATTTATGACTACCCTTTATCCAAATTCAGAGCAGACGGATTTTCAAAGGAGATAAAGACGCTCCGCACCGATGTTTCTATTATGGAGAGAGCTATTCAAGCGATTATATTAAGTCAGTATCGTTTAAAAGTATTTCAAGATAACCGTCTGCTTGCAAAACCTGTTGTATTGTTCAAAGCTGCAAAGATTGCAGACAGTAAGCAGTTTATGGCAGACTTTCTTGAAAAAATTGCATCCTTGTCTGGAAGTGAACTTCTGCGTATCTCCGAATTGACCGACAACGAAACGCTGAACGAAGCATATGCTTACTTCAAGAATAATGGTATTTCATTCGACCAGCTTGCACAAGAGCTGCGAGAAGATTTCTCAGTAGCACATTGTATCTCGGCAAACGATGATAAAGAAGCTGACCAGAAACAGATTGCATTAAACTCTCTCGAAGATGCAAATAATCCTTATCGTGCTATTTTTGAAGTTAAAAAACTGGACGAGGGCTGGGATGTACTTAATTTGTTCGATATTGTTCGTTTGTACGAAACAAGACAGTCTGGCGGTAAAAAGATTTCCCCTGCCACCGTATCGGAAGCACAGCTCATTGGTCGTGGCGCAAGATATTGCCCATTCCAGATTGATGAGGAACAGGAGAAATATAAGAGAAAGTACGATACAGACATTGACAATCCTCTGCGTATTTGTGAGGAATTGTATTACCATTGTCAGAACGATAGTAGATACATCGGTGAGCTTAACAACGCACTGCGTGAAATTGGTGTTGACCTTGAAAAACAGACAGTGCGTGATTATATTCTGAAAGAAGATTTCAAAGCCGATAAACTCTACACAGAGGGACTTGTTTTTGTCAACGACCGTATTATCAAGAGCAGAAAAGATGTAGATGGACTGCTCCCGTCTGTTCGTGAGCAAGTTTATACAGTAAGACTTGCCACCGGCAGCTCTGGCGAAGATACTATTTTCGGTGCTGGTAATGCCTTGACCGAAAAGGTTGTTGCAACATACACATACAGAACGAACATCAAGAAGATTGCAGATATGAATTATGCAATTGTTCACAAGGCACTTTGCAAGTACAACGTATTCAAATTTAATACATTGCAAAGCTATTTTCCTAATTTGAAATCAACAAAAGAATTTATCACGAGTGAAAAATATCTTGGCGGTATCAAAATCGAAATTGCTTCCAGATACGAAAATCCGACACCGACAATTCTTTTTGTTGCCTGTATGAATGTACTTGGCAAGGTTGCTGATAGCGTTTCGGCTATCGAGGTTACTTATGAGGGTACGACGACATTCAACGCAAAGCGTATCAACGACATTTTCAAAAACAAGAAATGCAATTACACCGTAATGCACGATGGTGGTCTTGGCTACTCTCAGAACGACAGCTCCGTTCCAACAGCTTGGAAAATCGACCTTTCAAAAGAAGATTGGTTTGCTTTTGAGGATAACTTCGGTACGAGCGAAGAAAAGGCATTTGTTGCTTATTTCAAATCTTTTGTGCCAGAACTAAAGAAGAAGTATGATAAAGTGTTTTTGCTCCGAAACGAAAGACAGCTACACATTTATTCGTTCGAAGGTGGCGAACGCTTTGAGCCAGACTATGTGTTGTTTCTCCACTCCAATAAAAAGGACGGTTATGAACAGTTACAAGTGTTCATAGAGCCAAAGGGGACACACCTTCTTGAAAAGGATAGCTGGAAAGAACAATTCTTGTTGGAACTTGAAGATAAAGCTGTTGCAACTAAGATATTTGTTGACGACAATAAGTATCGAATCTGGGGCTTTCATTTCTACAATGAAGCACATCGAATGACCGAATTTGCTGCTGATATGAGTAGATTATGAGAAAAAAGATGGTAAAAGAATAACAGTTTGAAAGATGTGAGATAAATCAGGAGGAATAATGACAAAGGTTTTTATATCATATTCATGGGAAGATGATGAACATAAAAATTGGGTTCGCTCTTTAACCGATAAGCTTCTTGAAAATGGAATTGATGCAACACTTGACCAATATGATTTGTCATTGGGAGATAGATTGCCTCAGTTTATGGAGCAGTCGGTTACAAATGCGGATTATGTGTTAATTATTTGCACCCCAACTTACAAAGAGAAGTCGGATTCCCGCAAAGGTGGTGTTGGATATGAAGGACATATTATTACAGGAGAACTTTTCGCAAAAGGGAATGAGAGAAAATTTATACCTGTGATCCGCAGAGGAAATGTATCTGATGCTCTACCAGTTAGCCTGGCAGGTAAGTTAGCAATCGACTTAAAAGACGGGGCGCACTATGATACAAATTTTAAGGATTTAGTGACAACATTAAATGGAGTGTCAAAAAAACCTCCAGTGAACAAAGCTACAATGACAGTTAATTCATCATTACCCAAAAGAACGATTGTTATAGATGATGAACCAGTTCATATTTTAGGAATAATAACGGATAAAGTTTCTGTTCCACGAATGGATGGTACGAGAGGTTCTGCGTTATACAAAATACCATTCAGATTATCGAAGAATCCAAGCTCTTTATGGAGAAAACTTTTTATTCAAAGTTGGAATATGCCACCAAGTTTTTCAACTATGCATCGTCCCGGCATAGCATCTGTTTATGGGGATGAGATTATTCTTGATGGTACGACTATTGAAGAAGTTCGTGATTACCATAGGGAAACATTGCTTCTTTGTGTTGATGAAGCCAATAAAAAGGAAAAGGAAATCCTTGATGCAGAGCAGCGAAAAAAAGAACGTGAGGACGCATTGAAAAACAAACACTTTAATAATGTGAATGATATTGCAGGAACAATTACGTTTTAATATTATACGAATAATGTTCAAGCCAAAGGCGATTAACGGTGAACTCGGTTGGTCGCTTTTGCTTTTTCAATTATGAAAATTGAAATGATGAGTAAGCCAAAGGGCATCAACCGTAAAAAGTTGGTGCTTTTTGTTTTGCTCATTTGCAAAATAAATTGACGAGTCGATTTGAAATCGAGTATGACCGCAGAGGTCATGCGAGACTAAATCGAAAAATTATATGAGCCACCTGATCAATGGCGAATATTATTTTTCGTGCGGAGTGCAGAGGGCGCAGCCCTTTGTGCTGGGTACAGGGGCGCAACACCCTGTGCAGGTCAAGGGCGACAGCCTTGCCCAAGGAGATTTGTTGCTTGCGACAAACCGTATTGGGTAGTATTCGTCGCAAGAATGCGTCTAAAAAGCAGCTTCGCTGCCACTCCCCTTCGGGGGATTTTGAAGAAACGGAGGAAATGAGTTTGAGATTAACGAAGCACAATGGACGAGCCGGGAAAAACGGTGTCTATAATCCTAAGCATAATGACCGTAGTTTCGATGTGAGCCATAGCGAACACATTGACGAGGAACGAGTAGCACGTAACATCTATTGGGATTGCTACAACGGTGTCAGGCAGTTGGCAGAAAAGAACAGTGATGAGGTGGAGTTGGCTTCCACATTTGAGGAAGTCGAGCAGCTCTATTATCGCAGCTTTTATTCTGATTACACGGATGGACAGAATGATAGAAATGCACGGAGCCGACACACGGAGCGAAATCGCAGTCCCGAAGATTTATTAAAGAACAGAAAGACCTGTCCGGAGGAAACTTTATTGCAAATCGGAACGAAAGAGGAACACGTTCCGGCAGAAACACTTCTGATAATCGCAACAGAGTTTTTTGCAGAATATGAAAATCGTTTTGGTCCCCATGTTCACATCTTGGACTGGGCATTGCACCTTGATGAAAGCACTCCTCATATCCATGAGCGTCATGTCTTCGATTGTGAAAATCAGTATGGAGAGCTTTGTCCTCAACAGGAAAAAGCTCTGGAAGCTCTCGGTTTTGACTTGCCGAATCCGGAGAAAAAAGTGAGCCGACACAACAACAGAAAAATGGTTTTCGATGCCACTTGCAGAGCCTTGCTTTTTGAAATTTGTAAAAGACACGGTCTGCATTTGGATGAAGAACCGGAGTACGGCGGTCGTAAGCATTTGGAGAAGCAGGATTTTATTATCGCCAAACAAAAGGAGCAGATGGCAGTTCAGTCTGAAACGATTTTCAGTCAGCAGACAGCCATTGCAGTTCAGTCAGACAGGATACAAAAGCAGGATGCAGTTATTCTGGAAAAAGAAGAAAAGCTGGAAGAACTGACATTGAAGATTGATGATATAGAAGCTCTGATTGATGAAGTTTCAGATATTGCCTATGACAAGGCGGTGGAGGTTGTGGCTGATACTGTTCGAATGGAAACGCACAGGCAGGATATAAAAATGGTGGAGCAATCCAAAGCGTGGGTACTCTCTCTGGAACGCAAAGCTTCCAAAAAAGAAAAAGAGTATGCTGCCGCCCGACTGGATGGTGTGATTACCAAAATCACAAAAGCCATGCAGACAGCAATGACAGCGATTAAGACCACGCTGATGAAGCCAGAGGTTAAGAATGCCAGCACGGAACAGATTAAGGAAAAAGTCAGACCTTCTATTCTTGATAGGCTTCATAAAAACCAGTCTGATGTTGCCCGGCGAGAAGCGGACAGACGGAAAACTCAGCCCAACAGAAAAAATAATATTGAGATTTAACAGGCACTTGCCATTTTCGCATTGAGAATGTCAGGTGTCTTTTCTTTTGAGAGGAAGTGATGCTATGAATGTATTTGAGGCAGTGAAGCAGTCGGTCACAACAAGACAGGCTGTAGAATTTTATGGATTTCGGGTAAACCGTACCGGAAAAATCATCTGCCCTTTCCACGATGATAAGAATCCGAGCATGAAAGTGGACAAACGTTTTCATTGCTTCGGCTGTGGAGCTGATGGAGATGTGATAGATTTTGTCTCTAAGCTTTATGGTATTAGCAGTTTGGAAGGGGCAAAAAAGCTGGCTCTGGACTTTGGAATTTCTTATGATTCAAAGTCCGTTGTAAGAAAACTAAAAGTAATAAAAAAGCAAAAATCGGATGCACAGAAATATGCAGAGGAAGAAAACAGAGTTTTCAGAGTGTTGTCAGATTATTATCATCTGTTGAAACGATGGAAGGCTCAGTATGCACCCTGCATAGAAGATGAAAACTGGCATCCACGATTTACAGAAGCTTTGCAAAGAATATCTCACATTGAATATCTGCTGGATATTTTGGTGTTTGGCAGTGCAGAAGAAAAGGCTTTGATTGTTATGGAATATGGAAAGGAGGTAACTGTACTTGAACAACGAATTTCAGAATTTAACATCTCAGACACAGGAAGCAGTCATGCAGACAGTTACGGAGATGCAGGTGTGCAGGAGTGTGGAGGAAGTCAGGGGAAGTCTGACATTAAACGAGAATGGCAGTGTAAAAAACACAATCAAGAATTGTCTGACCGTATTGCAATCTGATCCGGCACTGTCAGGTGCGCTTCGCTATAACATTATGACTGAGAGAACAGATATCGTAAAACCTCTGTGGTGGAAAAAGACTTCCAGAATGATGAATGAAACGGATTTTAATTATCTTTTGCTCTATATGGAAGAAAAATACAATCTGACGGTGGAGAAAAAAGTTGAAAAAGCTATTTCCATTGTTGCGGATAAAAATAAATATCATCCGGTCAGGGATTATCTGAATCAGCTTGAGTGGGATGGGACAGAGCGAATAAGATACGTCTTGCACCATTTTCTTGGAGCAGAAATCAATGAATACACTTATGAAGCTATGAGATTATTCCTGTTGGGAGCAATCAGCAGAGCATTTAAGCCGGGATGTAAATTTGATGTGATGCTTTGTCTGACAGGCGGACAAGGGGCAGGTAAATCAACCTTTTTCCAGTTCCTTGCAATCAAAGACGAGTGGTTCTCTGATGATTTGAAGAAAATGGATGATGAAAACGTCTTCCGTAAAATACAGGGACATTGGATTATTGAAATGTCAGAAATGATTGCTACTGCAAATGCCAAGAGCATTGAAGAAATTAAATCATTTTTGAGCAGAAGAAAGGAAACGTATAAAACACCTTACGATAAACAGGCTGCGGACAGGCTCCGTCAATGTGTGTTCGGAGGTACTTCCAATACGCTGGATTTTCTTCCCCTTGACCGAAGCGGTAATCGCCGTTTCTTGCCTATTATGGTGTATCCGGACAGGGCAGAAGTTCATATTTTGGAGAATACAGCAGAATCTCGAAAATATATTGACCAGTTATGGGCAGAAGCAATGGTACTTTATAGAAGTGGAAAGATTCGGCTGACACTGACAAAGGAAACGGAACAGTATATGAAAGAATTGCAGAAGGAATTCATGCCGGAGGACACTAAGGCAGGTCTGATAGAAGCATATCTGGAGAAGTTTACCGGAAAACAGGTGTGTTCAAAGCAGCTTTATAAAGAAGCATTAAATCATGCTTTTAATGAACCGCAGCAATGGGAACTCCGTGAAATCAACGAGATTATGAACCATAGTATTAAGGGATGGAAGCAGTTTTCCAATCCAAGATATTTTGGCAGTTATGGCAGGCAGCGTGGCTGGGAACGTGGCAACCAGAGTATGGCAACCGAGGAAAATTCCACGGATGGATTTGTGAAACTGACAGAGGAAGAAGCCAGTCAAATGGAACTTCCATTTTAAGTTGCTGGTCAGATTGTCGGCTGTGTTGTCGGTCAGTTGCCTGAGAGGGTGTCAAAGAAATCCTTTATTTCCAAGGAATTTTACTCTCTGACAACCAAAGCAACAGATAATATAAAAAAGAAAATAAATATAGTAATAGAGCTTTGTATTTGAAGAATGACAGTTTTTTGAGGTCGGTTGTCGCATTTCGTTGTCATTTCACTTGCAGGGTTCTTTTTTATGGAGGTATTTATCAATGAATGTGTGTAATGAAGTAAAATCACAGCTTATGCGTGAGGGCATCACAATGCAGGAGGTGTTGGTGCGATTGGCGGTTAAATATGGATGGAGCAAAAGTGTTTCTAACCTGTCGGGCAAGCTGCATCGGGAAACGCTGAGATATAGAGAAGCGGTGGAGCTGGCAGACGTTTTAGGCTACGAGATTGTTTGGATTAAGAGGGGGTAAGTGCCTATGATGAAAGAACAGGAAATGAATGTAGATAAGTATGATATTCCGCTGTGGAGAAAATACACACTAAGTGTGCAGGAAGCGTCCAAATATTTTCGTATTGGCGATAAGAAACTGAAAAAGCTGATAGATGAAAATCCGGATGCTGACTTCATCCTGTGGAATGGGTCACGCCCTCAGATAAAGCGAAAAGTGTTTGAACAATTTGTGGATGAGAAATTATCTGCCATATAAAAATGACAAATACAAGATAGAATCAGAGCCGAGTTTATGGTATTATAGGGATATCATAGCTTGGCTCTTTTCTATGGCAGTAGGTTGATAGAAAGGAGAAACTTGATGTCAGATGTAAGACGAGACAATAAAGGTCGAAGATTATTCAATGGAGAGAGCCAGCGAAAAGATGGGAAATATGAATACAAGTATCAGGATGGATGGGGCAAGAGAAAGACGGTGTACAGTTGGAAACTGACTCCGGCAGACAAGGTTCCGGTAGGAAAACATGATGATATTTCCCTGAGAGAAAAAATAAAGCAGATTCAAAAGGATTTAAACAGCAATATCACACCGGATGGAGGCAATTTTACGGTTCTGGAACTTGTGGAGAAATATATCGGAACAAAGACCGGTGTTCGACACAACACAAGAGCAAATTACAAATTCGTGGTGAATATCATCAAGAAAGAAGAATTTGGTCAGAAGCGTATTGATAAAATCAAGCCATCGGATGCAAAACAGTGGCTGATTAAGATGCAGCAGGTGGATGGACGAGGATACAGTTCCATTCACACAATCAGAGGTGTTGTAAGACCTGCCTTTCAGATGGCGGTTGATGATGATTTAATAATAAAGAATCCTTTTGAGTTCCAACTGAACACTGTGGTCGTGAATGATAGCGTAACACGAGATGCTATTACACGAAAACAGGAAAGAGATTTCTTAGAGTTTGTAAAGAATGACAAGCATTTCTGCAAATACTACGACGGTATCTTTATTTTGTTCAAGACAGGACTTCGTATTTCGGAATTTGTGGGACTGACTAAGAGCAATCTTGATTTTGAAAACAACAGAATCATCGTGGATCATCAGCTTCAGAGAACAAGAAGTATGAAATATGTTATTGAAGACACGAAAACCGAAAGTGGTACACGAATGGTGCCGATGATTCCGGAAGTGAAAGAATGCTTCAAGCGTATTCTTGAAAACAGAAAAAATCCAAAGATTGAACCTATGGTTGAGGGATACAGCGGATTTTTGTTTCTGGACAAAAACGGCAGACCGATGGTTGCACTTCATTGGGAAAAGTATTTTCAGCATATCCGTGAAAAGTACAACAAAATTTACAAGATTCAGATGCCCAAAGTTACACCTCATGTGTGCAGACATACTTTTTGCAGTAATATGGCGAAGTCGGGAATGAACCCAAAGACACTTCAATATATTATGGGGCATAGTGATATTGCAGTTACACTCAATGTCTATACTCATTTAGGCTTTGAAGATGCAGAAGAAGAAATGCTGAAAGTTGCAGATGATACCTCTATGAAATCGACAACGCACCGTAAAAGGTGCGTGTCGTAAATCATTTGAATTTACGACAGAATTTACGACAAATGATGGCAAAAGCAAGCGAATTTATGCGTAGTTATACTAAGATATGTTCAAAATGCCTCTGTCGTAGAAATGCCTAAAAGTGGCGTAAAATCAAGGAAAATCAAGCATTTACAAGGAGCTTAAGGTATATGATAAAGGTACTTTTCATCTGCCACGGCAATATCTGCCGCAGCCCAATGGCCGAGTTCGTGATGAAGGACTTGGTGAAGAAGGCTGGCGCGGAATCACAATTCCATATCGAATCAGCGGCTACCAGCCGGGAAGAGATTGGCAACCCGGTCTATCCTCCGGCACGGCGCAAACTGGCCGAGCACGGGATCTCCTGCGAAGACCATGCCGCACGGCAGTTGACGAATCGGGATTACGACGAATACGATCTCCTGATCGGCATGGACCAGGCCAACCTCCGGGATATGTACCGTATCTGCGGCGGCGACTATGTCGGCAAGATGTCCCTCCTGATGGATCACACCGCCCATCCCGGCAATGTGGCAGACCCATGGTACACCGAGGACTTCGAGGCGACCTGGCAGGATGTGCTGGATGGCTGCCAAGGACTTTTGAAAGAATTCATGACAGAACGAGGTGATTCAAATGGCACAAAACGATAATATCCAACTGTTCGAAAACAAGCGTATTCGAACCGCATGGGATGAGGAAAAGGAAGAATGGTACTTTTCCGTCGTTGATGTGGTAGCTGTGCTGACTGATCAGCCAGATTATCAGGCAGCTCGTAACTACTGGAAGGTAACGAAGAAACGCCTGAAGGATGAGGGAAATGAAACGGTTACAGCTTGTAACCAGTTGAAAATGACCGCTTCGGATGGCAAAAAACGATTGACTGATGTAGCCGATACCGAGCAGCTTCTCCGAATCATCCAGTCTATTCCTTCCCCGAAGGCAGAACCGTTCAAGTTGTGGCTGGCACAGGTCGGTCGAGAGCGTATCGAGGAGACCATCGACCCGGAGCTGACCATTGACCGCGCTCTGGAAACCTATCTCAAGAAGGGTTACAGCCGTGAGTGGATCAATCAGCGGCTGCAGGCCATCCAGGTCCGTAAAGAACTGACGGATGAATGGGATGCCCGCGGTGTGCAGAAAGGCGTAGAGTACGCCATCCTCACGGACGAGATTTCCCGAGCCTGGTCTGGCATGTCCACCCGGCAGTACAAAAATCTGAAGGGCTTGAAAAAGGAAAACCTTCGTGATAACATGACTACGCTGGAACTGGTACTGAATATGCTGGCGGAGGCCACTACCACTCAGTTTTCAAGAGATCGCAAACCAACGACCTTCCAAGAGAATTTGGCAGTTGCCAAGGCGGGCGGTCAGGTGGCTGGACGAACCAGAAAAGACATTGAGTCCCAGTCAGACACGCCGGTCATTACTGCTAAGAATGCCGCACAGCTTAATCAGGTAGTGACAGATCTGCTGGAAGGAGCAGTCTCTGACACAACTGAAGAATCAAAAGGCGAGTGAGCTCTGCGCGTCCAGGTTTTATTGCTGTCATACGACGATTTTTTGAAAGTAAATTTCGAAAAAAATCTATAGTGTTGCGTTATGACAAAGAAAAACCCGCAGAAATGCGGGTTTTTCCTTTGTTCATGCGGGTTTTCAGCATTTTTAGCCTTTGCAAATATTGCTGTTTCTTGCGGTCTTTTTGCATATAGGCTACACAGAAACTACACAGTAAAATACCCCCTCCAGTTACGGAGGGGGTATCTCTTTACCACACCTTCTCTGACACTCCGAGTGCCTCGTACAAAAGGTGCTTTTGCTTTGTGCTTGCGCCTGGAACGGCCTTGTCGATAGCTTCTTTCTTTTTGCGGCTTGCAGAGTTGGCAATCGTCTTGCCGTTCTCGCCCTTGTCACCTACGATACCACGGGCTGCAAAGTATGCCGCATAGTACTGGTCGTAGGTAACGCCCTGTGCGACATACTCGGCTGCCTTTTCTTCGACATCCTTGTTGTATGTCTTTAGTGCGTACTCTGCGCCGAACGCCTTGCGGTTTGCTTCGCGCTTCACCACATCGCTGTCTGCACTTCCGATGCTCTTTGCGGTTTCCTCGTAGGTGCCGACGGTCAACAGGGCTTTTCTATAAATCTCGTTACGCAGCTCCAGCAGGTCACGAGCCTCGCTCATCTTCTCCTTGCGGGTCTTTTCGCCGCTGTTGTAGATTTCCTTGAGCTGCTTTGTGATCTCGGACGCCGCCTTGCTCTGCTTATACAGGTAGGATTGCCCGGGCCATCATGAAGGATGCGCCTGTCATCATTCTGGACGAAGCCACTGCCAATGTTGACCCCGAAAATGAAAAGGAGCTGATGGAGGCCGTTGCAGAATTGACCCACGATAAGACGGTCATCATGATTGCTCACCGGCTGAAAACTGTGCGCCATGCCGACCAATTTTTTGTGGTCGATCACGGTGAGATCGTTCAGCAGGGCACCCATGACGAGCTGGTTGCTGTTGACGGGCTCTACCGCCGCTTTGTGGTGGAGCGGCAGCAGGCCGCCGGGTGGAAGGTCTGATTTCACTTTGCATATTATTCAACAAAGCCCGTACCAGTTAAACTGATACGGGCTTTGTTATGCTCCGCGTTTATCCGCCCCCCTAACGCTAATAACACAGCGTCTGCAAGGAGCAGAGAAGCACCTTGCCGCCTCTCTGCTCCCTCACTTTCTTGCTTATTTTCGGGGATTTTCTTCATCGTCCAGCAGGTCGGTCATATTCCGCAGGCTGATGCCCAGGGTGGACCCGTTGTGCAGCAGTGCCGAGGTGGCAGGTGGCAGTACACCCGCCACGCCCAGCGCGATCAGCGTCAGGTTGAAGCCCACGATGAAGCGGTAGCTGCCGTGGATACGCTCCATCAGTGCCTCACCGAGCCTGCGCAGCGTTACCAGCGCGAAGAGATTCTCCGAGGCAACAGTGATGTCTGCGATCTCCCGGGCGATGGCCGCGCCGGTGGAGATGGCGATGCCCGCATCCGCTTCGGAGAGGGCCGGAGAATCGTTGACGCCGTCGCCCACCATGATAACGGTGTGGCCCTTCGCCTTTTCCTGCC
>ENA-OUOU01000822-OUOU01000822.1-human-gut-metagenome-genome-assembly--contig:-NODE-822-length-17620-cov-12.907430_pt1 | contig 17620 bp, 18 predicted proteins | sample MGYA00237936_ERZ548765 | MGnify/ENA primary metagenome ERZ548765 (study PRJEB26490, sample SAMN05356889) | human gut metagenome | biome: terrestrial biome; feature: human-associated habitat; material...
TTCCCCTGCCCAATGACGAGATGAAGGGCCGCATCATCGGCCGCGAAGGCCGCAACATCCGGACACTGGAGACCCTGACCGGTGCCGATCTCATCATCGACGATACCCCCGAAGCCATCACTGTCTCCTGCTTCGAGCCGGTCCGCCGCGAGGTGGCCCGCCTGGCGCTGGAGAAGCTCATCGCCGATGGCCGCATCCACCCCACCCATATCGAGGAGATGGTGGAGAAGGCCCGCCGCGAGGTGGACGGCGTCATCCGCGCCGAAGGCGAACGCGCCGTGCTGGAGACCGGCGTCCGCGGCCTGCACCCCGAGCTGCAGAAGCTGCTGGGCCGCCTGCATTACCGCACCAGCTACGGCCAGAACGTGCTCCAGCACTCCATTGAGGTCAGCCATATCGCCGGCATGATGGCCGCCGAGCTGGGCGCCGACGTACAGGCTGCCAAGCGCGCCGGTCTGCTCCACGATATCGGCAAGGCCCTTGACCATGAGTTCGAGGGTACCCATGTGGCGCTGGGCGTGGAGTACGCCCGCAAGTACCGGGAGAAGGAAGACATCATCCACGCCATCCAGGCGCACCACGGCGACGTGGAGTGCAAGACGCTGGTGGCCTGCCTGGTGCAGGCAGCCGACGCCATCTCCGCCGCACGTCCCGGCGCCCGCCGCGAGAATCTGGAGAACTACATCAAGCGTCTGGAAAAGCTGGAGGAGATCACCGGCACCTATCCCGGCGTGGAGAAGAGCTACGCCATCCAGGCCGGCCGCGAGGTCCGCGTCATGGTCAAGCCCGAGCAGGTGTCCGAGGACCAGATGGTCATTCTGGCGCGGGAGCTGGCCAAGCGCATCGAGAACGAGCTGGAATACCCCGGCCAGATCAAGGTTCACGTCCTGCGGGAGACCAAGGTCGTGGAATACGCAAAATAAATACCCCACCGGCTCCGGAGCGCGTTGCGCTCCGGAGCTTTTTTTGGTATAATGCCATCATCCGACAGGGTTTTCCTGTCAACAAATGGTACTTTACAGAGAGGGGGGACGCACTCTTGAAACGCCTGATCCTGTTGATGCTCCTGCTGGCCGTGGCCCTGTCCGCGGCCGCCTGCGGCCCTGTTTCCGGCACCGGCGACGCGTCCCCTCCGCCGGAGGACTCGCAGGCCGTCCCTGCCGTACCGGAAACGGAGGTCTGGACGCGGCAGCACAGATCCGTCTGGGGCAGTGAGCCTGTCACCGTCGGCGCCGATTTCGAACGCATCTCCGGCGCCGCGTCCCATGGCATGACCGCGGGGCAGGAGCTGCTGCTGCTGGACTTCATGGACTGCTATTATCAGTCCGTTACCCGGTTGCAGGTCATCGACTGCACCGATCTGTTCACGGACCGCGCCCAGTCCGACTACCACAGGACCGTCTGGCGCACGCTGGCGGAGATCCGCCTGCGGGCGCCCATCGACCTCCACGCCGGCTCGTACAGCTATTCCCTGCGCTGCACGGACCTGACGCGGGACGGCGACACGGCGGAGCTGACGCTGCTGGAGAGCAGCGTGGTCTACTTCAACGGCCTGAACGGCCTGCCCTCGGAGCAGTGGAACGTGCAGCACACCTTCCGGCTCCAACGCATCACCGGCGACCGCTGGCGCATCGCGTCCCACGACTCCGACGATAACCCCTATTACAGCGCCGACTACGACCCCGTCACCGATACGGACCGCCACCTGCCCCAGCTCCTTGCCTGCATCGAGGCGCGGGAGAGCGGCCCGCGGGAGCTCTGGACGCCGCCGGTCACGTGGGATCACGACTACGACCGCGCCGCCGCGCTGGACTACATGCTGACGTACAGCGCCCAGCGGAACCCCGCCTACAAGGCGTATGACGATCTGGGCGGCAACTGCATGAACTTCGGCTCGCAGGTGCTGACCGCCGGCGGCATCCCCGCCCTCCCCGGCGGCTATCGGGACGGCTGGTTCTACAACAGCGAGCGCAGCGTCTCGCTGCCGTGGGTCAATGTGGGCGCTTTCCTCGATCTGGCGGCCGAGCATACCGGCTCCGGTCTTGTGGCCGTGGTAGGCGCACCCTACTTCACCGGTCAGGTGGGGGACATCATCACCATGGGCGTGGAGGAGCCGCGGCACCATACCACCGTCATCTGCGGCCTTGTGGCCGACGGCGAGGGCCGCACCGTGGACTACCTGCTGTGCTCCAATACCGCCAACCTGCGGAACTATCCGGCTTCCGCCTATTACTACACCAACCGCCAGCTCACGAAGATACTGGGCTGGAATGACTGACCTCAAAGGAGGAGATCACATGGACTATCGCATCTTAGCGCTGGGCGACGTGGCCAGCGAGACGGGCCTGCAGCTGCTGGAGAAGAAGCTGCGCACCTTCAAGCGGGAGCAGAACATCGCCTTCACCGTGGTCAACGGCGAGAATATCTCCGGCAGCGGCCTGACCCGGGCCCAGGCGGAGGATCTGCTGGCCGCCGGTGCGGACGTGGTGACGCTGGGCAACCACACCTTCGGCAAGCCACAGATCGCCACGTTTCTGGACGAGAGCGGCTACATCCTGCGGCCTGCCAACTTCACCGGCCGCGCTGCGGGCCGCGGCTGCGCCGCTTACGACTGCGGAGCCTTCTCCGTGGCGGTACTGGTGCTCATCGGCCGCTGCGACCTAGACTTCAACGCCGACAACCCCTTCACCACGGCGGACCGCCTGCTGAAAACGCTGGACAAGCCCACCTTCACGCTGGTGGAGTTCCACGCGCAGGCCACCAGCGAGAAGTTAGCCATGGCCTACTATCTGGATGGCCGTGTCTCCGCCCTCTGGGGCACTCACACCCACGTGCCCACCGCCGACAACCGCGTGTTCCCCAAGGGCACCGGCTACGTCACGGATCTGGGCATGACCGGCCCCATCGAGTCGGTGCTGGGCGTTCGTCCCCAGCAGTCCATGGAGTTCTTTCTGGGCGGCCTCCCCGGCCGCTATCAGGCGGCGGACGGCCCCTGCTCCGCGCAGGGCTGCATCTTCACATTGAACAGCGACACCGGCCTTTGCACCGATGTGGAGCGTATCGAGATCAAATAAAAGGAGAAACTGTATCATGTCTGTGGAAAAGGTAAGAGCCTATCTGGAGCCCTACGGCGTGGCCGACCGCATCCGTGAATTCGACGTATCCAGCGCCACGGTGGAGCTGGCCGCCCTGGCTGTCGGCGTGGAGGGCGCCCGCATCGCCAAGACCCTGAGCTTCAAGATCGGGGAGGATCCCATTCTGGTGGTGGCCGCCGGCGATGCCAAGGTGGACAACAGCAAGTATAAGCACTTCTTCGGCGTCAAGGCCAAGATGCTCACCGCCGACGAGGCGGTGACGCGCATCGGCCACGCCGTGGGCGGCGTGTGTCCCTTCGCCCTGCCGGAGGATGTGAAAACCTATCTGGACGTGTCCCTGAAGCGCTTTGACACGGTGTTCCCCGCCGTGGGCAGCGCCGCCAGCGCCATCGAGCTGACCTGTGACGAGCTGGAGCGCTGCTGCGGCAAAAACTTCACCCAGTGGGTGGATGTCTGCAAGGGCTGGCAGCCCGAGGAAGCGTGATGGTCCGTATCCTTCACGCCGGAGACTTCCATCTGGACAGCGCCTTCGGCGCCCTGACGCCGGAGCAGGCCCGCCAGCGCCGTGCCGAGAGCCGCCGCATGCCGGAGCGCATGGTGGACTGGGCCAATGACCACGGCGTGCAGCTCCTGCTGCTGGCAGGCGACCTGTTCGATGGCGACGACCTCAGCGGCGACACCGCCAAGCTGCTGGCCCGCGCTCTGGGCGGCTTTCAGGGGCAGGTGGTCATCGCCCCCGGCAACCACGACCCCTACACGGCCCGCAGTGCCTACGCCCGCACGCTGTGGCCCGACAACGTGCATATCTTCACGGAGGACCGGATGCAGACCATCCCGTTCCCCCAGTACGGCTGTGCCGTCCACGGCGCCGCCTTTACCGCGCCGGAGGAGACGGCTGACCGCGCGCTGTCCGGCTTCACCGCCCCCGACGACGGGCTGGTACATATCGGCCTGCTCCACGGAGAGCTGACCGGCTCTGACAGCCGCTACCGTCCCCTGACCACCGCCGCCGTGGCCGCCTCCGGCCTGCACTATCTGGCCCTTGGCCATGTCCACGGCTGCACCGGCGTCCTGCGGATAGGGAGCGTTCCCTACGCCTACTGCGGCTGCCCCGAGGGACGGGGCTTTGACGAGCTGGGGGACAAGGGCTTCCTCGCCGGTCAGGTGTCGCCGGAGGGCGCGGAGCTGCAATTCGTGCCCTTCGCCCGCCGCCGCTACCGCATCATGGAGGTGGACGTCACAGACGGCGACCCGGCGGCGCTGGTGTCCGCCGCCCTGCCCGCCGGTGCGGAGGAGGATATCTACCGTGTGGTCCTCACCGGCAGCCCCGCCGCACCGGTGTCACCGGAGCGGGTGCAGTCGGCCCTGTCCGGCCGGTGCTGCGCCCTGCAGGTGCGGGACAAGACCACCGCCCGGCAGGAGCTGTGGGACAAGTGCGGCGAGGACACCCTGCGGGGCCTGTTTTTGCAGCAGCTGCGCAGCACCTGCGGCGCGGATCCTCAGTCCCAGCGCCTGATGGAGCAGGCCGCGGCCTTCGGCCTGGCCGCCATCGATGATCGGGAGGTATGACCGTGAAACACATTCTGATGATCGGCACCGGCGGTACCATTGCCTCGGAAAAGACTCCCTCCGGCCTGACGCCGGAGCTGAACACGGAGCAGCTGCTGTCCTTCATCCCCGGCATCGCGGACCTCTGCCATGTGGACTGCCTGCAGCTCTACTCTCTGGACAGCACCAATATCTGTCCCCGCCACTGGCTGGGGCTGGCCGCCGCCATCCGCGACCGCTACGATGCCTATGACGGCTTCGTCATCGCCCACGGCACCGACACCATGGCGTATACCGCCGCCGCCCTCAGCTATCTGGTGCAGGGCAGTCCCAAGCCCATCGTGCTCACCGGCGCCCAGAAGCCCATCTGGTTCGACGGCACCGACTCCAAGCGCAACCTCACCGATGCGTTCCTCTACGCCTGCCGCGGCTGCGGCGGCGTCCAGATCGTGTTCAACGGCAAGGTCATTCTGGGCACCCGCGCCCGCAAGACCTGCTCCAAGAGCTACCACGCCTTCTCCAGCGTCAACTACCCTGATCTGGCGGTGGTGCAGGACGGCCGCCTGCTGCAATACATGCGCTGCACCTGCTATCCCCGACCGGTGTTCTACAATACGCTGGATGACCGCGTCAGCCTGCTGAAGCTGATCCCCGGCACATCCAGCCAGCTGATCGACTTCATGCTGGACCGCAGCGACGGCCTCATCATCGAGTCCTTCGGCGTGGGCGGCCTGCCGGAATATCATGGCAGCGAGTTCTACGATGCGGTGCGCCGCGGCGTGGAGCGGGGCAAGATCGTGGTCATGACCACCCAGGTGCCCAACGAGGGCAGTGACCTGACGGTCTACCATGTGGGCGGACGGCTGAAAAGCACCCTGCGCCTGCTGGAGGCCTACGACATGACCACGGAGTCGGCAGTGGCCAAGCTCATGTGGATTTTGGGCCAGACACGGGACTTCGATGAGGCGGAGCGCCTGTTCTACCGCCCCGTGGCGCGGGACATCCTCTGCGAAAACGAAAGCTGATACCAGAAACGGCGCGTCCGGGACGCGCCGTTTTCGCATATTTTTCCGGCTTCTTTCCCATACTATCCAAAAATGTGCGGGGAGGAACCGCGGAATGAAACAGGAATTTTCTGCCAGAACGGCGGCGTTGGATGACCGGCTGGGCGTAGGCCGCTGCTTCGACATGACGGCCCGGGATCTCACCATCGGAGGCCGCCGCGCCCGCCTCTGGGTGGTGAACGGCTACGCCCAGGAGAACATTTTAGAGCGCATGATCGCCCAGTGGCTGTCCCTGCCGGATCTGACGGCCATCCCCACGTTGGACGCGTTTCTCAGCCGCTGCGTCACCGCCTGCGACGCCGCCGTCTGCCGCAGCAGGGAGGAGGCGGTGCTGGGCGTGTTCTCCGGCAGGACCCTTCTGGTGGTGGACGGCTTCTGCGGCGGCATCCTCATGGATGTCAAGCAGTTCCCCACCCGCTCCATCGAGGAGCCGGACACCAGCCGCGTCCTCCGCGGCAGCCACGACGGCTTCGTGGAGAACCTGATGCAGAACGCGGCCCTGCTGCGCCGCCGCATCCGCGACCCCCGCCTGACGCTGGAGCGGGTGCAGCTGGACAACCGTTCCCGCACCGACGTGGCGCTGTGCTATATGGAGGGCGAGGCCGACCCCGACCTGCTGGCGGAGCTGCGGAAAAAACTGAAAAATATGCAGGTGGGCTCCATTGCCATGAGCCAGGAATCGGTGGCCGAGGCGCTGTCGCCCCGCCAGTTCTGGAACCCGTTTCCGAAAGTCCGCTATACGGAGCGCCCGGACGTAGCCACAGCCTGCATCATGGAAGGCGACGTGGTGGTGATGGTGGACAACTCCCCGTCGGCTCTGCTGCTGCCCACCACGCTTCTGCGCTTCACCGAGGAGATCAACGACTACTACTTTCCGCCCCTCATCGGCTCCTATCTTCAGATCGTCCGCATGGTGGTGCTGCTCCTGACGGTGTTCGTCACGCCGGTGTGGTATCTGCTGGTAAAGAACCCCGATTCCCTCCATGAGAACCTGCGCTTCCTGCTGGTGCAGGACGCGTATTACGTCCCCCTTATCATCCAGCTCCTGCTGGTGGAGCTCATTATCGACGTGCTGAAGCTGGCGTCCCTGAACACGCCGGACGTGCTGAGCAACTCCTTCAGCATGATCGGCGCCCTGATATTGGGTGATTTTGCCGTGCAGGCCCGCTGGCTGGTGCCGGAGGTGCTGGTCTACATGGCCTTCGTGGCCATCGCCAACTACGCCCAGCACAGCTACGAGATGGGCTACGCCACCAAGCTCTGCCGCATGCTGCTGCTGATTTTGATCTGGCTTTTCGACCTCTGGGGTTTCCTCGCCGGTATCGTGGGCACACTGACGCTGATGGCCACCACCAAGCCTCTGGTGGGCAAGGGCTACCTCTACCCCCTCATCCCTTTCGACGGAAAAAAGCTCAAGCGCCTTCTGCACCGCGTACCCATCAGCAGGGACAACAGCTGACGGAAAAAATTTCCGGCGCCGCCCTGCCAATTCGCCCTGAATTTACACCGTATGCCTCGCCCCGTTCCGGCACAAAGTAACGCTGTCGCCGGCGACAATTCCACAAAGGGGTGAGACGCTTGTATGAACTGCGAGAAACGCATCCCGCAGGCAGTCTCCGCAAGAGCACTGCAAGGCTGCTTGCTCTGGTATTTACCCTATCCCTCTGTCTCCAGCAGGTCTGGGCCGCACCGGAGGCGCGGACGGTGATCCCGCTGGGCAAGGCGGTGGGCATCAAGCTCTTCGCCGACGGCGCGCTGGTGGTGGGCCTGTCGGAGGACGGCCCTTGTCCTGCCCGGGACTGCGGCCTGAAGGAAGGGGACCTGATCCTCACCATGGGTGACGCCAAGATCACCTCCACGGAGCAGGTTCGCCAAGTCCTGCAGGACAACGGCTGTGAACCTCTGGCGCTTACCATCCGCCGCGGCAGCAGGGATCTCCGCGTCACTGCTGTTCCCACACAGGGTGCCGATGGCGCGTGGCAGCTGGGGGCGTGGATACGCGACAGCATGGCCGGTATCGGCACGCTGACGTATTACGATCCCGCCACCGGCAGTTACGGCGCACTGGGCCACGGCATCACCGACGTGGACACGGCGCAGCTGATGCCGCTGGCCTCCGGCTCCATCATGGAGACCACGGTAAAGGCGGTGAAAAAGGGCGCCAAGGGCGATCCCGGCGAGCTGAAGGGCGACTTCTCCGTCCAGCGTGACGTGGGCACCGTCTCTGTCAACAGCGATGGCGGCATTTTCGGCACGGTGGCGGACCCTGATTTTCTCCGGGCGGGCACGCCCGTCCCTGTGGCCACGGCCCGCCAGGTCAAGACCGGACCTGCTACGATTCTGACCACCATCTCCAATGATGACACGGCGGAATACACGGTGCAGATCGTCCGCGTCTTTTCCGGCAGCCAGTCCACCCGCAACCTGCTGCTGAAGGTGACGGACCAGCGCCTGCTGGACGCCACCGGCGGCATCGTGCAGGGCATGTGAGTGATATATAATAGGGACAACACGGGAAAGCCTTGATTTTACAAGGGTTTCTGGCGTTGCCCCTATTTTCACTGACATGAAATAGGCCGTATTTGCGCAATACGAAATCTACCGCAGCTGCCCAAGGGAGGTGATCATCTCAAGCAGATCGATTCAGGTCTCATTTTTGAAGGGAGCTTCTACTTATGAAGAATTCAACTATCATTGCCATTACAAATTCCAAGGGCGGCGTCGGGAAAACGACGACGGCCTTGAACCTTGGCGCTGCGCTGGCCGCCGAAGGGCAGAAAGTCCTGCTCATTGACAACGACCCGCAGGGCAATCTGACTGCGGCGCTGGGATATACCACTGGCGAAATGAAGCACACACTGGCTTCTCTGCTGCTGGCTGCCATCGACTATCCGGAGGACATTGCGCAGCATCTGCAAAAGGCTATCCTACATAGCGATACTGGCATGGACATCATTCCCGCCAACCGCAGGCTGGCAGATGCTGCGGCCCGACTGCAAATCATGCAGCTATCCCAGTATCAGCCCTACGGCGATAGCGGCCGCAGCTGCGAAGCAATGCTCAAGCATATCACAGACGCCTTGCGCGACACCTATCGCTACATCATCATCGACTGCGGGTTGAAACACGAGTTACTGACGGTCAATGCTTTGACCGCCGCGGATTACTGCATCATTCCCGTGCAGGCTCACTACCTCGCCAGCGAGGGTATCCCCGATGTGCTGGAATTGGTGCGCACCGTACAAGCCCACTTCAATCCCTCGCTGAAAATCGCTGGTATCCTGCTGACCATGTATCAATCCCGTCCACAGCTCTGCCAGAGCGTTCGGGCAACAGTCGGCGAAGTTTACGGTGAGGCGTTTCATGTGTTTGAGCGTCCCATTGAGCAGACTATCAAGGTGGCGGAATGCCCTGCCGCCGGTATGAGTATCCTGGACTATGCGCCGAAGAACCCCGCTGCAGAGTCCTACCGCAGTCTGGCGCGGGAGGTGTTGTCGCTTGGCTAAGAGCAACAACATGAAAGATCTGCTGAAGCAGCGCATGAGCGCTGCCCAGCAGGTCTCGGAAATGGAAATCGGCAACAGGGCCTACGAGAGCCTTATCGACCCACTTCCTGTGGCAGCTTCTACGATCCGCGAGCTTCCGGTAGATAAGCTGCGCCCCTTCTTCACCACAGATATCGGATTTCACCCATATCCCCCGGAAAAACTGCGTGCGTTTGCCCAGCAACTTCTTGAACAGGGCTTGCTGGAGCGTATCATCGTCAGGAGTATCCCCGACAGCGATGAATACGAGATTCTGGCCGGACACAATCGCACCGCCGCATGGCGTATGGCCGGGCATGACACGATTTCCGCTGAGGTGGTCGTGGCCAATGATGCCCGCGCCATTATCATCGCCACAGCCACCAATTTGCTGCGGCGGCAGGAACTGACCATCATCGAACGCGGCAAAGCATACAAAGCTATGCTGGAGGCTAAGCGGCGTCAAGGTGAGCGGACGGACTTAGGAACTTCTGGCGAAAATCGCCAGAAGTTCCTAACAAGAGAAATCGTAGCAGATTTCTTTGGCGTTACAGAATATGAGATCCGCAAGGCTGTCAAGCTGGCCGGTCTGATCCCGCCTCTGGCGGATATCCTTGAAAACGATCCCCGGCACTTGCCGTTGAGCTGTGCGGATATGATCGCCGACTACGATGTCGCCTCACAGGAGGCGTTTGTGGAGATGTGCCGCATTGAAGGGTATCGGCTGAACAAGGTCACCCTGAACCACATCACACAGAAATGCCCGCCGCCCACAGCGGATAAGCAGGCCATCTACGCCGCATGGCGGGAAGCCCGCGCCGCCGCAGATAAGAAGCGTTCCGCACCGTCTAAGAAAATCACCTTCGACCGCAGGAAATTTGCGCCGTACTTAGAGCAGATCGACAGCGAGACGGAGTTAGAGGAGATGTTTCTGGAGTTTCTAAAGGAAGCTGCACATAAACGTGCAACTTCCACCGGATAAAAGCGGCTCTGGTAACTTGGGTGGTAGCCCCTTCGCAATAGCCGGTCAGTTGACAAGCCTACAATACAAATGCTATTTCTGTTCATTCCATCGGCAGCTCATACCGGGTATTACGACTCCCACCAAGCTGCTTGATTTGGCCGTTATCCACCATTGCTTTCAGAACACGACCAGCCGTGGACTGACTGACATCTAACAACGCCTGGGTTTCTTTTCGGGTAATTACTTGATGTTCCGTTAAGAATCGCAGGATCTGCTTTTCATTTGGATCCGAGGCCGGAGCTGCCGTTTTCTCAATTCCCTTGGGCGCTTCTGCTGCTTTTGACGTGGCGTTCACATTAGGAAGAATAATTTTGAAAGCGTTGTTGGTTGTCGTGATCTTCGGTTGCACCGGTGCATCCACATAAGCCCCCATGATTTTCTTCATGCCTGTGCCGTATGCCTCAATCAGCTGCAAGCGATAAAATACGTTGGCAAGGTGTGGGTTCCTGCAAACAGAAACGCCCATCATCAAATCGTCCAGCGTCAAACCAGGAAGCAACCCGCCAATGGACACAAATTCAATCCGGTCATCGTATATGCTGATCAGGGTGCTGGCTCGGAAAGAATAATCCCTGTGCACTAGCGAGTTCAGCAGCGCCTCGCGGACAGCAACCTCCGGATAGTCCCGTGTATCAATCCGCAGGAGCTTCTGGAAGGTCGCATGGGTCTGATTGTGGAAATCAATATAGTCGTAGACCTCATTGAGTTGCTGCATCAGGGAGCCTGAAAACTCCCGGCGATCCTTAAATACATTCTGATCGGTCCCTTCAAACACGGCCGCTTTGATGGTATGGGGGCACTGCTCAGACAGGAGCAATCCCAGATTTGTATAAATACCGTCTGCAGAAACGATTTTCAGAGTCTGCATTTGCGGCTGCCCGAAAGCAACATTCCGTTTTTCAAATTCCTTTTTTGTTGCCTCAAAGGTCAGCGCCTGATTGATAGACCGCATATTTTCAAAGCTGTCCCCATCGGTTTCCTTGATCATCTGCCGAATGGCCGTATCCGTTGCCGGAACAGAAGAATAACCCTGCCGCACATAGACACCCTCAGGCCGCAGCCCTTTCTTTGCCAGATAATAAGGGCGGTTTGTGCCGCGCTGGATGTTGACCGCCACAACTGCTTTTCCCTCACAGTCCAGCGTTTCATAGTGAATAAACATAGTGGCATCTGGCTTTACGGCATCCCGCACCATATTGGAGATCTGCAAGGCGCATTCATCCGCATTCTCAACGCCCAGCACTGTGCCATCGTCCGCAACGCCCACATAGACCGTGCCGCCGTCACAGTTTGCAAAAGCAATGATTTCTTTTTTGATGTCATCCATCACAATGGACTTTAACTCAACTGTTTCTGTTTCCTGAAATTTCATTCTGTTCACCTCTCAACTCTATTCTAACCACATTCTAACCATTCTAATCGTCAATGTCAACTCCCATGGTTAGAATAATAAAGAGCAGAGCTATCGTCGATACCAAGTGATAAAGTTGGAAGCATACCAACAAGAAGGTTTGCACACAACGAAGTAATGGACAGTTTGTTACAAGCTCCGCTTTATAACGTCTTTATTTATTGACAATTTAGAGCGTATCGTCTATAATAACATACATAATGATGTAGAGGTGGTGTACAGAATGGGGCGAAAGAGTGTTGCCGTGCTGCCGCAGACGCAGAGCATTTTGGAGCAGCTCGGGGAGCAGATCAAACTTGCCAGATTACGGCGGCACCTGTCTGCTGAATTAGTTGCGGAGAGAGCTGGTGTAAGCCGATCCACAGTGTGGAATGTTGAAAAGGGAAACCCCTCTGTTGCGATTGGGATCTATGCTGCGGTGCTACATGCGCTAAACAACATGGATAAAGACCTTCTGCTCGTTGCAAAGGATGACGAGCTGGGGCGTAAACTCCAAGATCTTGAACTTACCACTCGGAAGAGAGCACCACGAAATCCTATCAGAAAGAAGCAGAGGACAAGCAACGAGCAGGAATTCTAAGTGTATTTCTAATTTTTCCCGATAAAATTGAAAGTACGCTTTCAATTTTCGTCTGCAATGGGCTTTTGATAGCCTTCGCCAATCGTTCCACACATTAAATATCAATTATTATAAAAGGCTCGATACCGCAGGTATCGGGCCTTCTCTATTACACACTAAGGAGGATCAACATGCACGCACAACGAATGCCGCCGCATATTACTACGCCATTTGATGATTCCGCCGCCATGCGGCTGCGACGGATGGGACTGCTCACACAGGATGGTATGCCGGATGAACGCATTATCCGACCGCTGGCTTATGTCAGTGCTGGGCTTTACTACGATCAGCTCTGCGACTCCGTAGAGAGCCACGAGAGCGCGGCAGACGCCTGCCAGCACATCATCAGCGAGGAAGCGGAGAACCGACCCCGACAAGCATTGCTGGCACTATCCATGTCCTATGACGCCATGCGCCGTGGTTTGCCTGATCCCATCTGGTGGCTGTCAGGCAGCAAGGACATTCTTCCCATTTTCATGTGTGCCTTTGCCACGCATTTATCAGATATCCTGCAAGAAAACGAACCATCTGCCACTATGGAGGAAACTGAATGAACATGAAAACCGCATACAAGGTCTATCTCTTTTGCTGTGTCCTGTTTTTGACAGGGCTTTTTTTATTGGTTCCTGTCTACGCCGTGGAGGATATGTGGACAGCGGCCAGCCGGATCATCAAGGACATCTATACCCACATCGCTTCGGTCAGCACAGTGCTGGCAGGTCTTATGACCGCCATCGCCGTGATCGGTGCAAAAATGTCCAACACCCAGCAGAAATCGGATCAGGCATGGGACTGGCTGAAACGCATCTGGCTGGCATGGGCCATTATCAACGGCATCGGCGCGTTTATCGCCTATGTTGTCCCGCTGTTTCAGGGGCTTGCTACACTGGAGCCGTGAAACACCACGCTCCCCGAACGAGAGGGGTGACCGACTATGCTTGAGCTGATCTTTCAGGGTTTTCTGGAATGGACATACGGACTGATACTGGAATGCTGGGAGTATTTCTCCTCGGTGCTGTTTGACCTGATGAGCCTCGACTTTGCCTATCTGGAAACGCACATGCCCATTATCACGACCATTCGGCAGATCATGCTGGGTGTGGGCTGGGCGCTGTTGCTGGGCAATCTGGTGTTTCAGGCCACCCGCAGCATGATGGCAGGAGTAGGCTTTGAGGCCGACGATCCCAAGCTGCTGTTTACCCGCACCTTCGTCTTTTCTTTTCTGCTGGTGGTCAGTCCGCAGATCTGCGACGCCTGCCTGAATATGACGTCAGTTATCATCGAGATGGTACAGATGCCGGATGCTGCGACTATCAAGCTGCCGGATGAGAGCACCTTTGTCGGTCTGGCCATTTCGTGGCTACTGGTCATTATCTGTGGTCTTATCGTCATGTTCCAATCCTGCAAGCTGTTCTTTGAGATGGCAGAACGCTACTTTATTCTGGCGGTGCTGACCATCATGGCGCCGCTGGCCTTCGGCGTAGGTGGCAGCCGCAGCACCTCGGACATTTTCTCCGGCTGGTGCCGTATGTACGGCTCCATGTGCTTGCTGATGGTGATGAACGTGGTGTTCGTCAAAATGCTGCTGTCGATCCTGTCCTTCTATCCCAGTGGACTGGATGTACTGCCGTGGATCGTGATGGTGCTTACCGTAGTCAAGGTTGCCAAGAAAATCGACGCCATCATCACGCGGATCGGGTTGAACCCTGCCATCACCGGCGACTCTCTGGGGCGTTCCTTCCCCGGTGTGCTGACCTATACGGTGGCGCGAACGGTAGCCTCCCGCGTTGTGCAGACCGCAGGCAAGAACACTACCGCAGGAAAAACCGGCGCACAGACGCAGACCAAGCCCGGCAGCAAGCCCGCCAGCGGCGGGCGCTATTACGGCGGCGTCAACACGGTCAACACCTTTGCCGACAGCAGACGTTCCGAGCAGCAGTCCGGCAGCTCGCCGCGTCAGACTGAGCCGCGGGCATCCGGTACGGAACCGTCAGCGCAGCCGGCGTCCGCAGCGGCAGACCGCAGCTTTGTTATGCCCGGTACGCGCCGTCCTGTGAGCCACGTTCCCGGTGAGCATAAGATTGCGCCCTCCGATACCGCAGGAAAAGCGGGCCATACCGTCAGCCGCAGCAGTCATGTGCAGGCAGGCGCACAGCAGCATACCGCCTCTGCTGCCCAGCAGCATACGGCTACCTCTGCTTTTGAGAGCCGATACAGCAGGAATACCGGCCCCGCCCGTTCCACTGTGGCGGAAAAAACTGTGCGTCCGGCTCCCGCGTCCGCCAATACTCCGACCAAGGCGCCACGCTCCAGCACGATACCGCAGGAACGGAGTGCCGCCCCCTCTGCTGTGTCCACCGGACAGCGCAGCGGGGTTCGTCCCGATACCGCAGGAATGAGCCACAGCACCCGCAGGCCAACCGTCAGCCCCACAAGGAATACCCGGAGTGCGCCCAAGCAGACGCCGCATATCCCTACACCGGTGAAACAACCCACCGTATCGGGCCGCTCTGTCCCGAAGGACGCCAAGAGCAGCAAGCGGGCTGGCAAGAAGAAGGACGATAGTCATGCAGGATAACCAGCGCCAGCACAGCGGCATCGACACGGCAAAGCGCATTGTCAGTGCCGCGAGGATCGCCAAGGCAGCCGCAGCGGGCGGTGTTCACGGCGCCGCTGTGGCGGCGGCAAAGGAGGCCGCGCCGTTTCTCGCCAAGCTGGTAATTTGGGCGCTGGTGGCATTGATCGCGCTGCCTATGCTGATTTTCGCCTATCTGCCCAATATCTTCTTCGGCTTTTCTTCCTCCGGGACAGCGCCCGTTTCCCGCATGACAGGGCAAGCCATGACGTTGGGTGGATTCTATATGGATCTGGAGGACTTTGAAAACACGCAGATCGACGCCATCGTGACAAGCCTTATCCAGCAATACGAGGAGGAAGGCATTGAGATCGACGGGGTGGAGATCGACAGCGACTTTGATGAGGAGGACCTGCGCTGGTTCATCGCCATCAGTTCTGTGGCTTATCAACAGGACTTGGATGTAATGACCACGGAGGCCGTGCTGTCACTGGCAACCTCCCGGCTCCGCTATGAGCCGACGCTGAACATTTTCGAGTTCGGCGGCCTGCTCAAGCGGACGCTGGTCATCAAAATCGACCACCTTGATCCTGAGGCGTTTATGGATCAGCTCTCCTTTGAGGAAGATGCCCGCACATGGGCGGGTGCGCTGTATGAGGTGTTGACCGAGAGTGACGCGCTGGAGGAATACGCGGAATATTACGCGCCATACCGCCCCAATTACAGCGGCGACACCGGCTATACCGGAGACTATGAGCATGGCGGCAGCTACGGCGACACCATTGACACGTCCGGTTTTGTCAGCCCCTCCACCAAGAATAACGTAGACCTTGCCGCCTACGCTATGCAGGCGTGGGAAAACAACTGGGGCTATTGCTGGGGCACCTATGGCAATGTCCTGACGGAGGCCCTGTTCAACTACAAGCTTCAGCAGTACCCAAAGGGTGTCGGCAAATATGAGGACTTTATCCGCGCCAACTGGCTGGGCCGCCGCACGGCGGACTGTATCGGCCTTATCAAAGGCTATGGTTGGCTTGATGCTGCCAGCGGCTCCATCAACTACGGTACAAACGGGATGCCCGATGTCGGCGCTGACCAGATGTACGCCAACGCTCAGAAGGCCGGTATGGCGGGAACAATGGATACCATGCCGGAGCTTGTGGGCATCGCTCTATGGAAGCAAGGTCACATCGGCGTCTATGTAGGCAATGGCTACGCGGTGGAGGCCATGGGCACCAAGTACGGCGTAGTGCGGACGGAGGTCGCCGGACGTGGCTGGCAGGGGTGGTGCCGCATCCCCTATATTGAATACAGGGAGGCCGGATAATGTACGTTCCCACCCGTCTGCGCGTTCTGCGCATTAAATATAAGATCACACTGAAAGCTCTCGCCGGACGCATGAACATCAGCAACCAGCATCTCAGCCGCATTGAGCTGGCGGATATTCCGCCCACCGAATACCACGAGCGTCTGCTCTGTCTCGGCATGGAGCGGCTGCTGGCGGAATGGGACGGTGCGCCGGAGGAGTTGAAGCAAGAATATGAAACCTATAAAGGGCGGCTTTTGCAGCCCGCAAAGGAGGTCGAGGATGAATACTGACACCTACTATATCCCTGTCAACTTTACCAATGCCGGACGGATCCTGGGCTTGTTTGAGATCCGCAATCTCATTGAGGCCCTCCTTTTATGCCTGCCGGTGCTGTATGTGTGCCTGACATATCTGCCCTTCTCCCTGACGCCGAAGATCATCGTGACCGTCTCGCTGGTCGTGCCCATCGGCGGCTTCGGGCTGATGGGCGTCAGCGACGACAGCCTGACACGATGGCTGAAAGGCTGGTGGGCATGGCACTGCCGCAGGCGCATGATGTTTTTCAGAGGGGTGGTAACGGCATGAGTATCAAAAAAGCACTATTTGGCGGCGTGGAGACTGGCGCTACTGCCAGCTATCAGGGCAGCATTCAGGACTGGCTGCCCGTCAAGAATATCATCGGCGGCGTGGTCATTACAAAGGACAACCGCTTTATCAAGATCCTTGAGATCGTACCGGTGAACATCTACCTGAAGTCTGCCGAGGACCGGCAGGCCATTGTGGAAGCCTTTGCCGCATATCTCAAGATCGCGCCGGATCATATGCAGTTTGAGGCGCGGACGCTGCCCGCCGACATATCACGCTACGTTGAGCGGATGCAGGAGTACACGAAGAACGAGGACAATGCCTATTGCCGTGAAATGATCCAGGATAACATTCAGGACATCGGCATGGGCGTGGCCAGTAACGCTTTGCAGCACCGGTTCTTTATGGTGTTCCAGTATGAATCGCAGATGCGGGCGTCACCCAACACCGTACAGGGCATTATCCAGCGGCTCAATGAGGAAGCGGACACCGCCCGCCGCTATCTGGATCTGTGCGAGCTGGAGGTACAGGAGCCTCGCTATGCGGATGACTTTGCACTGGAGCTGCTCTATGAGATCATCAACAAGCGCACCAGTCAGCGCGTCAAGCTGCCGGAGGGCGTGTTTGATATGACCACGGCGGTGCATGGCGTGTATGAGGAACAGACCTGATGCGGTCGCGTTTTATGTTTTTGAAGGATTTCGTTTTGTGTTTTTGATGCGTTTCATTTTATGTTTTTGAAATGGAGCGCATCAGCCACACCATCTATCATAGGAGTATCACCAATGAAAAAACAAAAGAAACCCGTACAATCGGCAGAAGCCGAGCCTGTTATCAAGAAGCAGCCGCTTTTGAAACGGCTGCTG
>ENA-OUOU01000826-OUOU01000826.1-human-gut-metagenome-genome-assembly--contig:-NODE-826-length-17591-cov-3.569457_pt1 | contig 17591 bp, 13 predicted proteins | sample MGYA00237936_ERZ548765 | MGnify/ENA primary metagenome ERZ548765 (study PRJEB26490, sample SAMN05356889) | human gut metagenome | biome: terrestrial biome; feature: human-associated habitat; material...
CGAGATAGGAGTCCGTCTCGTGGGCTCGGAGATGTGTATAAGAGACAGACATCCGGTAACACCAAAAGAATATCCTTTTCGTCCAGTTCATCCTTGTGGGTCACACTTGCATTGGCCTTACCGAACCGCAATTCCGATCGGATCTTTAGGTACCTGCGGATGAATCCGGTCAATCTCAAAGTCCGGATGGTGCCAATCCGGCAGACTGTAATAAAACCCCACCCTCAGTCCTTCCGCCCGGAAAGTCTCCACCCACTCCCTGATCAAATCCTTGCGGCACAAGGGAGGGTTCAGGGCCTGATAGTCCGTATAATCAGTTTTGAACAGACAAAAACCAATATGCCAAAACATTCTCATTTATCAAATTTTTAACAATTCATAATGTCACTAATTTTTCATTGATACCCAATTATTATTATCTACATTGCAAAATCGCACACCTTTTAATGTATAGTAACAAAAATTTCCTAAAATTTGAGTATTGTGACACTTTCAGAATCGCTTTACTTTTGCAAACGTAAAATCAGTTTGCCGTTAAGAGAAACCCAATCGTCCCGGTCGGCATATTAATAGGTATAATTATTTACATCATATAAAATGACAAAGAACATACTCCTTTTAGGACTACTTTCATGCAGTTTCGCAACGAATGCCATTGCGCAAGATGAATGTTGCAAAGAAAAGAAGTCGGACAAAACCGAATGTACAGTACCAAAGACAGAGAAGCCCTCAGCATTGTCACGATTCAGTATCGGTGGATATGGCGAGGCCGTAATGAGCAGAAATTTCTACAGTCAGCATTTCAACCGCTACCGTGACCCTGCCACATACAAGAATGACGATAGCCACGGACGCTTCGACCTGCCTCACGTCACATTGAATATGGGTTACGATTTCGGTCACGGCTGGACAATGGGCATGGAAATCGAATTCGAGCATGGCGGCACGGAGAATGCCGTGGAGATTGACGCTGACGAGAGTGGCGAATACGAGGCTGAGACTGAACGCGGCGGCGAGGTTGCCCTGGAGCAGTTTTGGATTAACAAGGCTTTCTGGGGAGGAAAGTTCAACATCAAGGCCGGTGAAATAATAATACCTGTAGGCGAGATCAACGCATATCACATGCCGAACAATTTCTTCTCAGTTTATCGCTCAGAGGGCGAGGCTAAAATGTTGCCTAACACATGGCATCAAGTAGGCGTGTCGCTGTGGGGACGATTGCCACAATGGCGCTATGAGGCTATATTCACGTCCGGACTTGATGCTGAGCGGTTTGGACACAACTGCTACGTGCATTACGGAGCGACAAGTCCGTACGAATACAAACTCGCCAACGTTTATGCCGGAGCTGCAAGAATCGACAATTTCTCCATTCCAGGAGTGCGTCTCAGCCTTAGCGGATACTATGGATATACTTTCAAGAATACAGAACGCAAGGCAAGCGCCTCTTACAACAACGTGCATGGAGCACTGGCAATCGGCAGTTTCGGATTCGAGATGAACCGCTGGAACTGGATAGTACGCGGAAATGCCACTTACTCTCATCTTGATGATGCTGCAAAGATGACCACTTTCATGAACTCGTTCCCTAAACATACACAGCAGGACGGTTCACCATCCAAGCACTCACCTATCGCAAGCAACGCTTACTCCGTAGGACTTGAGGCTGGCTACAACATATTCTCACAAATCAGCAGTCTGAACGAAAGACAGAAGCTCTATATCTTCGGCCGCTACGAAGACTACAACACATATGCCGCAGGCAAGCAGAAGGTGGCTTACAAGTATGACAGAGTGAAGAGAATGTCGCTTGGTGTAAATTATTCGCCTGTAAAACAGATTATAATAAAGGGCGAATACAGCAACCGCTTCCTCTGCCACGGATACAACAATGAGCCAAGCGTATCGCTGGGAATAACATACAATGGATGGTTCTTGAAATAAGAAGGAGATTTCGAGAAAGAAATGATAGACCATAAACTTAATAATAAACTAAAAGATCAAAAGAAATGAACAAGTTTTTCAAGTATTCTATGATGTTTGCCGCTTCATTGGCTTTCACAATGGGCTTTACAAGCTGCAGCGATGATGACAACGACCAGCATGTCGGCACTTTCAGTTCAAACGAACTCAAGGAAGTCAATACAGACTTTGTTGACAACACAGTGGTAACTACATACCGCAACCTTGCCGACTACAACAAACAACTCGTTGCCGACCTAAAAGCAATGTCTGATGATGCCGGAGTGGCAAAGGCTTGCGAGACATGGAAGCAGTCACGCAAATGGTGGGAGTTCTCCGAGGCATTCCTCTTCGGTGCTGCGGGCGACTATGCCATTGACCCACATACAGACACTTGGCCTTTCGACAGGAAACAGTTCGACAACTACATGAACCTCTACAAGAACATCAAACTCGGTGAGGAAGGCTACGAGACAGAAACGAAGAATATTGACGACGCTATCGCTACAGGAAAGAACCTCACAGGCTTCCACGCCGTAGAATACCTTATCTTCCGCGACGGTCAGCCACGCCACTATGCAGACATGACACACAACGAGATATATTTTGCACAGTCTGCAGCACAGGATCTTTACATCAGTTCTCTGAAGCTTGTTTCCGCTTGGGGCGGCAAAGTTTCTACCGACGAGCAGGCACTGCTCGACGAGGTGGAATTTGAATCAGCCATCAACTATGGTGAGAACTTCAAGAATGCGGGCAATGCCGGTTCCACTTACTCTTCTGTTGTTCTTGCATCCAAGGAAATCATTGCCGGTGCTAACGACATCATCGGTGAGGTGCGCGACTCTAAGATCGGTGCTCCTGCCACAGGCGAAGATGTCAACTACATCGAGTCGCCACATGCCCATAACTCTATCCAGGACTTCTACGACAACATCATGTCTTGCAAACACGCTCTCTATGGCGGTTGCACAGTTGACGGCACTACACCTGAGGCAAAATCACTCATCGGCGTCTGTCTGAGAAACGGAAAGACCAAGGCAGCAGCCCAGAACGTTATGACCAACCTTGAGAATGCTCTCTCTAAGATCAGCAACATGAAAAAGCCATTCGTTCTCTATTACACAGACCAGACTGCCAAGGATGCAATGGAAGCTCTCGACGGACTTGAGAAGTCTCTGAATGCCCTCAACGACCTGCTCGACTAAGCACATTATAAAAAAGAAACATAATAACCGTTGGTGGTTTCAATCAAACGAAGCCACCAACATTTTCACGTTTTTCAATAAAACATTATGAAACACATCTATTTAATTCCAGCATTGTTCTCGATAATGGCTTTCACAGCCTGCACCGATGACGACAATCTCGATGTCCATCTGCCCGAGGCAGAGTATGGCACACCCAATGAATGGTATTATTCCGGAGGAAAACTCGGAACGACAAACATCCAGTCGGCCTACGCCTACCGTCAGGCTACCCAAGCTGTTGATGATGCAGGTCTGTCGTTGAACTTCCAAATCGGCGAATCTCTCTTCGAGAAAGACTACAACACATCTAACGACGCCTTCGCCGGGCTCGGTCCTGTCTACGTACGCAGCGGTTGTCTCTACTGCCATCCTAACTATGGCCACGGCAAGCGTCAGACTGCTTATCGTGCAGACCAAGACGGAAACGGCTATCTGCTCGTAGTCTACGACAAGAAAACCAACGCATACATCTATTCCGTTGCCGGAATGCCTCAGACAAAGGCAGTAAAGCCGTTCAAGCCACAAATCGATGAAAGCAAAATAAAAATCGTGTGGAAGGAATACAAAGACGAATGGGGAAACAAGTTCCCTGACGGCGAAACCTACTCGCTCATCTATCCAGAAGTTACCATCCCTGCCGACGCATACTACTCTCCTGTAACGGTGAAGCGCGACGGACAGTATGTGGTTATCCCTGCCGACCAGGTGGCAAGTGAAATCGGTGTTCGTCTGGAGTCTACCATCGGAATCTACGGCACCGGACTTACCGACGCCATCCCAGACGACTCCATCACAGCAGAATGGAAGCGACAGAGCGAATACTTCAACTCTGTAGGCAAGACCAACGCTCTGAACCCTGCATACTGGAGCCAGGCTGACAACAAGTGGGTCAGCTACTATGTGAATAATGCCGGCGACAAGAAGCAGTATGTTCGTCGTTACACCTACGCTATGAGCCGTGGACCTATCCTCGACGCTGCCGGAGCAAACGCCATCTGGAACATCACAAACGTGACACGACCAGACCGCCGCTACCACTACCTGAGTCTCGACGGTACGATTTATGCCAAGAGTTCCATGGAAGACCCTGATGTTCAGGCTGGCTTCCCGGAATACATCAAGCAGATTGACCCGAACAACGCTCATCCTACATGGCACACGGCCGACGTAAAGCAGAATATCTACAACTATCTGACGGCTAAGGACCTCGACCCGGAAATGTCAAGTTCTCAGTACAAGAACTTCATGATATGGCATCGCGGACTTGCCGTTCCTGCTGCACGCAACACCACAACAAACCGTTTCAAGCAGGGAATGAAACTATTCAAGGAGATTGGATGTGCCAACTGTCACCGGCCATCATGGACTACGGGCGACGACAACATCCAAGACCCTAACGGCATATTCACAAACAGCGACATGCCACGCTATCCTCACCAGAAGATATGGCCTTACACCGACTTTGTGCAACACCGACTTTTCATGGAAAACGACATCCGTACAGGATGGTGCCGCACTACCCCACTCTGGGGACGCGGATTGTCTAAGCTCTGCACCGGTGCTGAAGACCGTCTGCACGACTGCCGCGCACGAAACACAATGGAAGCCATCATGTGGCACGGCAACGCCAAGAGCGACGCACGCTACGCAATTGAGAAATTCCGCAACCTGTCAAAAACAGAACGCGATGACATCATCTTCTTCATAGAGTCTATCTAACGGCATTTTCACAGATACGTGAAATGACTCTGACAACGGCCACACGCTACATCCGATATATTAGATAACAGTATAGCGTGTGGCCTTTATCAACTCTGAGCAACCACTATAATAAAGAAACCAAATCTTTGGATTCACAAATAAATGAAACACTTAAAGAACTTCATCCTCATCGTGGCAATAGCAATAGTTATTGTCCTCATTGCCGCAACGATGATAGAAAGAACTAATGGCACCCCTTACGTAAGACAGAACATATACACGACATCATGGTTTGTTCTGCTATGGACAGTTCTCGCCATCGCAAGCGCTTGTTATATCATTCTCTACAAGCTCTACAAGAAAATAAACGTATTTATCATACACATATCATTCCTGGTGATTCTCCTTGGAGCCCTTGCTTCATGGATAACGTCGGAGAGCGGGAATATCCATCTGCGTCATGGAGAATCAACAAGCATGATGAAGAACCAAGAGGGAGAACCTGTGGACCTAGGATTCATAGTATCACTCACGAATTTCAAGATAGTGACTTATCCTGGAACAGACGCCCCGATGGACTACGTAACGGAACTGAGAGCCGGAAACGAAGACATCAAAGTTTCGATGAACAATATCGGCAGCTATAATGGCTACCGTTTCATACAGTCAAGCTACGACAGCGACATGCAGGGCACAACCCTGATCATATACAAAGACACATGGGGCATCTGCATCACATACTTTGGTTACGCCATGCTTTTCATCTCCCTATTCTCATCTATGTTCAGCAAAAGGACAAGAATACGCAGTCTCTACAAAAAAGCCACCTCGCCGCAAAGTGCCAAAATGCTGATTCTCGCATTGCTGCTTGCGGCTACATCGTTCACCACACATGCCAACGCACAGGAGAGAGTGAAGATAGACAGCAGCATCGCCAACGATTTCGGCAAAATATGCGTGCTCTACAACGACAGGATAACTCCCATCAATACCGTTGCCACGAACTTCGTGACCAAACTGAGCGGCACATCCACATGGGACGGTCTGTCTGCCAATGAGGTGTTTGCAGGATGGATCTTCGACGTGCCGTATTGGGAAACGGTGAAAATGATAGAAATAAAGGAAAAGAAAACGCAAGAACTTCTTGGTATCAACGGCAAATGGGCATCTTTCACTGATTTCTGGGATATATACAACAACTACAAACTGAAAAAGCCATTGAAGGAAGCATACAAAAACGGTGACACGAAACTGCAGAAGCAGCTGCGCGATACAGACGAGAAGTTCAACATCATAAGGATGCTCTATAACGGAGAGATGCTGAAGATGTTTCCATACGCTGTCAAACAGGGGAACATCCAATGGTTTGCTCCCGGACAACCGCTTGGCAACGTGAAACTCGACGAGAAAGAACTTGTATTCATAAAGAAATCCATGGACTATCTTGCCGAAAGCATCATAACAGGTGACAATAGCCGAGCCAAAGAAATAACAAAGAAAATCTACAGTTATCAGCATGTCAGGGGAAAGGCTGTCGTGCCGTCAAAGTTAGCTATTTATACAGAAGTGGCATACAACAAGATAAACTCGCAGCATTTCCCTATAATGCTTTATATCACCCTGTCTCTACTTCTGGCCATAGCCTCAACGATGAAAGCCAGAGTCACAAAGGCAAAACCAATAATAGTCATTGACAATATACTTGTCTGGGTAATGCTCATACACACCACCCTGCTCCTTGGCATGCGCTGGTATATTTCCGGCCATCTGCCTCTTTCCAACGGATATGAAACGATGCAGTTCTTGTCATGGGCAACTCTCATTCTCACCATTCTCCTCAAGAAGCGTTTCTTGCCCATCAAGCAGTTTGGTCCGCTGCTGTCTTCGTTTGCGCTTCTCGTTGCAATGATTACCGACGGTAATCCACAGGTGACACAGTTGATGCCAGTTTTACAATCGCCCCTACTATCTGTGCATGTGATGGTAATAATGTTCTCCTATGCCTTGTTTGGACTTATGGCACTTGTCGGAATTGAAGGATTGGCATATCATTTCAGAAGAGACAATGAGCGTGAGGAGCAACTGGCTGCCATGTCGTTGTTCATGCTCTACCCCGCAGTTTCTCTACTTGCCATCGGTATCTTCATCGGTGCCATATGGGCAAACGTAAGTTGGGGAAGATATTGGAGCTGGGATTCCAAAGAGACATGGGCACTCATAACAATGCTCATATATGCCGTGCCGCTCCACAAAGAGATCAAATTCACACAGAATCCTCTTTACGTTCACGTATTCATGCTATTTGCCTTTTTGAGCGTGCTCATGACGTATTTCGGAGTGAATTATTTCCTTGCCGGACTTCACTCATACGCTTAGTTTTCCCTATTGTCCCCTTATGTTATTACAACTTTTAGGGATGACACTGTAAACCTAACGATTTTGTCACAAATATATGAACAATGCGATTATCCTCGTCTTTTGTCAGACTGGGACAACCGCATTGTTTTTTTGATACGATATAAAACTAATGTTATAGTTTCACACTCTCTATTCTCAACCTTATCATTCCTGCAGGCACTCTCACCTCCACTTCTTCACCTGCCTTTTTGTTGAGCATAGCCTGTGCAATTGGAGATTTTATGGATATCTTGCCTGTCTTCATGTCGGCTTCGTGTGGACTGACAATGGTGTATTTCATCGTGTGCGAGTTGGCTAGATTAGTGATTTCCACTTCGCTGAGCAGCCCCACGCAGTCGCTCTTCAGCAACGCTTTGTCTATCACCCTCGCATTCTCCAGCACCCGCTGCAGGAAACGGATTCTGCCCAACACCCTTCCCTGCTCTCGCTTTGCGGCATGATATTCAAAATTCTCACTCAAATCGCCCTTGTCGCGGGCTTCAGAAATGGCATCTCTCACTCTGGGAAGTTCTACACGTTCGAGATGCTGCAACTCAGAGGCTATTTTGTCAAAGCCTTCCTGTGACATATATTCCATATTGTATTATCTTTGTTTCTGTTCGTCAATTTTAATGTCCAATAAATTCATTACTACTGATTGTATGCAATCAGAACATATGAGGTGGTCTTCCTCCTCCGAAACCTCCATATGGGGTCATTCCTGGCCGTCCGCCAAATCCGCCACGAGGTATGTCGGATGGGTGCTTAGGCCTTCCATCCTTGTTGAAGGCATCTCTGCCTCCGAAGAGGTTGAAGCGGTATACAACGTGTATCATGGCGTAGCTACTGATATTGTTGTAGTAAGTGTCGCTACGTTGCATGGCGTTCACCGTTCTTGAGAAGTTGCTCATGTTCTGCAGAATGTCGTAGAATTGTATTGACACGCTCAGTGCATTACCCTTCAGGAAGCTTTGGCTTACCTGTGCGTTCCACACCAGTTCATTGGTATTTGCTCCGGCATCGTATCCTCTTCTGGAGTTCTCGTGCAGGTCTGTAGTGATGCTCATGTTCCAGGGCAGATAGACATTGAGGTTTGCTCCATATGAGAACTGCCATGTGTCAAGATTGCTGCTCTGCTGCAACAGGTTGCGGGTGCGCATATAGTTGAGCGAACCATCGAGGCTTACGTCGAGCCAGTCTTTTCTGTAGCCGAAAGAAAGTTTCTCTGACAGACTTGTGGTCCTCGTGGTGTTCTTTTGCGTGACATGTGTGTCTTGACTATAGAGATAACCCACATAGTTGTTGTAGTTGAACGTAGTAAACGTGTTCACGTTCCACACTCCCACAGTATCTATCGAAGTGTTGAGCATCAGGGCAGCCATTGTGTTCCAGTTGCCGTTGATGTTCTCCGGCCGCGTTGTCCTTCCACCTGTTGTTTCGTCGTATGTCACGGCATTGCTCACGGCATTTCTCGTATTGCTCCAGTTCACGAATGTCATCACCGCAGTCTGATGACCAGGTATGTAGGTGTTGTAGAAGAGTCTGAAGTTGTTGGTGAACGAAGGTTTCAGACCTGGATTACCCTTCTTAATGTTCAGTGGGTCACTGTCATCTGTTATGTCGAGCAGGTCTGCCATCTCCGGCTGCGCTGTGGTGCCTCGATAATTTATCTTGAGGGTACTTGTCTTTGAGAACTTATATTTGAACTCGAAAGTAGGCGACACGTTGACCACATTTCTCACAGTGTCGGTGCTCACGCCTCTATACTCCTGTATGAACTTTGATGTCTGTGGTTGTACCATTACACCTGCATTGAGGTTGTATTTCTTTTTCATCACCTTCACGCCCAACTGCATTTCGTGGATGTAATTCTTGTATTCAGAATAACGACTCTGCTCCTTGTCGTAATAGTCACCGAGGTTTCCGCTCAAGAGCGAGAGATAGTCGGTCCAGTTGCGATATGACGACATAACGTTGCCGAAGAAGTCTTGGTCCACATTGCTGAAGTCGTATGTAGTACGGTCGCTCTTTCTGAAATTGTATGTGAACTTATAGCTGAGCTGTAAAAATACTCCTCGCCATAACGGTTCGCTGTAAGTGAACTGCAGCTCCGTCTGCAAATTCTTGGTCGGAGTGACGTTATATCTGTTTGTCTGGTATGTGGAGTCTGCTCCATAAATGTCTTTTACCTGATACAGATGAACATTAGACAACGATAGATTGTTGCTCTTGCCATCGGCATAGCTCATGTCACCTCTAAGTGTGATGTTGCGTCCTTTGGTTCCGAGTTTTCTGTTGAGCTGAAGCATTGCCCCCGCCTTTTTCGACTCTGTGTATGATACGCTGCGGTTCTGTCTGCTGTTCACTATTATTCCATGTTCTGCCATACTGCCGAGCGATGCCAGCGGATCGTCTCCATACGAATATGGGTTGTCCTGGAATGTTGCCGAAACTCCATTGGTCTGTGCGTCATTAGTGGAATATGAGAATGTCGGTCTGAACATGATGTTGGTCATGGAGTCTGGTGTCCATTCCATCTTGACTCTCGCATCATAACCGTTGACACGCGTGAGATTTGCAGTGTTGCTGTTTGAGAACGCACCACTCTTGTTCACGAAGTTCTCCACCGCCTGTGTCTGCTGCAGGTCTCCGTTTGAGTGATGCCATCTGCCACCGGCATCGAGTTTCAGTTTGTCTTTCTCTTCATAATTCATATTTAAAGCAACCATTTTCTTGGAATTTAGCCCTTGCATCGGTGCTCTCCATCTGCCTCCGCCTCCGGGAAATCCGGCATCATTCACATTGTTGGCATTGCCAAATCCCATTATACGTAACTTCTCCTGGAATCCAGCCCCCATCAGTCTCTCGGCATACCTGCCGTGGTTGCCTATGGATAGATCAGCATTACCAAACACTCCCTTGTTCATACCTTTCTTTATTCCAAAGTCAAGCACAGTCTCTTCCTCTCCGTCATCGATGCCTGTCACTTTGGCTAAATCGCTTTTCTCTTCATATGCCTTTACTTTTTCGATAATAGACGTTGGTATGTTTTTCATGGCGGTCTTGGTATCACCGCTCATAAACTCCTTTCCGTCGAAAAGGATTTTCTTCACTTCCTTTCCGTTTATGGTGATCTTTCCATCGTCATCAACCTGTGCGCCGGGGAGTTTTCTCACAAGCTCTTCCACAACAGAGCCTTCAGGTGTACGATATGCCGAAGCGTTATACACGAAGGTATCCTCCTTAAGCGTCACCTTGGCTGCCTGTCCGAGGATAGTGGCTCCTTTCAGCATCACAGCGTCAGCCCCGAAACTGATTTTCCCCATGTCAGCTTCAGGTTGGGTCTGACTGACAGCAAAAGATTTGCTTATAGTCTTGTAGCCCACGCTTGAGAAGCGCAGTATGTATTTGCCTGGGGCTTCAATGGAAAGGCTGAAATTGCCGGCGTCATCAGTGAGGACTCCTTTTACGAATGTGCTGTCGCTCTTCAGCAACTGCACTGTAGCCATCAGCACTCCTTCCTTGGTGTCACGGTCTATGAGAGTACCCGTCACTTTCATCTCCTGTGCCATAACCATCGTTACGCTGAAAATGGCAAGGAGCAACATCTTGAATCTTTTCATATTTAATATTGTATATTACTTATTAATGAAGAACTCTGTGTAACTGATATACAACACTTCATTCATATGCGGCATAGGGCCAAACAAATGTCATGTGTTGACTCAAATTTAGTTATAGACGCACGAAGCAAGCAAATGTTTAACCCAAAGCTTGGCAAAATAACAAAGATTTTTTCATTTTCTCGACAGATTTTCATATTTTTGCAATTATTTACTGAACTTTCAGTGCAATGAGTGCCACCATATTCCAACGGCACGTACAAACATACATATTCTCAATACGGCAATAAAAGAAACCACAATGCAACAGGTCATTATAACCCACAAAATTGCTGATGAATTGACAAAGGCTCTTGTTTCAGGAAACTACGACAAGGTGTTCACATTTACCGACAAAAACACCCGCCTCCATTGTCTGCCAATCATCAACAGCTGCGAAGCAACACGCAACGCCTACCACATCACAATAGATGCCTCTGACACGAACAAGACTCTCGAATCAGCAGTACACGTGTGGAGGGAACTTAGCGACAACGGCTGCACACGACATTCGTGTATGGTGAATGTTGGCGGAGGCATGGTAACCGACCTGGGAGGCTTTGCTGCTTCATGTTTCAAGAGGGGCATCGACTTCATCAATGTCCCCACCACCCTGCTGGCAATGGTTGACGCCTCTGTAGGAGGAAAGACAGGAATAAACTTCAACGGACTGAAAAACGAGATTGGCGTGTTCAAGGATGCGAATACTGTTTTCATTGATACGATATTTCTTAAGACTCTCGACCATCAGAACATTCTGTCGGGATATGCCGAAATGCTGAAACACAGCTTGATAAGCGACGACAAAATCTGGGCGAGACACTTGCTTTTCGATTTTGACAAACTCGACCTGAATGAACTCTCGTTGATGATAGCCGACAGTATAGAACTGAAAAGGCGCATAGTAACTGAAGACCCTCACGAAAATGGCATCCGCAAGGCATTGAATCTGGGGCACACCATTGGTCACGCCTTGGAATCATTGGCTATGCAGAAAGGCAAGACTCTACTGCATGGTTATGCCATAGCTTATGGACTTGTGGGGGAATTATTTCTTAGCTGCGCTCTGCTGAACTTCCCTACGGCGAAGATGAGACAGACGACAAGGTTTGTACTCGATAACTACGGACGCCCCGAATTCTCATGCAAAGACTACGACAAACTATTCTCGCTGATGCTCCACGACAAGAAGAACACAGGCGACATGATAAACTTCACGCTACTCTCCGATGTGGGTGAAGTGAGGATAAACCAAACGGCTTCTAAAGAACTTGTTTTCGAAGCTCTAGACTTTCTGAGGGAGAGCTGATACCTTTTAACCCCAATCGGTCATCAGGCCGTTCAATGTAGTATTTTAATACTGCGTCGTAGGCTTTTCCCATAACTAAATAATGCGGATACCAACCTGACACCAGGCTTAGCATCCGCATTCACACTATTCTTTAAAATCACAATTATCATTCCATCGCCACAGCAGAGCGCACACGACTCAACGTTTCCGGCGTCATCTGCAAATAGCTTGCCACATATACAAGCGGTGCTTTCATTATGACCTTAGGATTAAGTTTGCAAAGTTTCAGATATCTGTCCTTCGCACTCTCAAAGCGCAACAGGTCTGCTCTGCGCTGCGATATTATGAGACTCTCCTCCAGAATCTTCCTGTAGAGAATCTGTATGTTCACGTTATGAAGCGCCACTTCCTCGAGCCTTTTCTTGGGCAGTGCATATACGAGAGTAGGCTCAAGGGCCTCGATGACAAGTTTTGACGGTTCCTCTCTGAAAAGGCTTTCGATACTCATAACTATAGTGCCATCGGCAGCAAGATATTCAGTCACGCTCTTGTTGTTCTTGAAATAAAATTCGCGAACCATGCCACGCTCCACATAATAGATGGCGTCACTCACATCTCCAGATTCCACCACCTTTTCGCCACGTGCAAACTTCATGGGCACAAGAATACTCTCCAAAATGTCAAGCTCATCGTGTGCCATTGTGCTGTATCTTCTTGCCAGTTCCCTGGCAATGTCTCTCTTTGTCAAGGTTGGTTCTTTCATGATGACTTCCCCTCCTGTTAATTTTGTTTATATATTTATTTCATTGCAGGTTTTCCACATCCAGTCCAGGAATCCATGGCGTCAGTCGAGTTTCAGTACTGCCAGGAATGCCTTTTGAGGCACTTCCACATTACCGATCTGCTTCATGCGCTTCTTTCCCTTTTTCTGTTTCTCGAGCAGTTTGCGTTTACGGCTCACGTCTCCACCATAGCATTTTGCCGTTACGTCCTTACGCACGCACTTGATTGTCTCGCGCGCCACGATCTTTGCTCCTATGGCAGCCTGTATAGCAATATCAAACTGCTGCCGAGGTATCAGTTCCTTGAGTTTCTCGCATATCCTTCTGCCGAAAGCCACTGCGTTGTCCTGATGGGTGAGAGTCGACAATGCATCCACCGGTTCTCCGTTGAGCAGGATATCGAGCTTAGCAAGCTTAGACAGGCGGTAGCAATCCACATGGTAGTCGAACGAGGCATAGCCTTTAGAGATGCTCTTCAGCTTGTCGTAGAAATCAATTACAATCTCTCCCAATGGCAACATGAAGTGAAGGTCCACACGATTTCCACTGATATACTCCTGCTTGAGCAATTCGCCTCGCTTGTCGAGACAGAGTTTCATTATAGGACCGATATAGTTGGTATCGGTGATTATCGACGCCTTGATATAAGGCTCCTCAATGTGGTCTATCATCGTGGCATCGGGCAGTCCCGATGGATTATGCACTTCTTTTGATTCACCATGCTTGTCGTATACCATATATGAAACGTTTGGCACGGTAGTAATCACGTCCATATTGAATTCTCTGTCGAGCCGCTCCTGAACAATCTCCATATGAAGCAGTCCGAGGAACCCACATCTGAATCCGAATCCGAGGGCCACCGACGATTCTGGTTGGAAGGTCAATGAGGCATCGTTGAGCTGCAGTTTCTCAAGCGACGTGCGCAGGTTCTCATACTCTGAGGGGTCGATAGGATAAACACCGGCAAACACCATCGGCTTCACTTCCTGGAACCCATCTATGGCCTTGGCGCACGGACGCGCCACATGGGTTATGGTATCACCGACCTTCACCTCTGTCGGGTCTTTTATACCGCTTATTATATATCCCACCTCTCCTGTAGAGAGTTGCTTGCGTGGAATCATATCCATCTTGAGCACTCCTACCTCGTCGGCTGTATATTCCATTCCTGTGTTATAGAACTTCACTTTGTCGCCTTTGCTGATCTTTCCATTCTCTATCTTGAAGTATGCAATAATGCCACGGAAGGGATTGAATACAGAGTCGAAGATGAGTGCCTGCAGGGGCTCATCCGGCTCTCCTGTGGGATGTGGAACGCGCTCTATTACAGCCTTCAGTACATCCTCCACTCCCTCTCCGGTCTTTCCGGAAGCTCTGAGAATGTCTTTCCTGTCGCATCCGATAAGTTCAATTATCTCGTCTTCCACCTCTTCCGGCATAGCCGAAGGCATGTCAATCTTATTGATTACCGGGATTATCTCGAGGTCGTGATCGATAGCCATATACAAGTTACTGATAGTCTGCGCCTGAACTCCCTGTGTGGCATCTACCACGAGTAGCGCCCCCTCGCATGCCGCAATGCTTCGCGACACCTCATAAGAAAAGTCTACGTGTCCCGGAGTGTCAATGAGATTCAGTATATAGTCCTTACCTTCGTGGTTATATTCCATCTGAATGGCATGGCTCTTGATGGTGATGCCTCGCTCCTTCTCAAGATCCATATTGTCAAGCATCTGTCCCTCAACGATCTTGATGGTATTGGTATATTCCAAAAGCCTGTCGGCAAGTGTAGACTTGCCGTGGTCGATGTGTGCTATGATGCAAAAGTTTCTTATATTCTCCATTAGGGTTTTGTAGTTACAATATATATCAATGTAGTGACGGAAAGCCGTACGGCATGTGCGTCCACAATATTTCTATTTGCAAATATACATTTTTTTTCCGACTGTCACAATGAATAATCAAGAAACTTTATTTTTATGATTAAAGTTTGGCATGTTGGAAACTTTCCGAACGGAAAAGAAGTAAAAAGACACAGGAAGGCGAAAGGAATAATCAACTACGACAACTATGCCACTGCTCCCCAATATGCCCAAACGAGTATTTTTAATATACACATATAACTATCAAAATAACAACACGTTTATATAAACAGACAAGAAGAGACCAGGAGTTCAGTTGGCAAAGTGTCGCAGTTCAAGAAACATCTTTTACAAGACATTAAACACCCCATAAATGCCTGGGCATGGAAAACAAAGTACCTGTCAGAATACAAGAAACAGCCGTTTCAGCAGGCAACAACCAATGGTTTACTAGCTGGAAACGGCTGAAAACAATTCATTAAACAGCGTCATTCCACGTACTTGCCAATATGTCACTCCTCTACTTTACACCTATTTGCCACATCGACAACATCCATTTCATTGGTCAGGACCACCGAGGGGAAAACACGGCACGCCTCATCAAGAAGACAGGTCTCATCGGCATATTTAGAAGAATAATGGCCAAGAAGAAGGAGTCCTGCACAGGAATCGGATGCCACACGGGCAGCCTCTGAGGCAGTGGAATGATAATATTTGCGGGCATTGGCAGTATCTTTATCTCCATAAGTAGACTCATGATAAATCACGTCAACACCGTATACCAATTTGTGAAGGTCTGGCATATAGCGCGTGTCTGAACAAAAAGCATACGAGAGAGGCTTGTCTGCCGGTAGGACAAGACGGGAGTTCGGAATTGTCTCGCCATCAGCGGTCGTCCAATCTTGCCCCTGTTTGATATTATTGAACTGGCTACGCGGAATCTCATAGAAATCGAGCATTTCCCTGTTGAGGTGTGGCTGCAGCGGTTTCTCCTTAAACAAGAATCCGCAACAGGGCACACAATGAGACAGAGGAACAGTGGTCACCGTAAGACTCTTATCCTCATATACGACTTCACTCCTTGTGGTTTCCAACGGATGGAACACCAATTCATACTCGAAAGTCTGGCAGAACATACGTCTCTGCAGATCGAACAGTTCCGTCATCTCCTTCGGTGCATAGATATGCAATGGAGCCGTGCGCCCCAGCAATCCGAAAGTAGAGACAAGCCCCATCAGTCCAAAACAATGGTCACCATGCAGATGCGAGATGAACACGGCGTTTACCTTGCCGAAATGGACACGGCTCTTGCGCAGCTGCAGCTGGGTGCCCTCACCACAGTCCACCATGAAAAACTTGTCGTGCACCTCAACAAGCTGTGCCGTGGTATTATGCTTTAAATTTGGCAGTGCGCTGCCACAACCAAGTATATGAACACGAAATCTTGCCATATGCTAATGTTGCTTTACATCTCTCTTATATGCATATATTCCCTTCTGGTTTTCAAGCAGCAGAGAATCCGGGCCGAGACCATATACACTGAAAGTGTCGGAGCTCAATACCAGTCTGCCATTGTTTATCTTCCACTCCACGTACGGGTTAGGCTCACTGTCGTCGCCTGTCACCACTCCACCTTCTTCTATCACGAAATGACGGTCTATGCTCGTCCATTTACCCATTAAGGATGTTATGTTGAGCACCGATTTGGCAAATAGCTCCCCATCGGCTGTCTTACAAGGAATCACAGCCAAATGGTCGCCGGCAAGCAATCCTCCCTGCACATTGCTGCAGGTGTCTGCACCCTCCAGCAGAAGGGAAAGAGTGTCACCCTTGTCGGTAATAAGTTCCAAAACCGACATTGACGTGCCTTCGCCACATATGCCATAAAGCGTGGAATCCGCCGCAGCATTGCTGTCCACCAGTGTTGGGGCATTGTCGCCGTCAGTCTTTTTCTTGCCATCGCATCCAACCAGAGAGGAGAATGCAAGACATACAGCAATAAACAAAAATACTTTCCTCATATTGTATGATTTATTATGTTTTCAACAATAAGACAACGGTGTTTCCGCCATCCTTTATTCATTAGACTTTGCTTCATCCCAAAGTTTATCCATCTCATCCAAAGTCATTTCCGTCAAAGGTTTACCCAATTTGATTGAATGATCTTCAATATAATTGAATCGACGTATAAACTTCTGGTTTGTCAGCTCCAGGGCATCATCGGGATTGATTTTATAAAGACGGGCTGCGTTGATGACACTGAACAGGAAATCGCCAAGTTCTTTTTTAGACTTTTCCTTGTCACCCTTCCGCAGTTCCTCCTCCAGTTCCGACATTTCCTCACGCACTTTTTTCCACACATCACCACGGTCTTCCCAATCGAATCCCACGTTGCGCGCCTTGTCCTGAATGCGGTATGCCTTTATCAATGTCGGCAGAGCATCTGGTACACCTGAAAGTACACGCTTGTTGCCATCTTTCTCTTTCAGTTTTATCTGTTCCCAGTTCTCTATAACCTTTTGTGCCGTGTCGGCATTCTGCATATCAGAAGGCTTGTCATTCTCACCATAAGACAATGGCTTAGGTGATGAAGCACCGACCTGTGAAGGGTGGTACACATGGGGATGGCGGAATATCAGCTTGTCAGCAAGTTTGTTGCAGACGTCGGCAATGTCAAACGCACT
>ENA-OUOU01000827-OUOU01000827.1-human-gut-metagenome-genome-assembly--contig:-NODE-827-length-17573-cov-6.940062_pt1 | contig 17573 bp, 8 predicted proteins | sample MGYA00237936_ERZ548765 | MGnify/ENA primary metagenome ERZ548765 (study PRJEB26490, sample SAMN05356889) | human gut metagenome | biome: terrestrial biome; feature: human-associated habitat; material...
CCCCGCCAATCCCCGGGCCCACTACCGCACCACCGGCCCCGAGATCTGGCACGATACCGACGGCCAGGTGGACATCTTCGTGGCCGGCGTAGGTACCGGCGGCACCGTTACAGGCGTGGGCCGCTACCTGAAGGAGAAGAACCCCCACGTGCGGATTGTGGCCGTGGAGCCCGCCGCCTCTCCCCTGCTCTCCGGCGGCAAGGCCGGGAGCCACGGGCTCCAAGGCATCGGTGCCAACTTTGTGCCGGAGAACCTTGACCGCAGCGTGGTGGACGAGGTGATCCCCGTGTGGGAGAAGGATGCCTACGCCGCCGCCCGGCTGCTGGCCGGTACCGAGGGCGTGCTGGTGGGCATCAGCTCCGGTGCCGCCCTGCACGCCGCAGGCCAGCTGGCCCGCCGCCCCGAGAATGCCGGCAAGACCATCGTGGCCCTGCTGCCCGACACCGGTGACCGTTACCTTTCCACACCACTGTTTCAGGAGTGATTTATGATGAGTGAAAACCATATCTGCGCCGCAGCCAAAGCCATGGCGCAAACCTATACCACCGGCTCCGTACCGCTGTACGGCAAGAAGCTGCGTCTCCCGGACCGGCAGGCTGTGATCCTGCTCATAAAGGACATCCGGCGGCTGATCTTCCCCGCCTACTACGGGGAAGCGGCTCTCATGAGCCTGGCCCCGGAGGACTATGCCGCGCTGCTCTTGGAGCGCATCGAAAAGCAGCTTTTCCGGCAGATCGCCTTGACCCTGCCGGAGGAGCAGGAGGATCGGGCCGCGGAGCTGGCCGCCGAAATGGTAACTCGTCTGCCCAAAATTGCCCGCATGGTACAGCTGGACCTGGAGGCCACCTTTGACGGCGATCCCGCCGCCGGCTCCCGAGAAGAAATCCTATTTTCCTATCCCGGCCTGTTTGCCATCCTGGTATATCGGGTAGCCCACGAGCTCTACGAAATGAAGATCCCCATCCTGCCCCGGATGATGGCCGAGTACGCCCACAGCCACACGGGCATCGACATCCATCCCGGCGCGCAGATTGGCGATCACTTCTTCATTGACCACGGCACGGGCATCGTGGTGGGTGAGACCACGATCATCGGCGATAGGGTAAAGCTCTACCAGGGCGTGACCCTGGGCGCCCTGTCCACCCGGGATGGGCACCATTCTCAGCCCGGCAAACGCCACCCTACCGTAGAGGACGATGTGACCATCTACTCCGGCGCGACCATTCTGGGCGGCAATACCACCATCGGCCGGGGCAGCGTGGTGGGCGGCAACGCCTTCCTCACCAGCTCCGTGCAAAAAGACACCCGGGTGGTGATTCACGCCCCGGAAACCGTGTTCAAAAGCCGCAAGGGCGAACAATAACCAATAAAAGCAGCCCTCGGCCGGTTGGCCGAGGGCTTTTAACACTGTCGAAAATTCCTTTGGAATTTTCCGACAAAAGGATCGCAGTCTGCTGCGCGCATAATTTTGCCGCAAGCGGCAAAATTCCACACTGGCAGCCTGAGCAGTATTTTTCCCCACGCGCATGTCGCGGTGAAAAATGATTGAAACTTTTCGCGTCTGCGGACGCGAACTCTGCGAGGCTTTTTTGACAAGCTGTAAAGCTTTTATTTTGTCAGCGGGGCGGTTTTCTTGCTGCCCAAAAGCAACGATGTGATGAGCGCTGTCAGCGGCACGGCCAAAATTACACCAATGCTGCTGGCGATGCCGCTGATGACCTCCGTGGCCATATAGGGCGAGCTGATGAGCTGCCGGGGATCCAGCCCCAGGGAGCACAGGTAGATGATAAACACCAATCCGCTGCCCAAAAATGCCAGGATCAGCGTGTTGGTCATGGTGCCCACCATGTCCCGGCCGATGTTCATGCCCGAGCGGAAAAGATCCTTGCCGCTGCGATCCGGAGCCACGGTATGCACCTCCGTCAATGCCGAGGAAATGCTCATGGCCACATCCATCACCGCCCCCAGGGCGCTGATGACCACCCCCGCCACCAGCAGACCCCGCAGGCCCAGCGGGGTGCCCGTCTGCCGCAGCTGCAGCAGCGGCTCCACCTCCGCCAGCCGCAGCCCATCAACATGCAGGATTCCCTGTGCCAGCAGGCCGAACAGCAGGGCCAGAGCCGTACCGGCGATGGTGCCCAGCGCCGCGCAGATGGTCTTGCTGGTCACGCCTCCCAGGATCACCATGGTCACGACGGTGATGTATGCGCACACCAAAAATACCGTCAGCAGCGTAGGCGCGCCCTTCATCAGCAGCGGAATCATAATAAAGAACAGGCACACCAGCGTAATGGCCAGGGCCACCAGGGATTTTGCGCCCACCTTGCCGCCCACGGCCACCGTGGCCAGCAAAAACAGGCCCACGATCACCGCCAGGCCCACGGCCCGGTCATACTCATATACCGTGGCGGTGTGGTTGCCGTCAGAATAAGTGGAGATCAGCACCACCGCCCGCTGCCCCTCCTTCAGGGCCTGGCCGTACAGCGGACCCACATAGTTGCTGACCTGCATGGTCTCGCCCTTGTACTGGCCCGTGCGGATCTCGGCCAGCAGCAGCTGTTCGCCCCGATAGCCATTGTCGGACACGGGATCCTGCTCGGTGTTGTCCGACAGGATATCGGTGATGACGGCGGTCTCATACTCGGCGTAATCCTCGCCCCGGGACTGCGGCTGCTCATGGGTCGCCGCCAGGGCCCGCACGATAATAAACACCACCACCGCCGCCGCCAGGATGATGCAGCTGAGGCGGTTTTTGCCCCACCAGGCTCTTGCGTCCGGCCTTGTGCTTTTCTCCTTGGATTTCTTCATAGGAGCAACCTCCGTGTCCTCGTTTTTTTCAGCATAGCAATTTCTCCACCCGATGTCAAGAGGCAGGTTCCGGCGAAGCAGTTTGGGCATTTTTCATAAGATAAGCAAAATTTTTCCGCTGTTTTTTACTAAAATAAAAAAACCGGTGGCAATCTGTATCGGGATGTGGTAAAATATCTCCATCAACACAAAAAGTTTGCTCTCGTTTCCCGACATCCTTCACAGCCTGCTGTCCTGGTCGACGGAATTCCAAGTAGCATTTCTTACAGCGGTTGTGCAGGGTCGTCTCCCCACGCAGTTGGGGCAGGCGGCTTTTTCTGTCTCTGCAGATTTCACCCAGGTTTAACAGAGGTGCGGTTTCGGATTTTTCATAGTGGCTTTATGATGAAAGTACGGACCCGCCTACCCGGGCCCCGGGGGCAAGCTACCGTGTAACAAGCTACCGTGTAAAATGAACAGGAGGGATCAGATTTTGAAGAAGAGAGGACATAGCAGGCGGCTCCTGTCCGTCCTGCTGGCGCTGGTGATGCTGCTGTCGCTGCTGCCCACAGCGGTGTTCGCGGCAGACCCGGCGCCGAAAGCAACGCTGGTAACGGACGCCTCCACGCTGAAGGCCGGCGACCAGATCATTCTCGCGGCGTCTGCCAGCGGCAAGACCTACGCTGCGGGCAGCCTATCCGGCAAATTTTTCACAAATATCGAAACCGACCCCACTGACCCGGCAGATACCGTGGAAATCTTCACGCTGGGCGGTGAGGCCGGAGCCTGGACGCTCACCGCGTCCGACGGCAAGCAGATCTATACCAATGCCGCCAAGGCGCTGAATAACACCGGCAGCGGCACCGGCACATGGACCATTGCCATTGATGCCAATGGACTGGCCACCGTGGCCAGCACGGATTCGGCCTGCGGCCGCATCCTGTACAACGTCAATTCGCCTCGGTTCCTGAACTACACCTCGGCCACCAACGTGAGCATGCTGCTGCCCAGCATCTATCGGCTGGAGGTCTCCTCCGCCCGTCAGAGCGGCATCGTCACAGACCTGACCACCCTGCGGGATGGCGACAAGGTGGTCGTATTCAACCCCGCCAATGGGAAAACTCTGTCCACGGAGTACACCGGCCACTACAACAAGGGCACCGATGTGACCCTGGCCGACGGCAAGCTCGAGGGCTTTACCGACGCCGATAAGTGGACTCTCGGCATTAACGACGACGGCACCTACACCTTCGCCACCGCCGATGGCAAGAAACTGGCCATGGGCACAGACTTCACCAGCACGCCCCTGGACGAGGTCAACCGGAACTGGAAGATCACGGCAGTGGACGGCAAGGACGCCACCTTCTACATTGACAACACCGGCCGCACCGACAAGTATCGTCTCCAGTGGTTCACGAGCAAAGGCAACTGGAGCGCCTACACCGGCACCGGTGACGCCTTTGAGCAGCAAATCTACCTGGTGGTAGAATCCGGCTCCGAGACCCCCGACCCTGAGCCGGGACCCACCGCCCTCATCAAGGACGGCAAGTATGTCATCTATAACCCCGGCAGCGGCAAGGCCATGTCCGCCGACGCCACCGGCACCTATTACCGGGCCGGTAAGGATGTCACCGTCACCAACGGCAAGGTGACAGACCCCGCCGAGGACCTCATTTGGACGGTCACCTCCGAAAACGGCGTCTACACCATCACCACTTCCGATGGCAAGAAGCTGTCCATGAACGCAGACCGCAATAGTCTGCCCCTGGACGAGGTCAATGACACCTGGAAGGTGGAAAAAGCCAAGACCGACGGCTGCTTCTACCTCATTAACGCCAACCGCCCCACCTATTATGTGGAGTGGTTTGCCAAATACACGGAGTTCACCACCTATACCTACAAAGCATCCGACGAGAGCGTCTACGCCCTGCAGTTCATCCCTGTGGACGGCTCCGACCAGCCCTCCGGCGGTCTCCCCACCGTGGGCGACCAGGTGGTCATCTACAATCAGAATGCCCAGGCTGTCCTGGCTGCGCAGAACGATAATGCAACCAGCCCCGCCATCAACAAGGCCGCCGCCACCATTCAGGATGGCAAGGCTACCTGCGCCAACGGCGCCGTGGTGTTCGAGGTGCAGAAAAACGGCGACTACTACCGCTTCTATAACAAGACCTACGGCTACCTCTGCGCAGGCGGCACCGGCAACAACGCCTTCTACTCCCAGCCCGTCAGCGAGGACGCCGACTGGCTGGTGCGCACCTGCTCCGGCGGCGTAGGCGGCTACGAGATGGAGAGCCGCACCGCCAAGTACAAGGGCCATAGTCAGTGGCTGGAGTATTACAGTGACAGCTTCAAGGTCTATTCCATGTATAATGTCACCGACTACACCATCTACTCCTTCTCCTTCTACCCCGTAGCGGAGGGCACTAAGACTGTGGACGGTGTCGTGAATAACCCCGCCGTGGTGCTGGGTGAGTTGCCCTATGCCTATGTGGGCACGGACTATTCCTTCACCTTCACCGTAGACGCCCCCTTCGGCGTGCAGGGTGACATGACCGCCAAGCTCAATGGCACATCCCTCAGCGTCACTTTGGGCGAGGACGGCACCTACACCGTCACCATCCCCGCCGCCTCCGTCACGGGCGATAAGCTCACCGTGAACATCAGTGGCACGGACAATAAGCATATTCCCATCTCCGCCGCCGCTGAGATCACCGTTAAGGACGAGCCCGTCTTCTCCGATCCTACCCCCGCCCGGGGCAGCCAGACCGGCGAGGATAAGCGTCCCGCCATTTCCGTGGCTCTGGCCAATGCCGGCCAGAACCCCACCGTCACCATGACCGTGAACGGCACCGCCGTCACTCCGGTGTATGCTGGTGGCCGCGTCACCTACACCCCCGCCGCTGACATGGCTGACGGCCGCACCGAGGTGAAGGTCACCGCTACCCGGGCCGACAGCAAGTCTGCCGAGTTCAGCTGGTTCTTCACCGTGGGCAAGACCACCTATCAGCTCTACTTCGGCCAGCTCCACGGCCACACCCAGTATTCCGACGGCGCCGGCTCTCTGGACAGCGCCCTGAGCTATATCAAGAACCTGCCCGACAGCGCCAACGTCCAGTTCGTGGCCTTCACCGACCACTCCAACTACTTCGATTCCAAGAATGCCCCCAATGTGGAGGCCGCCCTCTATGACACCTCCTTGGTTAAGGATTCCGATGCCAACCACAGCTGGAAGACCTACAAGGACACCATCGCCCAGTTCAACGAGGACAACGCCGGCGACATGGTGGCCATCGGCGGCTTCGAGATGACCTGGTCCGGCGGCCCCGGCCATATCAACACCTTCAACACCCCCGGCGTGGTCTCCCGCAACAACACCACCCTGAACAACAAGACCGACGACGCGGGCATGAAGGCCTATTACGCCCTGCTGAGCCAGACCGAGGGCGCAAACTCCATCAGCCAGTTTAACCACCCCGGCACCACCTTCGGCAACTTCAAGGATTTCAGCTATTGGAATCCCGTCATCGACAGCCGCATGTACATGGTGGAGGTGGGTAACGGCGAGGGTCAGATCGGCGCCGGCGGCTACTATCCCAGCTATGAGCAGTACATCATGGCGCTGGATAAGGGCTGGCACCTGGCCCCCACCAACAACCAGGATAACCATCAGGGCAAGTGGGGCAACGCCAATGACGCCCGTGACGTCATCCTCACCGATAACTTTACCGAGGAGGGCATCTACGACGCCATCCGCGCCCTGCGCATGTACGCCACCGAGGATAAGAACCTGGAACTGGGCTACACCGTCAACGGCCTCATGATGGGCTCCAGCATTAAGACAGTACCCGGCAAGCTGGACATCGAGGTCAGCGTTTACGATCCTGACCGCACCGACACCATCTCCAAGGTGGAGGTGGTGGTCAACTCCGGTAAGGTGGCCCATGTTTGGGACGATGCCGCCGAGCTGAAGAACGGCACTCTCTCCGTGACCCTGGATCCGGAGTACAGCTACTACTTCATCCGCGTCACCCAGAAGGACGGCGACCTGGCTGTCACCGCCCCCGTGTGGGTGGGCGAGAGCCTGAAGCTGGGCATCTCCAACCTGGTCTGCGGCACCGCCACCCCCGTCACCGACGAGGAGCTGACCCTGACCACCACTCTCTTTAACGGCGAGAATGCCGACGCCACCGTCACCTCCCTAATCTACAGCATTGGCGGCAAGGTCATCGGCACCGACACAGCCGGCTACACCATCGCCGCCGGCAGCACCCTGGACATTCCCTTTAAGTGGACCCCCGACCAGGCCCGTGTTGCCACCGTCCTGGTCACCGCCGTGGTAAATCAGAACAACAAGGACTACACCTTCACCAAGACCATCAGCCTGGATGTGCTGGATGCCAGCAAGCTGGTCTACATCGGCATCGATGCCTCTCATTATAATGAGTATGTAAACGGCAACTATAAGGACAGCATGGGCAACTTCGGCAATCTGGCCGCGGAGTACAGCGTGCGCACCGTCCAGCTGAACACCAGCGCGGACCTCATCGCCGCCTGCTCCAACCCCAAGTATAAGGCCATGGTCCTCACCGCCCCCAGCCGCCGCTCGTCTGAGGCCCAGGCCGATCCCAAGACCTACAGCCAGGAGGAGCTCGCAGCCCTGACGGCCTTTAATAACGCCGGGGGAACAGTCATCCTGGCCGGCTGGAGCGACAACTACGAGAACTACGATGTCATCCAGAATAACCCCAATACCAAGCACATGGCCGAGACCCAAAACGATGTGTTGAAGGCCCTGGGCTCCAGCCTCCGCATCAGCGACGATGCTACCTACGATGATGTTCGCAGCGCCGCCGACGGTGTGGATAAGTGGAGACTGTACTTCAGCGACTACAACATGGATAACTTCCTCACGGACGGTGTGATCGTAGACACCAACCATCCCTACGACAAGATGTACACCGAGCGCTTCAGTCACTACGGCGGCGCTTCCATCTATGCCGTGGATGCAGATGGCAATCCCGCCTCCGCTCTCCCCTCCACCGTCTCCCCCGTGGTCTACGGCCACGCCACCACCTACTCCGTGGACGTGGATAAGGACGGCAGAGGCGGCGCAGGCATCCCCAAGTACACCTACGCCGAGAACGATCCCCGCCTGCTGATCATGGCCACCGAGCAGCTGGAGGGCAAGGGCATGGTCATCGTCTCCGGTGCGGCCTTCCTCTCTAATTTCGAGGTCCAGTCCGACCTGGACAACACCCTGGAGAAGAACTACTCCAACTACAGGATCTGCGAAAACCTGATCAACTATCTCAATCCCCCCAAGATCAGCACCATCGCTGAAGTCCACGCAGACCCCGATGAGGGCATCAAGTACACCGTTGAGGGCATCGTCACCTCCAACGCCTCCGGCTATGATAAGAATACCGCCTTCTTTGACTGCATCTATATCCAGGACGAGACCGGCGGCATCAACTGCTTCCCCGTGGCCGGCGACTATCAGATCGGCGATAAGCTCCGCATCAGCGGCTCTACCAGCTCCTACCAGGGCGAGCGCCAGCTGGCCGTGACCAAGATCCGGAAGCTGGGCGCGGATACCCCCGTAGAGCCCAAGGTGGTCACCGCCGCCCAGGTGAATGACGGCTCCGTCCTGGGCCAGCTCATCACCCTCAAGGGCTATGTCACCGGCATTGAGATGGCCAACGGCCTGATCCAGACCATCCAGGTCCGGGATGCCGAGGGCAAGGTGGCCCGGGTGTTCATCGACGGCTATATCACCACCTCCCAGGATGTTGCAAACGCCGCCGTGGGCTGCGAGATCGAGGCTACCGGTCTTGCCTCCTATGACAACACCTTCGTCCTGGAAGACGGCACTCCCATGGCGCCCCGTATCCGCACCCGCGACCGGGCAGACATCATCTGCACCGCTCACACCCACGCTTTCGGCGAGTGGACGGTCACCACGCCTGCCACCTGCACCAAGGACGGCGTAAAGACCCGCACCTGCGCCTGCGGCGAGACTGAGACCCAGACGATCCCCGCCACCGGCCATTCCTTCGGCGAGTGGACGGTCACCACTCCCGCCACCTGCACCGCAGACGGTGTGGAGACCCACTCCTGCGCCTGCGGCGAGACCGAGACCCGGGCTATCCCCGCCACCGGACATTCCTTCGGCGAGTGGACGGTCACCACTCCCGCCACCTGCACCGTGGACGGTGTGGAGTCCCGTACCTGCTCCGCCTGCGGCGAGACCGAGACCCAGACGATCCCCGCCACCGGCCATGTGGACGCCGACAATGACGGCAAGTGTGATGTCTGCCAGACGGTCCTCACACCCGTGAACCCCGGCGATCCCGATAATCCCACCCCGGATAACCCCACGCCGGATAATCCCGATAAGCCTACGCCCGACACACCCGACAAGCCCGCCACCGGCGACAATAGCGCCATGGTGCTTTGGGTATCTGTCATGAGCATCACGGCTCTGGCCGGCGCTGCATTGATTCGTTCCAAGAAGCGCCGCGTCTGATCGGCATATCCCCGGCAAAAGAAATCCCCATAGAGGAGAGGCTCCGTAGAGCCTCTCCTCTCCTGTTGTCAGAAAGTCCTGTCATTGCGAGCCAATCCGCAGACTGGTGTGGCAATCCGTTTCTAACGCGCATGCGTTACACATTCCGCGGAGATTGGCAGCATAAACACCACGGATTCCCACGTCGCTTCGCTCCTCGGAATGACAGGGGGTATCCCCCGGTTGACGGTACCGCCGGGCCAGGGTATACTGAATACGCAGGCCCCATTCCCATACCATTCCACTTCCGGAGGACTTGACCATGACGAAACCCCATTTTCCTCAGGCCCCCACAGCTAACCGCCTCTCCCCCGTTCCTGACCCGGTGCTGGACGCCATCCGGTCGCTGCTGGACCGGCAGGAACGGGTGCTTGTAGCCATTGACGGCCGCTGCGGTGCAGGAAAAACCACCCTGGCCGCCCGATTACAGGCGGAGCTGCCCTGCCGGGTGTTCCACATGGATGACTTCTTCCTCCAGCCCTATCAGCGCACGCCGGAGCGGCTGCAGGCCCCCGGGGAAAATGTGGATCACGAGCGCTTCCTGCAGGAGGTGCTGCTGCCCGCCGCCCGGGGCGAGGCCGTGGTTTACCGCCCCTATCTCTGTGCCCGTGAGGTCCTGGGGCCGGCCGTTTCTGTCCCGCCGACCCGGCTGACTATTGTGGAGGGCTCCTATGCCTGCCACCAGACCCTGTGGCCCCACTATCACCTGCGCATCTTCCTCTCAGTGGATCCCCGGGAGCAGCTGCGCCGCATAGAGGCGCGCAGCGGCCCGGAAAAGCTCCGGCAGTTTATAGATCGCTGGATCCCCCTGGAGGAGCAGTATTTCCGAGCCTGTTCTCTGGCGGAGCGGTGCGATTTTTTCCTGGAAGTATGAACCCGCCGATCAAAAGTTGCCGAATTTTCCCGTTTATTTTTTCTCGTTTCTTGTGTATATTGCACAATTTCTTCCCCCTTTTTTTGGCGTAGCATTTTTTTAAAAGGATTCCCTTTTTTTGAAAAATCCTGTATGATAAGGGGTACAGAGGAACGTATATACGTTTCTAAATTTTAAAGGAGGAAAAGAACCATGCGGAAAGTTTTAGCACTGCTTCTGTCTGTAGTCATGGCGCTGTCTCTGATGGTGACCACGGCCTGGGCAGACCCGGTGGAGCAGGATCTGGCCGGCAAAACCGTCATCCTGCACACCAATGATGTGCACGGCGAAATCGCCAGGTACGCCAAGGTGGCCGCGCTGAAGGCCGAGCTTAAGGCTCGGGGCGCCGACGTCATCCTGGTGGATGCCGGCGACTACAGCCAGGGCACCATCTATGTCAGCGTCAACAAGGGCGCCGACGCCGTAACCATGATGAATGCCGCCGGCTACGATCTGGCCACCATCGGCAACCACGAGTTTGACTACGGCTACGAGCAGCTAATGCTGAACATGGCCAAAGCAAACTTCCAGGTGCTGTGCGCCAACGTCAGCAAGGATGGCAAGTCCATTTTTGACGCAAACACCATCATCGAAATCGAAAAGGGCGGCATGAAGATCGGCTTCTTCGGCTTAGAGACCCCCGAGGCGCAGACCAAGGCCAACCCCGCCCTGATCCAGGGCCTGACCTTCCTGGGTGCGGAGGATATGTACGCTGCCGCCCAGGCTCAGGTGGATGATCTGAAGGCCCGGGGCGCGGATGCGGTGATCTGCCTGGCCCACCTGGGTGTGGACAGCAGCTCTGAGCCCAATACCTCCTATGACCTGCTGAAAAACGTGCCCGATATCGACTTCGTCATTGACGGCCACTCCCATTCCGTGATGCTGCCCGGCGCAGCGAAGCTCCAAACCGGCGTGGATAAGGACGGCAACCCCACTTATATCGACAACCCCCATTATGAGCTGCCCATCCAGTCCACCGGCACCAAGCTGGCCTATGTGGGTGTCCTGATCATTGACAACAAGACCAAGCTGCCCGAGGGTCTGGAGATGCTGGACCTGGGCCAGTATGAGTACGAGGATGCCAAGGTGACCGCAGCCGCCAAGGCCATTATGGAGCCCATTGACGCGGAATACAGTGCGGTGTTTGCCAAGTCTGAGGTAGAGCTCAACGGCGACAAGGAGCCGGGCAACCGCACTCAGGAGACCAATCTGGGCAACCTTATCACCGATGCCATGATGTGGGCCATCAAGACCAAGGCCCCCGGCGTTGACATGACCAATGCCGTGGCCATCACCAACGGCGGCGGCATCCGCGCGTGGATCCACGCAGGGGATATTTCCAAGGCGGACGTGACCACCGTTCTGCCCTTCGGCAACACCCTGGCCGTGGTACACGTCAAGGGCAGCGAGCTGCTGGAGGCGCTGGAGGCATCCACCTTCTGCACGCCCATCTCTCTGGGTGGCTTCCCCCAGACGGCGGGCATGAAGCTCACCGTGGACTGCACCAAGCCCTATGACAAGGCGGATGACACCTATCCCGGCTCCACCTACTACGGCCCCAAGAGCATCAACCGCGTCACTATCGAAAGCATCAACGGCCAGCCCTTTGATCCCGATCAAACCTACGCCGTAATCACCAATAACTTCACTGCAGCCGGCGGCGACACCTATTACGCCTTTGCGGCTGCCTCCAGCCAGTTCGACACCGGCCTGCCCCTGGACGAGATTGTGATGGAGTATATCACCACCGTCTTGGGCGGCGTTGTGGGGCAGGAGTATGCCGAACCCGATGGCCGCATGACCGTCATCCTGCCCCCTGATGAGGACGACGGCAAGATCACCATCGGCGGTCTGGACGCCAACATCTGGATGACCAAGTACGGCAATGTGTATACCGACTGCAAGGCCGAAAAGTTCATGGGCGACATGGGCTTTAACTGGGGTGACCTGGTCACCGTGGAGTTCCTGGGCAAGACCCTGACCCTGCCCGTGATCCCCACCTATTCCTATGTGGATTCCGGCAAGCCTGCCATCATCGTGGAAAAGGGCGAGGATGGCAATCCCACGGGCTATGTGAGCATGGCCATCAACATGGGCAACTTTGCCGAGACCTATGAGCTGGCCGTAAAGCATACGGACGAGGATAAGAACTGGTACTGGACCGCCTGGGAGGGCGTGACCTACCCCGTGGAGGTCACCTTCACCATGGCAGAGAAGGACGGCTACCGGGCGGAGTATATCCTCCACGAGCTGCAGCGCACCAACGACCGGGCGGACTATCCCGACCTGACGGATGAGGAGTTTGCCAACTTCCGCAATGTGGCCACCACCGGCATGGGCAAGAATCTGCTCTACCGCGGCTCCTCCCCCATCAATCCCGAGCTGGGCCGCAGCGGCTATGCCGATGCCGCACTGAAGAAGGCCGGCGTCACCGTCATCATGAACCTGGCGGACAGCGAGGCGGATGCCAAGGCATATGAGGGCTTTGCCGACACCTATTATGCCGGCCAGAAGGTCATTTACCTGAATCTGGGTGTGGACTTCACCGCTCCCGAGTTCCAGGCCGGCCTGGCGGATGGTCTGCGCTTCTTTGCCGCTAACAAGGGCGTATACTATGTCCACTGCACCGAGGGCAAGGACCGCGCCGGCTTCGTCAACGCCCTGCTGGAGTGCCTCATGGGCGCCACCTTCAATGAGGTGGTGGAGGACTATATGACCACCTATTATAACTACTACGGCGTGGAGCCGGGCACCGATAAGTATACCGCCATCGCCGAGAGCAACATCATCAAGACCCTTCAGACCGCCTTCGGTGTGGAGGATCTGTCCAAGGCCGACCTGCAGAAGGGTGCCAAGGACTATATGAAGGCCATCGGCCTGACGGATGCGGAGATCACCTCTCTGATGACCAACCTGGGCTACAAGGCGCCCGCCACCGGCGATACCGGCGTGGTGCTGTATGTGGGCCTGGCCGTTCTGGCCTTGACCGGCGGCGTATTCGTTGCCCGGAGGAAGGAGCTGTTCTGATTCCTATCTCTGCCCCCCTCCTATAGCGGCAGACAGAGACGCATTGCAAAATAGCGACTAAAAAAAGACGAGTAAGCAGTGCTTACTCGTCTTTTTTATAATTCAGGCGAAACTCAATATCTAAATTAAAGCCAGTATACCGCAGAAGGGTGAAACATCCAGCTGCTATTTTTGTTAAGCAGTGCAATTCAGCTGCCGGCGCCAGCGGCACGGCGCCTTATTGACAGGCCGGGCGGGCAGCGTTTATAATGTATATTGTATGCTATATATCCATGAATTATAAGAGGTGAGCGTATGAAAGCTACAGTAGTCGTGGACAACCGGGGAAACGGAATCCTTTCGGGAGAATGGGGCCTGTGCATTTATATTGAGTATGGTGAAAAACACATCCTGCTGGACACAGGAGCATCTGATCTGTTCGTGCAAAACGCAGAGAAGCTGGGCCTTGATCTGTCGGCAGTGGACGCGGCGGTGCTATCCCATGCGCATTACGATCACGCTAATGGCATGGAGGCATTCTTCCGCTGCAACAGCAGGGCAAAGTTCTATGTGGGGCACACCTGCGGGGCGGATTGCTACTACAAGAAGCTGTTTTTGCGGCGGTACATCGGTGTGCCGAAGACCGTGCTGCAGGACTTTCGGGATCGGATCGTGTATGCCGGGAAGGAGCCCACGGAGATCCTGCCGGGGGTATATCTGGCTCCGCACAAGACGGCGGGCTTGGCCCGGGTAGGTCGGCGGGAGAATATGTACCGCCGGACGAATGGCCGGTGGGTCCCGGACGACTTTTCCCACGAGCAGAGCCTGGTGCTGGACACGGAGAAGGGGCTTGTGATCTTCAACAGCTGCTCCCACGGCGGGGCGGCCGACATCATCCGAGAGGTGGCGGGGATGTTCCCGGGCAAGACGGTATATGCCATCATCGGCGGCTTTCATCTATATAACAAATCCAAGCCGGAGGTGCTGGCGCTGGCAAAGGAAATTCAGCAAACCGGCATCGCCTATGTGTGTACCGGGCACTGCACCGGGGAGCAGGCCTATCAGCTGCTGCACCGGGAGCTGGGTGAGAAGCTGCACCCGCTGCAGGTGGGCCTGGTCATGGAGTTTTAAGAGAAGAACACGGAGGAAATCAGAATGCTGAAAATCGAACATCTGACAAAGACCTACGGGGAGAAAAAGGCGGTGGATGACCTGAGCCTGCACATTCATGCGGGGGAAATCTATGGCTTTATCGGCCACAACGGCGCCGGCAAGACCACCACCCTTAAATCCGTGGCGGGAATTTTGCAGTTTGACGGCGGGGAGATTCTGGTGGACGGCAAGTCCGTGCGCACCCAGCCCCTGGAATGTAAAAAGATGATTGCCTACATCCCCGATAACCCGGACCTGTATGAATACATGACGGGCATCAAGTACCTGAACTTCATCGCCGACATCTTCGGCGTGAGTGCCCAGGCCCGTCAAGAGCGCATCCGCAAGTATGCCGATCTATTTGAACTGACGGCGGACCTGGCCCAGCCCATTGCCGCCTACTCCCACGGTATGAAGCAGAAGCTGGCCATTATCTCCGCTTGGCTCCACGAGCCCAAGCTCATCATCATGGATGAGCCCTTCGTGGGCCTGGACCCCAAGGCGGCCCACATCCTCAAGGGGATGATGCGGGAGCTGTGCAGTGCGGGCGGTGCCATCTTCTTCTCCACCCATGTGCTGGAGGTGGCCGAAAAGCTGTGTGACAAGGTGGCCATTATCAAAGGAGGCAAGCTCATCCGCTCCGGCACTATGGAGGAAGTGAAGGGGGATGCCTCTCTGGAGTCGGTATTCCTGGAGCTGGAGGATGAATCATGCTGAAGATCCTGGTGAAAAAACAGCTGGGAGATATTTTCCGCAGCTATACCTACGACGCCAAGAAGAACCGGGCCCGATCCAAGGAGGCAACCATCGGCTTCACCGTGCTTTTCGTGGTGCTGATGGTGGGCGTACTGGGCGGCTTGTTTACCCTTCTGTCCCTGGCTATGTGCGAGAGCATGGCCCAGGTGGGTATGTCTTGGCTGTATTTCACGATCATGACGCTGCTGGCGGCGTTTTTAGGCATATTCGGCAGCGTTTTCAATACCTATTCCACCCTCTACATGGCCAAGGATAATGACCTGCTGCTGTCGCTGCCTATCCCCGTGCGCACCATTATGGCGGCCCGGCTGGTGAGCGTGTATCTCATGGGTCTGATGTATTCCGCCGTTGTGCTGCTCCCGGCCATCATCGTGTACTGGGTGGTGGTAGGCATCACGGTTCCTGTGGTAGTAGGCTGCATGATCCAGCTGCTCCTTCTGTCCGTTTTCGTGCTGACCCTGTCCTGCGCCTTGGGATGGGTCATCGCAAAAATCAGTCAGAAGCTGAAGAACAAGAGCTTTATCACGGTGCTGGTGTCCCTGGTGTTCATCGGGGCGTACTACTTCTTCTATGCCAAAGCCCAGAGCCTTCTGACAGAGCTGCTGGCCAACGCCGCCTACTACGGCGCGAGCATCCGCAGTATGGCCTACCCGCTGTACCTGGTGGGCCGGGTGGCCATGGGCAATGGCTCGGCCATAGCCATTGTGTCGGCGGCGGTGCTGGGTCTGTTTGCCCTGGTGTGGTATCTTATCGCCCGGAGCTTTTTGAAGCTGGCCACCTCCACCGGGGCCGTGGCCAAGGCGGAGTACCGTGAAAAGGCCGCTCGCCCGCAAAGCATCGACCGGGCCCTGCTGGGCCGGGAGCTGAGCCGGTTCACCGCCAGCGCCAACTATATGCTCAACTGCGGCATGGGCATCCTGGGCCTGGTCATTGGCGCGGCGGCGCTGGTGTGGAAGGGCGGCAGCCTCCTTCCGATGCTGGAGCCTGTGTTTGCCGACAGACCCGGAGCCCTGTCGGTGCTGCTGTGTGCGGCATTGTGTACTCTGGTGGGCATGAATGATATGGCGGCGCCCTCCGTGTCTCTGGAGGGGAAGAGCCTGTGGCTGGCCCAATCCCTGCCGGTGACATCGTGGCAGGTGCTGCGTGCTAAGCTCAGGATGCATCTGCTGCTTACGGCCGTTCCGGCGGCGCTGTGCGGCATATGCGTGGCCGTTTTGAGCCCCGCCGGGGCGGCGCAGACGGCCCTGGCCCTGGTGGTGGCGGCACTGTTTACGGTGCTGTCGGCCCTCCTATGCCTGTTCTTAGGCCTGAAAATGCCCAATCTCCACTGGACCAGTGAGATCACCCCCATCAAGCAGGGCGGCGCTGTGGCCCTGGCCTTGCTGGGCGGCGTGGTGTATGCGGCGCTGCTGGCGGCCGGCTTCTTCCTGATCGGCTGGCGTATAGGCTATATGGCATTCATGGCCGCCTTTGCCGTGGTGACGCTGGCAGCGTGTGTACTGCTGCTCCGCTGGCTCAAGACGAAGGGCTGCACCGTGTTTGCAAATCTGTGAAGAAGGTACCATGCGGATACGTTCATAAAAATTCGCCGTCTGCGCAAGGCATTCGGTGCTGCGTAGGCTGTACAGGGCCTAAGCCTTCGCGTGAAATAAGGGAAACTGTTCGCCCTTTGGGGGAATAAGCGGTGCGGGCCCTTGTCAGGATGGATAGTTGGCCCTTCCCATTCAGGCTGCAGATGTATCCTGTCCTGGCAGGCAGCACTGCAGCACGCATGGGCCTCTATACGATCTTCATCCGGCTATCGCCCCACCATGGTCCCCGGTAGTGAACATCCATATAAGCGTATACAATAGAGAGAAGCACCTGCTTCTCTCTATTGCCTTGTCAAGAGGGGAAAATGGGAGAAAAACGGAAATAGGAAATATTTGGAAGTATAATTGTATTATGTAAATCGACATTATTTTTTCAAGGCGAGGCCACGAAGAGGGAAACCTGGCAAATCAGTTTAAAAAGTCTTGAAAATAAAGGAAAACTGTATGTGGAAAACTCTGTGGATAATGTGGATAACAATTTGTAAAGTCGAAAAAGACTAAATATTATGTTAATCACTTGAAGGGAGTTGGGCGCGCCGCCCGGAAACAGAAAACGGCGGAAAAGGGCGGTTTTCCCCCTGGTGATTTTGACGAATATAGATAGAAAAGCGGCAGGGCTCCCGGAGACCGCGGGGGAATATGGGGAAAACCGCAGGGTCGAATACAGATTGTATTCCACTTGAGCTGAAAATGAGAGTTGACGGCACGAAAAAAAGATGGTATAATACCTACCGTCCGTAAAGGATATGCTTGTGTGGCTCAGTTGGTAGAGCAGCTCACTCGTAATGAGCAGGTCGCC
>ENA-OUOU01000830-OUOU01000830.1-human-gut-metagenome-genome-assembly--contig:-NODE-830-length-17556-cov-11.889035_pt1 | contig 17556 bp, 9 predicted proteins | sample MGYA00237936_ERZ548765 | MGnify/ENA primary metagenome ERZ548765 (study PRJEB26490, sample SAMN05356889) | human gut metagenome | biome: terrestrial biome; feature: human-associated habitat; material...
GGCCACCTCCATGCCTGTGGCGCCGCCCATGTAGATATCCAGCACCACCAGCTCGAAGGCGCCGGGCCGCCAGTCCGCCAGCAGCGCTTCCCCACTGCCGTAGTGGGAGATCTCCGTCTCCCGACCCAGCTGCTCGGTGAGATACTGCTCCAGCTGCGCCAGAGCCCTGGGATCATCATCCACCAGTGCGATCTTCATAGGCAGTGCTCCTCTCTGCATGATACTGTCTCCATCATACTCCGTACCGGGCGAAAAAACAAGAAAAATGATCTACCCTGCCCAAAGCTGAAAATTTTTCTGAAACCCTCTCGCTTTTTGCATTGGGATGTGGTATGATACCGAACGTATGGTACATATCACGACAGGAGGCCATGTTACATGGACATTTTCGATATTTTAGGCCCGGTGATGGTGGGTCCCTCCAGCTCCCACACCGCCGGAGCGGCCCGCATCGGCAAGATGGCCCGTACACTGCTGGGCGGTGAGCCGATAGAGGCCAAGATCCACCTCCACGGCTCCTTTGCCGAGACCGGCCCCGGCCACGGCACGGACCGCGCTCTGGTGGCGGGGCTGCTGGGCATGAAGCCCGACGACCTGCGCATTCCCTTTGCCTTTCAGGAGGCGAAAAAGCGGGGACTGATCTACACCATCGACACTGTGGAGCTGCGGGACGCCCACCCCAACACCGCTGTTATCGAGACCTGGGACGCCGGCGGCAAAAAGCTGGAGCTTCAGGCATGCAGCGTAGGCGGCGGCCGCATCCTGGTGAACAAGGTGGACGGCATCGACGTCAGCTTCGACGGCATGTTCAATACCCTGGTCATCCGCAATCAGGATGAAAACGGTGCTGTGGCGGCGGTGACATCGGTGCTGAACCAGCTGCGCATCAACGTGGCCAACATGAGCCTGTGCCGCCACAAGCGGGGCGGCGATGCCCTGATGGTCATCGAAACCGACCAGCATATCAAGCCCCATCAGGTGGCGTTTCTGTCGGAGCTGACGGGCATCCTGTCCGTGACCTATTACGATAAGGAGGACGATGACGATGTCTCTGGATTCGATGAAGGAAATCTTTGACCGCATGGAGGCCGAGCACAAGCCCTTCTGGGAGATTGTGCTGGAGACGGACATGGACGAGCGCCAGGTGACCCGCCAGCAGTCCATGGCGAAAATGCTGACCACCTGGCAATATATGGTGGACGCGGCGGACACCTATACCGGCCGCCGCCGCAGCGTCAGCGGTCTGGCAGGAGGCGACGGCCTGAAAATGCGGCAGTATTCCATCCGGGGACGGGCCATGTCCGGCGGCTACGTCAGCGAGGTCATTGCCGAGGCCTTGTCCATGGCGGAATCCAACGCCTGCATGCGCCGCATCGTAGCGGCTCCCACGGCGGGAGCCTGCGGCGTGCTGCCGGCGGTGCTGCTGCCCCTTTGCAAATACGAGGAGCTGAGCCAGCACCGGATATTGGAGGCTCTGTATGTGGCCAGCGGAATCGGCGCGGTCATCGCCTATAAGGCCTGCATCGCCGGCGCCTCCGGCGGCTGCCAGGCGGAGATCGGCACTGCCTCCGCTATGGCGGCGGGGGCCCTGGTCGCCCTGCGGGACGGCACCGGCCAACAGATCGGCCACGCCGTGGCCATGGCCCTGAAAAACCTTATGGGCTTGGTGTGTGATCCGGTGGCCGGCTTGGTGGAGGTTCCCTGTGTCAAGCGCAATGTCATCGGCGCGGTAAATGCCATCAGCGCGGCGGATATGGCCCTGGCCGGGATCGAGAGCCGCATTCCTGTGGATGAGGTCATCGACGCCATGGGCGAGGTGGGCCGCCGCATGCCTGTGGAGTTCCGGGAAACCGCCCTGGGCGGCCTGGCCGCTACGCCCACCGGACGCCGGGTAAAGCAGCAGATGCAGCCCGGGGCCCCGGAGTTCTGATTCTCCAATACAATTTGTGATAATCCTGCGCAAAAAATACAGCCTGTATATCTGTATATGCATAGGCAAGAGTTATCCGCTTTCATTCATACGCAAGAAAAGCACCGTCGAAGGCTTGCCTTCGGCGGTGCTTTCTATGGACGCTGCACAGGAGAGGGTCAGTCCCCGCACAGGATATCCCACTATTTTTGGGGGGCTTTTGTCCCCTCCGTTTAGTAGACACCGCAGCGGGGATTTTGCAACCATATTTTTTCAAAATTTTTAAATTTTTTTGGGGCCTTGATAGAATACAGAGCTGTTTTCCCGGGGAGCGCATAAAGGAAAGCTCTGTTCATGGCTTCCAGGCCCCGGCCATTCACGAAAAAACGGCCACGGGCAGAGCGCGTTTCTCAAATCAAATGGAGCTGCGTCCATTTCCGTGACTTCAGCCGCCGCTGCGTGAAGGGCTTTCGTTTTTAAAAAACTGACTCAACTATTGCAAAACAATCCTCTTGTTTTTTTTCATATATATGATATGATAAAAATGGCGAAGGCTGGGGGCCTTCGCAAACGATGGGCCCCGATCTGCCGGATATACCAGAATATCCGGGACCCATAGCGGCAGCCCGTCAGAATAGGAGGTGAAACCGTGGTTTTTATTGTCGTGATTTCATCGGTACTTTTGGCCGTTTGCACCTCGCTGAAACCGATCTATCTTCAAAATGCCATCGATGCGGTGGATGCGGGCGCAGGCGGCACACTTACTATGTTTCTGTGCTATGCTGCCAGCATCCTGGGAATCCTTTTGTTTGAGACAGCCCGGCAGCTCAGCACGGGGAAATATCGGAACAGCAGGCTGTTCAGTCTCAAGCGGAAGGTCATGGCGCATATTGTTTATATGCCGCCCCGGAAATTCCAGGAACAGCAGGGACAGAACTATGTCACCACACTGAACAACGAAATCGAGATGCTGGTGGACAGCTACTATGTCACCCGCTTGGAATTGGCCTACAGCATCCTGGTATTGATCACCTGTGTGATCGCATTGCTGTACATCAACGGCTATCTGGCAATGATCATCATCGTTTCCACCGTGTGCCCTATTGTGGCCTCCGCCGTGCAGGGGAAGGCGCTGGAAAAGCGGACGAACTTCTATACGATGACCCTGGAAAAGCTCAATGTCATGATCGGTAATCTGATCCACGGGTACCCCACCATCAAGGTAAACCACATAGAGCGGGAATACCTGCAAACGCTGGAGCAGGACAACGAGAAAGCCGCCCACGCAGAGTTTGCCAAGGCGAAAACAAAAATTCGGGTGAATATGATCATCGGCCTGCTGTCCTATATCGGCGAGGCCGTGATGGTGGGATTCAGCATTTACGAGATCTCCAAGGGGCGGCTGTCCGTGGGCGCTTTGGTGGGTGCGCTGCAATTATCGGAAATGCTGGTGATCCCCACCAACAGCATTTCCTATCAGATATCGGAAATGCGGAGCGTCACCGGTATTCGCCAGAAGATCCAGCAGCTGCTGTCTGTCCCTGACAGCGCTGCGGCGTTGACAGCAGCTCCCACGATTGAGTACATGGAGCTTGACAATGTGTCCTTCCGACATGATGAAAAGGTCATTCTTTCCCATGCGAATTATCGGTTCGAGGCGGGGAAGAAATACCTGATTTTAGGCGAAAACGGAAGCGGCAAGAGCACGCTGTTCAAGCTGCTGACCGGGCTGGAAACAGAGTATGAGGGGTGTATCTCGGTGAACGGAACAGACATCCGCCGGCTGTGGCCCGCTCTTTATGACCAGATCGGCGTCGTGCTTCAGGACGCGTTTATCTTTGACGATACGTTTCTCCAGAATGTCACGCTTTATCGCCCTGCATTGCAGGAACGTGCCGTTTCTGTGATGCATTCTCTGGGAATGGATGCCTTTCTTGCGTCCCATGATCTGGACCAGGTATTCCAGAACACGAAGGGCAATCTGTCCGGCGGAGAGCGGCAAAAGCTGGCGCTGGCCCGGGTGCTGACCGAGAATAAGCGTGTCATCTTCCTGGACGAAGCCACTGCCAATATGGACAAGGGCAGCAGCCAGAAAATTTTGTCCCAGCTGCTCCGGACGGACGGTTTGACCGTCATCAGCATCGAACACAAGGTGAGCCCGGAGCTTCTTCCTCTATACGATAAAATCCTTGAACTGAAGGAGGCACATTTGGAGGAAAGAACATAGTACCATCTATCGGGAAACCCGGCTGCGCATCATGCCGCAGCCGGGTTTCTGGCGTATTCGGAGCAGAAGAAAAGCATTAGGCAGAGAGTCTCGAAAAATAAGCGCGCATCTGCCGGAAAATGAAGTCCCTCCAACTCCATTGGGCCAGCCTTTTGTCAAAAAAGGGCGGCGCCCTTTTTTGACAAGCTGTGGACCGGCGGCTATAGCCGCCGGTCCTTTCCGGTTTCTTTTGGGATTTTAGCAGGCGTTATACAAAGAAGAACTCCTTGATCTGGCCATACAGCACCAGCACCATGCACACAGGCGTGACGTACTTGATGCAGATCTTAAAGAAGGTGTAGCCGAACATCTTGTGTCCCTCGTCGTGCTCGATCTCGTCCCGGACAACTCCCGGGCCGATCTCCCAGCCGTACATGATGCTCATCAGCAGCGCACCCAGAGGCATCAGGATGCCCTCGGCGATGCAGTCGAAGAAGTCCAGCCAGTCGGCACTCCAGGTGGGGAGCTTTTCCATGGTGCCGCGCATGCCCAGGATATCAGCTGGAGAGATGCCGGCGTTGCCCAGGGAGTCCAGGCACACGATGACGCACAGGATACCGGCGGCAACACCGGCCAGCACGGAGTAAGACTTCCGCTTGTCGCCCTTGCCCCGGTCCCGGGCACGGTCCACATAGTGGGCCACCACGGCCTCCAGCAGGGAGATGGAGGAGGAGACGGCGGCAAATACCACCAGCAGATAAAACAGAATGCCGAAAACGGGACCTGCGCCGCCCATGCGGTCAAACACGTTCTGCATGGTGACGAACAGCAGGGAGGGGCCGCCCAGGTTGCCGGTGGGGTCCAGGGCGAAGCGGCCGGGGATGACGCACAGGCCGGCCATCAGGGCCACTACGGTATCCATGACTACGATGACCACAGCGTTTTTCTGGAGGTTCTTTTTCTTGTCCATGTAGGAGCCGTAGGTAATCATGGCCGCCATACCCAGGGACAGGGAGAAGAACATCTGGCCGCCCGCTGTGGATAGCACGGAGAAGAACGAGGGTGCTTCCTTGATAATACCGTTGTCCAAGGCCCAACCGGGAACGAACATGTACTTCAGGCCTTCCACTGCGCCGTCCAGGGTGCAGGCGCGGATGATGCTGATGATCAGCAGGATGAACAGGGCGGGCATGCCCACGGAGCAGACCTTTTCAATGCCGCCGCCGACGCCGCCCATCACGATGATCATGGTAATGGCCACGAAGAGCAGGCCGTAGATCACGCATTCGCCCTGGTTGGCCATCAGGGCATCGAACACGCCTGCGCCGTCCAGGGTGCCGGTGCCAAAGCCGGCATGGAACAGATTGCCCACGTTCAGGGTGACGTACTTCAGGCAGTAGCCGCCCAGAGCGCAGTAGAAGCCCAGGATCAGGAACGCGGACAGCACGCCCATCCAGCCCAGCCACTTGAACTTCTTGGACAGGATCCTGTACGCGCCGATGGCCCCATGACCGGTTTTGCGGCCCAGAGCCAGCTCGCCGATCATGACGATAACGCCGCAGAACACGGCCAGCACCAGATACAGGATCAGGAACGTGAAGCCGCCGTTGGCGCCCATCTTGTTGGGAAAGCCCCAGATGTTGCCCAGGCCGACTGCCGAGCCGATGGCAGCCATTAGAAATCCGAAATTGGACCCAAAGCCTTTTCTTTCTTCCATTTTTTCTCTCCTTTTTGTTGTTCACCCGCCGAAGCGAGGAGTGATGCACGCCTTACCGGCAGCGTGCGTCTATTGGACATATTCAAAGTATACAGTTATTCGGTCAATTGCACAATTGACAATTTTGATAAAGTTTTAGCATGAATTTCTGCAAATTTAACATTATGTGAACTTATTCACATTCTTTTTTTATGCATAATTTGCAATATGTCCGGTCATTGTGCCAAAGCCTACCTACTCATCCGCTCTATTTTTCTTTCATTGGCCCCTTTACTTTGTGAATAAATAAACGCTGATCATTTTCGGCCGCGTAAAAACGGGGGAACTCATGGCCTGTTCCCGGTTTTGCCTGATTATTTTTGTATTCTGCTAAATTTTTTTGTATTTATTATCATTTTTTTGCCATTAGCGATTTACAACGCTGTAGAATTATGCTAAAATGCTGGTTATGGAACAAAACACCGGCGGGCCACCTGCGCCCCGGCCCGGCGGAAAGAAGAAAGGGTGACTGCCTTGGCAAATGTATGCGCAGTTAAAATGGAGAATATCACCAAGCGCTTCGGCAAGGTAACGGCCAACAAGGACGTTACGCTGGAGCTCTATAAGGGTGAGATCCTGTCCCTGCTGGGTGAAAACGGCAGCGGCAAGACCACCCTGATGAATATGCTCTCCGGCATCTACTTCCCCGACGAGGGGCAGATCTACATCGATGGCCAGCCTGTGACCATCGCCTCCCCCAAGGACGCCTTTGCCCTGGGCATCGGCATGATCCATCAGCATTTCAAGCTGGTGGATGTCTTTACCGCCACGGAAAACATCATCCTGGGCATGCCCGGCAAGCTGAACCTGGCCGAGGCCCGGAAGAAGGTCCGGGAAATCTGCGACCGGTACGGCTTCGACATTGACCCGGATCAGAAGATCTATGACATGTCCGTGTCCCAGAAGCAGACGGTGGAGATCGTGAAGGTCCTGTACCGCGGGGCCAACATCCTGATCCTGGACGAGCCCACCGCCGTGCTGACCCCCCAGGAGACCGACAAGCTGTTTGCCGTGATGCGCAACATGAAAAACGACGGCAAGTCCCTGATCATCATCACCCACAAGCTTCACGAGGTGCTGGACGTGTCCGACCGGGTGGCCGTGCTGCGCAAGGGTGAGTATATCGGCTGCGTGCAGACCAAGGACGCCGACCAGCAGTCCCTGACGGACATGATGGTGGGCCACTCCGTAACCCTGAACATTGACCGGCCCACCCCCGTCAACGTGAAGCCCCGCCTGGACATCAAGGGCCTGACGGTCTTTGACGAGATGGGCGTCATGCGTCTGGACGACGTTACCTTCACCGTCAACGCCGGCGAGGTGCTGGGCATTGCCGGTATTGCCGGCTCCGGCCAGCGGGAGCTGCTGGAATCCATCGCCGGCCTGTACCCGGTGGCCTCCGGCTCCGTTACCTATTATAATCCCGACAACGACCAGCCCAAGGAGCTGGTGGGCCTGAGCCCCATGGCCATCCGCAAGAGCGGCATCGCCATGTCCTTCGTGCCGGAGGACCGTCTGGGCATGGGCCTGGTGGGCTCCATGGGCATGACCGGCAACATGATGCTGCGCTCCTGGCGAAAGGGCAGCAGCATCTTCCTGGACCGCAAGGACCCCGAGGCCCTGGCCAACCGCATCTGGCAGGAGCTGGAGGTGGTGACCCCCAGCACCAGCTTCCCCGTGCGCCGCATGTCCGGCGGCAACGTGCAGAAGGTCCTGGTGGGCCGCGAGATCGCCCAGCAGCCTGCCGTGCTGATGACGGCCTACGCCGTCCGCGGTCTGGACATCAACACCTCCTATACCATCTATAACCTGCTGACCGAGCAGAAGATGCGGGGCGTGGCCGTGGTGTATGTGGGCGAGGACCTGGACGTGCTGCTGGAGCTGTGCGACCGGATCGTCGTTCTGTGCGGCGGCCAGGTCTCCGGCGTGGTGGACGCCCGCACCACCGACAAGCGCCAGATAGGCGCACTGATGACGCTGGTGAACAAAGGAGGCAAAGCGGATGAATAAGATACATATCGCCAAGCGCGACACCCTGCCGCTGTATATCAACATTGCAATCCGCGGCGGAGCCATCATCCTGGCGCTGCTGGTGTGCGCCCTGGTCACCACCGTTCTCACCGGCGAGAACCCCCTGAGCATTTACGGCACCATTCTCAAGGGTGCCTTCGGCACCGCCCGCAAGAGCTGGACCACCTGGGAAAATGTGGCCATTCTGCTGGGTATCTCCCTGGCGGTGACCCCCGCGTTCAAAATGCGCTTCTGGAACATCGGCGCAGAGGGCCAGGTGCTCATCGGCTGTCTGGCCTCCGCCACCTGCATGATCACCCTGGGCGACAAGATCCCCAACGGGCTGCTGCTGGTGATCATGTTCGTGGCCTCCCTGGGCATGGGCGCCCTGTGGGGCTTCCTGCCCGGCCTCTTCAAGGCCAGGTGGAACACCAACGAGACGCTGTTCACCCTGATGATGAACTATATCGCCACCCAGCTGGTGGCCTACTTCATCATCATCTGGGAGGTCCCCAAGGGCGCCGGTAAGATCGGCATCATCAACCAGGACTCCCAGGCCGGCTGGCTGCCCACCATCGGCAACCAGAAGTATCTGCTGGCCATTCTGGTGGTAGCCGTGATGACGGGTCTGATGTACATTTATCTGAACTACAGCAAGCAGGGCTATGAGATCGCCGTGGTGGGCGAGAGCCGCCGCACCGCCAGCTATGCCGGCATCAAGGTGGACCGGGTCATTATCCGGACCATGGCCCTGTCCGGCGCACTGTGCGGCCTCATCGGTCTGCTGCTGACCTCCAGCACCGACCACACCATGACCACCACCATCGTGGACGGCCGGGGCTTCACCGCCGTCATGGTGTCCTGGATGGCCAAGTTCAACCCCGTTATCATGATCTTCGTGTCCCTGCTGCTGGTGGTCCTCAGCCGCGGCGCCAGCGAGATCTCCACGGCCTTCGGCCTGAACCGCTCCTTCTCCGATATCCTGACGGGCATCATCCTGTTCTTCATCATCGGCTGCGAGTTCTTCATCAACTACAAGGTCCAGTTCCGTTCTTCCGGAAAGAAGGAGGCGTGAGAAAATGAATTTTGATATTGTATCCTTCATCCCCCGCGCGGTCATGCAGGGTATCCCCCTGCTGTACGGCAGCACCGGCGAGATCCTCACCGAGAAGTCCGGCAACCTGAACCTGGGTATCCCCGGCATCATGTATGTGGGCGGCATCTGCGGCGTCATCGGCGCGTTCTTCTATGAGCAGGCCGTGCCCGCCGACCAGATGAGCGGCTTTTTGGCCATTATGATCCCCATGCTGTGCTCCCTGCTGGGCTCTCTGCTGATGGGCCTGCTGTACTGCTTCCTGACGGTGACCCTGCGGGCCAACCAGAACGTTACCGGCCTGACCATGACCACCTTCGGCGTGGGCATCGGCAACTTCTTCGGCGGCTCCCTGATCAAGCTCACCGGCAGCGAGGTGCCCTCCATTGCCCTGTCCGCCACCAGCGGCTATTTTGCCAAGTCCCTGCCCTTCGCCAAGAGCCTGGGCTGGTTCGGCCAGATCTTCCTGTCCTATGGCTTCCTGGCGTACCTGGCCATTATCCTGGCCCTGCTGTCCTCCTATTTCCTGAAGCACACCCGGCCCGGCCTGCACCTGCGCTCCGTGGGCGAAAGCGCCTCCACCGCCGACGCCGCCGGTATCAACGTTACCCGGTATAAGTACCTGGCCACCTGCGTGGGCAGCATGATCGCCGGTCTCGGCGGCCTGTACTACGTGATGGACTACGCCAGCGGCGTGTGGTCCAACAACGCTTTCGGCGACCGCGGCTGGCTGGCCATCGCCCTGGTGATCTTCACCATCTGGCGTCCCAATGTCAGTGTCCTGGCCTCCATCCTGTTCGGCGGCCTGTACATCCTGTATCTGTACATCCCCACCGGCAGCCAGATGGCCGTGAAGGAGCTGTACAAGATGCTGCCGTATGTGGTCACCGTGGTGGTGCTGGTGATCTCCAGCCTGCGGAACAACAAGGAAAAGCAGCCGCCTGCAAGCCTGGGCCTCAGCTACTTCCGAGAGGAACGGTAAGACTTTCGTCATCCGGCGTCTGTCTGCTGCTTTTCCCCCGCAGCGCAGCTGCGTCCCAAGCGTTTTGCGCAGCAAAACCTTGCCGCAGGGCGGATTCACTCCGCCCGTGTCCGCAGCGCTTTGATGGAGCCGCTCCCCAGCGGAGAATGTCCCATTAAGGATTTTTGACAAGCCAAGGCCGGCAGGTCATTGACCTGCCGGCCTTGGCTTGTTTCGTTTCCCGGCTCTCCGGCGCACATGTGCCGGAGAGCCTTTTATAACAGCCTGTGCAGAAGCATTTCCGGTCTGTTTATTCGCCCATGAGCTTCCGCCGCTTCAGCAGGAGCATCACAGCGCCTGCGGCAGCCGCCATCATCGCGCCGCTCAGCAGGAAGATGGGGAACCCGTCGCCGGTCTGGACACTGTTTTCGATCCAGCGGGCCGTCAGGGTCGTGTCACCCTTGACGCTGTACACGCTGGAGGCGTCGTAGCGGTTGCCGTCCTTGTCGTACCAGCCGCCGAAGGTATAGCCCTCCCGGGTGGGTACGGGCAGGGTGCCCACAGCCTGACCGTATACCACCGCCAGAGCAGAGGGCTCCACCTTGCCGCCATTGGCGTTCAGGGTAATGGTGAAGGTGCTGTCCTCCTGACCCCAGCGGGCGGTGAGGGTCACACCATCGGCTGTGCTGTAGACGGTGGAAGCATCATAGCGGCTGCCCACCTCGTCGAACCAGCCCAGGAACACATAGCCCTCCCGGGTAGGTGTGGGCAGGGCGCCCACGGCCTGGCCGAAGGTCACCTGGACCAGGGCCACGTCGGTGACGCCGCCGTTGGCGTCCAGGGTGATCTCGTAGATATTGGCGGTCCAGCGGGCAGTGAGGGTGGCGTCTCCGGCGATGGCATATATGGTGTCCTCGGTGTACTGCGCACCGTTTTCGTCATACCAGCCGTCGAAGGTATAGCCCTCACGGACGGGCACAGGCAGCTGGCCCACAGCTATGCCGTACTGGACGCTGACGGAGTCGGGCTTCACCATGCCGCCGTTGGCGTCCAGAGTCACGGTATAGCCCTGACCAGGCAATACCTCCACCACGCAGTAGGCGGTGACGCTGGTGTTGATATCGGTGGACACCTTGATGTAAGCGTAGCCGGGCTTGTGGGCGGTGACAACGCCGTTTTCATCCACGGTGGCTACCTCGGGGTTGAAGGAGGTCCAGGTCAGCGCGGCGTCCTCCGCCCGGGTGGGGGTAGGAGTCAGCGTCGCGTTCAGCGCCAGAGTCTCCAGGGGATGCAGGGTGGCCCGGGTATCATCCAGGCGCAGGGTATTGGCCTGCACCGGCAGGCAGACCACGGCGAAGTTCACATGATACTGCCCGTCCTTGGTGGTGGCGGTCAGATAGCTGACGCCGGGCTCCGAGGGGGTGTAATAGGCAACGTTCTTGCGGGTGCCGTTAACGTTGACGTCCTCGGCGGTCTCCAGCTTGCCGCCGCCCTCCGTCACCGTCCAGTTGAAGGGACCGTAGGTGCTGTCGGGACGGTCATAGGTGACGCCGGAGAGGGCACCCGCCGGATTACCGGCCTTCTCCGTGCCGTCTGCCCGGATCACCACCGTGGTGGAGGAGCCGTAGGGGGCGGACACGACGATATCGCCGGTGGTACGGTCATAGGTATAGCCATTGTACATGGCGTTTTCCGTCAGCTCATACTCATAGCCGTAATCATAGCGGTAAACCACATGGATGGACTCCGGCAGGGCATAGCCCTCGGTGTTCACCAATCTGCCGCGCCAGGGCTCGCTGCCGGAGAGGACAAAGTCCGGGCCGTCCAGCACCAGGCCGGTGGCGGCGGTGGTGGGATTGTCGCTGCCGCCGGAAACATACCCCTGGGCCGTGTACAGCTTCACATCGGAGAAGGAGTGGGTCTGGCGATACCGGGCGATGAGGCTGGCGGTCTCACCGGCGGTGACGTAATAGGTCTGCTCGTTGTAGTAGGCGTCGGACTGCAGGTCCTCCTGGTCGGAGGTCTGATAGACGTCCTCCCAGTCAAAGGTCATGGTCCGGGTAACACCGTTGATGGTGACGTCCAGATGGCCGGTTCCGGAGGGGATCTTGTCCGCGGAGGCCTGATAGTTCAGGTCGATAAGGCCCTCCAGCGCGTCGCTGCTGTTCTGGGAGACGCTGACCAGGCCCGCCCAGTCCTCGTCGTCCTCATATACCAGCCACTGATTCTGATAGATCTCCACATCGGCGGGCTGCAGGTCCACCACCCGGACGGTGATGGCGCCGTTGGGCTTCAGGCCGGAGAAGTGGTCCATGGACAGCTTGAAGTCCTTCACCTCCGTGGAGGATGCCTCCACCGCTATGACGCACAGGGCGGAGTAGGTGCCGTTGGACACGGTGATGATGGCCTGGCCGGGAGCCACAGCCACCACATGACCGAACTCATCCACCGTGGCCACCTCGGGGTTGCTGGAGGTGCGGGTGATGGGCGCCGTGGAGCCGGTGTTGTTGTTCACGCTGAGGTCAAAGCTCTGGCCGGGGTGCAGGCGGGCGGAGGTCTGGGACAGGGTCAGGCCCTGGGAGGCGTCCACCTTGATGGCATAGGTGCGGTCATTGGCCGCATAGTCGCCGCAGGAGAGATACACGTTGCCGGTCCAGTTGTAGCTGCCGCGATACTCCGTCACATCTGCGGTGAAGGTGAAGGTGTGGGTATCGGCGTCATAAATGCTCTGGGAATACAGGGGATTCAGCAGATCGATGTTGTACTCGGTGATTTCCCGGCCGGTGGAGTCGGTATAGGTCCGGCTCACCTGGGCGTGGACCGCCACGGAGGCCAGGGAGCCGTCCTCGTCATAGACGGTGCCCTGCATGTAGGTGCGGCCATCCTTCTGATAGAAGGTCACGGCGTTGTTCTCCAGCTTGGGGGCCTGGGTGTCCACCAGCACGTCGAAGGAGAGCACGTCGCCGGTCTTGTCCATTTTGTGGCCGTTGAAGGTGGGCTCCTTGCCGTCCACGAAGGACTCGAAGTCCGTCACCGGACGGCCCAGCTCCTCATTGTCCACGGTGTCACCGTAGTCACCCTCGCCATAGGCGGTAATGGTGTAAACGCACTGGGTGCCGTTGGGCAGGACGTCGCCGTTCAGGTCCGTTCCGTCCCAAGCATCCGTGAAGTAGTAAAGGGACATGGGCAGGACCACGCCGTAGCCGGCCTGATAGACGCTGCGGGGCACATAGGTGTTGAAGGTGCGGAAATAGAGCTCGTTGGTGTTCTTGTTCCGGACCTCGGTGACAAAGAGCTTGGCATCCCGCAGCTGATAGAGCTCAAGGTCGTCAATGGCGTCGAAATAGCCGCTGCCGTCCGGGGAGATGGCAAAGTTCTCCTGGTGGAAAACTGTCTGCTTGCTCTCGGCGGCAATGTCGGTATCAAAGATGTTCTGGCCCAGGTTCAGGAAGTTCACCACTTCCCCGGCGCTGCGGATGGTACTGCCCACCACGTTGACGCCCAGGGTACAGTCGTTGTTCATCACGTTTTCGCCGTCCTGGGGCTCATCGAACCAGTTGGCGCGGTCCAGGATGGGGGCAGAGGTCCAGTCGCCCAGGAAGGCCAGCAGGGGCATGCCGATCTGAGGCGCGGAGCCGTCGGCGGCGGTGAGGATCACAAAGCCCTCCACATAGCTGCCGTTGGGGAACAGGTCGCGGATGGCGGCGATGTCGGAAGCGGTGAGGGAAACGGTCCGGCTGACCTGTGTGCCGCCGGCGGGCACGCTGACGCTGCCCAGATCCACCTCACGGATCAGCACATCGCTGGCAAGGACCATGGTCTTGCCGTCCTGCTCTGCGGTATCCGGCCGCAGAAGCACGGCCTTCATGCTGTAGCTCAGGGTGTCGCTGCCCAGGTTCTCCACCCGGAAGTCCAGATCATAGCTGCCGCTCCAGCCGGGATCGTCGCCCAGCTCCAGCTTGCCCACCAGCTTGCCGTCCACATCGATGTAGGCAGGGGTGGAAATGGCCGCGGTTGCGTTCACAAGGCCGGCGCCCTGGCGGCGGGGAGAGACGTATACGCCGTTCTCCTGCTGGGGCACGGCGGTGCTCACCAGCAGATGGTTGGTCAGGTCGGCGCTGGCGGCGGCGTCCTGCTGGGGATGCTGGGACTTGACATACTGCTCCACCAGCGCGGCCAGGCCCGCCATATGGGGCGTCGCCATGGAGGTGCCGCTCATCAGACTGTAGGACCCGGTATAGTCATCGTACTTCCCGGCGCCCTCCACATAGCTGCTGTCCATCACGGTGGACCAGATGTTGCCGCCGGGGGCGGTGATCTCGGGCTTCAGCTCCAGTCCGGAGCCGCTGCCCCAGGAGGTGAAGGAGGACATATGGCCGCCCTCCTCCCAGACGGACAGCTGGTCCTGCTGGTGGACGGTGATGCGGACCTCCTGCCCGGCGTTCAGCGCATCGATCATGGCCGCGCCGTCCACGCCGGAAATAAAGGCGGAGGTCAGCGAGGTGTTGTCCGTGTTCATGTTGATAAGCGTGGTGGCGGCGGGGTCGCTGTCATAAACCAGCACAGCCAGCACGCCGTAGCTCTCGCCCATGTAGTTGGTGCCGGAGAAGCTGCTGGCATTGTTGATCTTGTCGGCGAAGGAGAGGGTGCTGCCGTCTGCGCTGCCGCGCTTGACCAGGGCAATACCCGTCTTGCCGCCGTTGTAGCCGTTGCTGAATCCGGCGTTGTAGTAGTCCATGTAGGTGCCGTAGCCCGCGTCATACACAACGAAGCTCTGGCTCTCGGGGAACTTCCCCTTCATGGCCACTTCGTTGGGGTCGGAGAAGGGCACGGTATGGCTCTGGCCCTGGGCGTCGGTCCAGCTCAGCACACTCTGCATGTTGATGGTGCTGTTGATGGAGGCCACCGCCAGGTTGGAGGGGTAGACGGCGGGAGAGGACATCATGGAGATATCCGGGTCCTCCGCCAGGTTCAGGCCGCCCCGCTCATTGCCCTGGGCGGGGGAGTTTTCGCTGTTGCCGGCGGCGGTCATCAGAATGACGCCGGCCTGCTCCAGCCGGGCATAAACGCCGTGGATGGCGGTGTCATCATAGGCAAAGCCGTTGTCGGAGCCCAGAGACAGGTTCACGGCGTCGGCGCCCAAGGTCATGGCGTCCTCCAGGGCGTTGAGAATGGCGCTTTCCGTGGCGCCGGAGTTGCCGCCGTCGGCAAAGACCTTCATCATCATCAGTTGGGCATCGGGGGCTACGCCGGAAAAGAGGACCTCGCCCTCCTGGCTCTGGACAAAGCCCGCCACGGTGCCGGAGACGTGGGTGCCGTGGTTGCTGCCGCTGTTGCGGACGTTTACGTCGCCGCTGATGATCTCGCCGGTATAGGGGTCGGCGTCTCCGGCGTAGTCAAAGGCGAAGGGGACCTTGCGGGTCTTGTACATGGCCTCGTTGGAGGCGGGGCTCAGCCTATTGGCATTGAGCTGGCGGCCGTTCAGGAAGGCCAGCAGGGACCCCTTGGTATAGCGCAGGTCGCTGTCGCTGAGCTGGGAGTAGAAGGAGTCGTCCCGGAAGGCCTCGTGGACCCGGCGCAGACCGGTGACGTTGGCGCCCTCCTCATCGCTCCACCAGCTGGAATACTCCATGTCCAGGCCGGAATCCACCACGGCCACCAGCATTCCCTTGCCGGTGTAGCCCTTGTTCCAGACCTCCTGCAGGTGGACCATGTCATAGCTGTAGCCTGCCACACCGGCATTGGTGGCCGGAGAGGCGGGCTCACTGTAAACATGCTGCACATGGGCGGACTTCACGCCCTTCAGGCCGCGGATGGTATCCAGCATGCCGTAGGGGGCGCGGACGGCCATGCCGTTAAAGAGCACCGTCCACTGCTCCATCAGCTCAGGGGCGCCGGCAGTGCAGGTGCCCTCCGCCTGGAGAGCGGCGGGCTGGGCCGCCTGGATCTCGGCAAAGACCTTTTTCTGATCCCGGCGAATGGCGGCATCCTGTTTCTCCGCGCGGCCGCCGGCAAGATAGGCGGCGATCTCCGCACCGGCAGAGCTGGTGGAAGCCGTTTTCTTCGCGGCAAAGCCCTCCAGCACGGGAGCGCGCTCCAGCTCCACGAGGATGGTCACCATATCATCGGGCTGATGCCCGGTGGGCTGGGTGGTTTCCGCCGCAGAGCCGTTCTCCGCCATGGCGTCCAGCCGGGGGGTGCCGCTGACCTCCTCCGCCTTCACCACGGTCCCGTCGGGGGCGGCGGCTTCGGCGGCCAGAGCCGTGGGCACCAGGCCCAGCAGCATGACCAGCGTCAGCAGCAGTGCGATCACTCGTTTCATGTTATACATTCCTCCCTTGTGTTGAACTCCCATGTGCTGCATTCTTTATAGGACAATGAATGTTCTATGATCATGGGATGACTGTCGTTATTATAGCACTTTACCGCGGCGGTGTCAAGCTATGCCGGGTGGAACTTCCGGGTTTTCTCCATTGAAACAGGAGAATAACATGCCGCTTGACAAATCACGTCCCACAAGATATAATAACACTGCGTTATATATAACGCAGTGTTATTATACAAGGATGGTGCTTATGCCGGCAGTCAGAAAAGTTTCAAAGGAACAGATCATCGACGCTGCGGTGGAGGTATTGCGTGACGACGGTTTTTCTGCCATCAATGCCCGCAGCGTCGCCAAAAAACTGGGCTGCTCCACGCAGCCGATCTACTTTTCATTCAAGAACATGGACGAACTGAAGGCCGCGCTGACGCAGCGTGCGATCGAACTGCACACACAGCGCGTGTGGGATTCTCTGCGCGCCCACGAGGGGAGCGACAGCCGCTACAGCAGCTACGGCATGGGCTTCGTCAAATTCGCCGCCGAGGAAAAGCAGCTGTTCCGCTGGCTCTATCTGGAGGGCGAACAGCCAGGGGCATATCAAAGCGATGTTCTGATGCAGGAGGTCATCGGCGTGATTGTCGATGAATTTGGATATGCGGAGGACGTCGCCCGCCGCTTTCATCAGGATATGATCTACTTTACCTACGGACTGGCGATCCTCGCCAATACGGATCATCTGCACCTGACGGAAACAGAGTTGCGTGAGGCGTTCCGCCGGGAGTTCCGCGCGCTGATTGCCATTTATGGAAAGCCCGCAAAGCTGCCTGAATTTGCTGTGAAAGCCGGTGTTGCTTTATGAATCTGAAGGTATCCTTTTCGTGGATCGGGCTTGTGATCTTTGCGCTGCCCATGCGGCACATCTCACCGTGTCGATTCAATCCTTTTGCTGACATTTGCAAAGCGCAAGCAAAACATCGAGATTTTGATCAGGTGACACTGGATGTCTGGACATTCAATGAGTCGGCGCAGAAATTCTATGCGGCAGCAGGCTTTCAGCCCTATCGGTGCTTTTGGGAAAGCCAAACTTGATAAGCACAGGGAGCGATAAAATGAAGCGATCTTTGACTCAAAAATTAGGGCTGCTGGGCGTTGTCAGCTTTCTTTCGTACACGGCGGCGGTCGTGTTTGCGCCGCTGACCTATCCCGGCTATAACTGGATGGCACAGGCTGTCAGCGACCTGAGTGCCGCCAATGCGCCATCGCTGGCACTCTGGAATCAGCTGAGCGCCCTTTACAATG
>ENA-OUOU01000837-OUOU01000837.1-human-gut-metagenome-genome-assembly--contig:-NODE-837-length-17475-cov-3.852067_pt1 | contig 17475 bp, 17 predicted proteins | sample MGYA00237936_ERZ548765 | MGnify/ENA primary metagenome ERZ548765 (study PRJEB26490, sample SAMN05356889) | human gut metagenome | biome: terrestrial biome; feature: human-associated habitat; material...
GATAAAACCTGCCAAAATAAACCTGTCCCTTTTTGGTAGGTTAGTGGCGGTACTCGGCGATGATGAAGTCGATATCCGTTTGGAGCGAGTCCAAGTTTGCCAGGCGCTCTTTGTCTGCTGGTCGCGTGCGGTAGTAGTAGGGCGTCATCTGGAACACGGCCTCGATGTCGGCCTGCGTCTGGAGCGTAATGTTCGCGGATACCCGCTGCGTGCCGACCAGTTTTAGCTCGGTCGTCTTCGGCAGCTTTTCGTCGTTAAGGTACGGCGTGTCGTAGAGCACTTCCTTGAGCCCAAACAGATGGCGGGCACCTGGAATCACGGTGTAGAGCGAGCCCTCGGCCGCCAGCACGCGGGCGAACTCGCGCTCGTTAAAGGGAGCAAAGAGCTCTGTCACCATATCGAAGGCGCCATCTGCCACGGGGATGTCCTTCATGTTGGCCACGAAGTAGGTCGCATCGCCGCGCTTGGCGGCAAGGCGCACCATCTCTTTGCCCAGGTCGAAACCGTAAGCATCCACGCCCGGCACCGCGCCCATGGCGCTGGTGTAGTAGCCCTCGCCACAGCAAATATCGAGCAGCGTCATGGGGCCGTTCACAGGCGCGGCGCGCCCAGACACCTGCTTGCGCGCCAACTCAACCATCGCATCGCGCAACGGCGCATAGTAACCGCAATTCAGAAAGTCACGGCGGCTGCGTGCCTGCGACTTGGGATCGCCCATGGAGTCGCCGCTCTTGGACGAGCGCAGTAGATATAGATAGCCCTCGCGCGCACGGTCAAACCGGTGTCCACCCGCGCACACAGCACCGCGCTCGTCGTCCACCAACGGCTCATGGCAAACGGGACACAACAACATGGCAACTCCTTAGCGCGAACAACACAACGCCCACCATTGTCGCACGCCTTCCCCACCTAGTCATTGGGGGACGTTCTTGAACGACTAGTCGTTTAAGAACGTCCCCAACGACTAGCCGATTAGGAGTATCATCATCTGCGCAAATAAGCACGGAAAAGCATATTAGAGATTGAGAGCGTATGGCTGATACCGCATCTAAGCACATTGACATGACCACCGGTTCGCTGTGGCGCAATATTCCCCTGTTCGCCTTCCCCGTGGCCGCCACGAGCATCTTGGAGCAGCTGTCGAACCTCATCGCCACGGTCATCATCGGTAACTTCTCGGGCGACCAGGGAACCCTCGCCATGGCGGCGGTCGGCTCCAATGTTCCGCTTACCAGTCTTATGCTCAACCTGTTTATTGGCATGTCGCTTGGCTCCAACGTGGTCATCGCCAACGCTATCGGCCGCAACGATCAGAACATGGTCAAACGCGCCGTCCATACCTCAATTTTAATGGCGCTCGTGGGCTTTGTCGTCATCGCTCTGGGCGAGATCTTTGCCGAGCCTATGCTCACCGCGCTCAACGTTCCTGCCGAAACCATGCCACTCGCTTCGCTCTACCTGCGCGTCTTTTTGCTCAGCCTGCCCTCGATCTTGCTCTACAACTTTGAGGCCGCGATCTTCCGCTCCGTCGGCATCACCCGCATGCCGCTGCAGGCGCTTGCCGTGTCCACCGTCCTCAACATTGGCCTAGACCTCATCTTTGTCCCCGTACTCCACTGGGGCGTCGCGGGCGTCGCCATCGCCACCGCCATCGCCTACACCGTCAGCGCCGCTACGCTCTTTATCCGCCTGCTCAAGACCGACTCCGTCGTCCGCGTCACCCTACGCGACCTGGCTATCGACCCCGTCGCCCTCAAGCGCATCGTCAAGATCGGCCTGCCCGCCGGCATCCAGAGCGCCGTCTTTGCCGTCGCCAACATCATCATCCAGTCTGCTATCAACAGCCTGGGCACCGAGGTCATGGCGGCATCCAGCGCTGCCATGAGCCTGGAGTACGTGTGCTACAACCTACTCAACAGCTTTAGCCAGGCCTGCACCACCTTTGTGGGGCAAAACCACGGCGCTCGCCAGATCGACCGCTGCACCAAAACGCTCAAGGTCTGCCTGATCGAAGGCGGCATCGTCGCGCTCACCACCATCGTCATCATCGTCGGTCTGGGGCGCGAGATCCTGGCGCTTTTTAACAGCGATCCCAACATCGTCTCGATCGGCTATATCCGCGTGTGCTCGATCTTCCCGGCGTACGCCTTTAGCATGTTCTACGAAAACATGTCCGGTTACCTACGCGGCTTTGGCATCTCGCTTATGCCCGCCCTCATCACCATGATCTGCGTTTGCGGCATTCGCTTCTATTGGGTATTCTGCGTGTTCCCGCACTTCCGCACCTTTGCGAACATCATGATGGTCTACCCCATCAGCCTGGGCACCACGGCGTTCTTTATGGTCGTGGCGGTACTACTTTGCCACCCGGCACGCACCTATCGCGCCACCCAAGCCAAAGTGACAGCCCGCTAAACACCGCACCCAACGTCACGCCAGTCATTAATTGACAATATGCGAGCTCATATAGTCGATAAAGCGCCTCGTGGCGATAGGCATGGTGTCCCAGCTGCGCCAGGCTGCCACCACGTCGCGCGAGGGGGCGTGCACGATGGGACGCACGCGAATATCGGCCCGCATGCCCTCAACGGTACGACGGTAGAGCATGCTCACGCCTAACCCCTCCTCCACCATCGCCATAATGGTGTAGTCGTCGGTGACCTCACTCGTCACGTGCGGCGACAGCCCATGCGCGGCAAACGCATCGAGCACTAGGCTCTGCTCGCCCTCGTCCAGCAGCACAAACGGCTCGGACGCTAGGTCGGCGAGCGTTACCTTTTCCTTTGCCGCCAGCGGATGCGCGGCCGGCAACAGCGCAACCAACTCGTCGTGATAGACCACGCGCTTCTCGAGCCCAGCGGTAAATCCGCGCGCCGTAAAACAAAAATCAACCACGCCATCGTGCACCCACTGGGCGTTGCGCGTGTAATCGCCCTGCTTGAGGGTAAAGCGTACGCCCGGGTGCAGGGCACCAAAGTCGCGGATCACGCGCGGCAACACGGTTCGACTCACATTGGTAAACGTCGCAATGCGAATATCAGTCGACGAAAGCCCAAGTAACTCCTGACGTTTGCCCTCAAGCTCGGCCTCGGCGGTCACAATCTGGCGCAGGAACGGCAGATATTGTTTACCGTCGCGCGTAAGCGAAACGCCCTGCTTACCGCGCTCGATAAGCGTGGTACCCAGCTCGCGCTCGAGCGCCTTGACGGCCTGGCTCACCGCACTTTGGGTATAGCCCAGCTCGTCCGCCGCGCCCTTAAGGCTGCCGCGATCGACCACCATACAAACAATCTGATACCGCGATGCCATCGTGCCTCCACATCGATGTAGCCGTAAAACGTTTTGCCAGGGCTTTTCCTAATGACATTAGCATTTCTTAATTATACTGAAGATACATTCGCTTTACTACATCCACATCTGAGCGCAGAATCCTTTGTACGAAACCGTTCTGTAACAAAAGGAGTCCCATGGATCGCAAAAAAGCAATCGCGCTCTCATTTTCCGTTCCCGTCGCATGGGGCTTTTCGTACCCCCTCATGAAGATCGGCATGGACAGCATGAACGCCACGAGCATCGTCGCGCTTCGTTGCATCATCGCTTTTGCGGCCTGCCTGCTGCTCTTCCACAAGCACGCTTTCCGCATCAACCGCGACCTCATGGTCCGCGCTGCCATCATCGGCGCCATTATGGCAACCGAGCTCACCTGCATGTGCCTGGGCTCCAGCCTCACCTCCGCCTCCACCGCCGGCTTTTTGCAGAGCCTGACGGTCGTGATCGTTCCGTTTGCCAACGCCGCCCTGCTGCGTCGCGCCCCCGAGCGCAAGGTGCTCGTCGGCACCGCCATCGTCACCTGCGGTATGTTGCTGCTCTCGGGCGCCGACTTTACCAGCCTGAATCCCGGTGCGATCATCATGTTGCTCTCAGCCTTTGTCTATGCCGGCCACATCATTGTGGCGAAGCGCTTTGTCGAAGATGTCGACCCGCTGGCTCTGGGCGTTTGGCAGCTGGGCTTTGGCGGTCTGTTCTCGGGCATCGTCGCGTGCACCTTTGGCGGCTTCACGCTTCCCAGCACGCCCAACGAGATCGTCGTTGTCGTCGCACTCGCACTCATCTGCTCTGCCTACGGCTTTATCACCCAGACGCTCGTGCAGCCCCACGTGCCTGCCGAGACCACCGGCTTCGCCTTCTCGCTCGAGCCGGTCTGCTCTGCCGTCTTCTCGTTCTTCCTGGTCGGCGAGGTCCTGAGCCCCATCGCCTTCTTTGGCGCCGCCCTCATCCTCACCGGCGTGATGGTGGCAACCGTCGAGCTCCCGCGCCTTCGCTCGCAAGGGCACGCTCACATGGCAGGAGCGCCCGAGCGCGTCTCGTAGACCCCACTCTTCATGCAGCCGCGGCATAAAGGCAACCGGTGCGCCTTTACAATAGATGCCAACAGAGCATCTGCCATAAAGGAGCCCCATGGACACCGCAACTCGCGACCGCAACATAGCAACTTGGTTGGGCGATGCGCCGCAGCCGGTACGTGACACCACGAACCAGCTGCTCGAGCGCATCGCCCTTTTGCGTGCCGAGCAGACGATTTATCCGGCGCAAGACGACATTCTCAATGCGCTCGCCTACACGCCGGCAGACCAAGTCAAGGTTGTCATCTTGGGCCAAGACCCCTATCACGGGCCTAACCAAGCCATGGGACTGTCATTCTCGGTTCCCACGACGCAAACCAAGCTGCCGCCGAGCCTGCGCAACATCTACAAGGAACTCAATGCGGACCTGGGCTGCTCCATTCCTGCCACGGGCGACCTAACGCTATGGGCACAGCAGGGCGTCTTACTCCTTAACACCACACTCACCGTGCGCGAGCACGCCGCCAACTCACACGCCAAGCTGGGTTGGAGCACCTTAACTGACTACATTATCGAACGCTGCTGCCAGCTGCCCCAACCGGTAGTCTTTTTGGCATGGGGTCGCTTTGCCCAGCAGATGGTCGAAGGTAAGCTCGTCGCAACCGGTGCGGGCAAGGCAACCGGCAAGTTCTGCCTGGCCTCCACGCACCCCTCGCCGCTTTCGGCCAACCGGGCAACGGCGGAGCTCCCGGCTTTTATGGGATCCCGCCCTTTCTCGGCTACCAACCATTTGCTCAAGCAACACGGCTCGGCCCCCATCGATTGGGGTTGCCTCGACTAAGCGCAGGGACTTCCAAACAAAAACACGCCCGACGGCTTTTGCCATCGGGCGCGTCTGCTACTCAGGCCAAACAAACTGCGTGCGGCCGGCCTCGCCGCCATCGATGAGCAGACTCTGCCCGGTCATAAACCGGTTGGTCACGCCCACAAAGTAGATCCACTCGGCGATTTCTTGCGCCGTGGCCCAGCGCTTGAGCGGCGTGAGCTCCATAATCTGGGCCCACAGATGCTCGTCTTCCATCACGCAACGGTTGAGCGGCGTGATAACGCCACCCGGATCCACGCTGTTGGCGATGGCCTGCGGCGCCAGGCGGTTCGCAAGGTTCTTGGTGTAGGCGATAACGCCGCCCTTGCTGGCGGCGTAGGCGGGAAACTCCGATCCCGTATGCCCGCTCGCCGACCCCACATTGACCACGGATTTAATAGCCGGCGCCGGCTTGGCGGCAAGCCCCTCTCCCACAAAGGCGTAACGCTCGGTCACGTTGATGGTGCCACGCAGGTTGGCGGCGATGTCATCGGCCGAATCCTGCGTACCGGCAACGTTCACGATTACCTGGGGTTCAATATCGCCTGGAAACGAGTTAGGCTCGCGTACATCAACGATCAGATGACGGTAGCGCTCGTGTTCGATCGCCGCCGACAACAGGTCAAAGCCCACGACCTCGTGGCCCTCGTCCAAAAAGCGCTGCACGCACGCGGCTCCGATACCGCCCGAAGCACCCGTGATCAAAACCCGCATACTTGCTCCTTAGGCGGTTGCGTGGCGCTCGAGGTACTCGGAGCCCACATTCTCGCGCTCCCAGCCGCGCACGACCTTGTAGCCCACGGGGCTCAGGAAGACCTCGCACAGCAGCTCGGCAACAGCGCCGGTCAGCGAGCACATAAGGACCTGCACCCAGGTCCAACCAAAGAACGTGTGGCTCACCACAATGGCAAAGACCAGGTTGTCGATAAACTGGCCAACACCCGTAGACACATAGGAGCGGAAGGCAAAGCTCGCAAAGTTATTCTTTTTGAGCATACGGCCGAGCGACTGGTTGAGCGTGGAGTTAACCACGGCAGAAACGAGCATTGCCAGCGAAGAGCCCAGCACCACGTACCAGGTGCCGCCGATGGTGGCGTTAAGGGCGGTGTTGACCTCGATCATGCCCGTGTCGTAGTAGGCGCCCCACATGCCGGGCGTGAGCGAGCATGCCCAAAAGCACAGGCTCACGGCGAGGTTGACCAGCAGCGCGAGGATAGAGATTTTGATGGATGCCTTGGCGCCAAAGCGCTTGCAGATCATGTCCTGGCACAAAAACGAAACCCAGCTCACCACAAAGCCGCAATCGAGTGCCAGATACGGCAGGCTGATGAGCTCTTTGTTGGCCAGCAGGTTCATCATGATGACGCTCACGAAAAACAGCGAAACCGTTGCCGCGGGAATGCTCCGCAACAGGACCTTGTAGTCCTCCATGACCTTCTTGATCATTATGTACTCCTTTGGTTTTAGGTTTAACGAGCAGGATATCGGACCCGAACTGCTCGGACGCCCCGGTCTTGAGACGACGGTGGGTATGATAGCCGCTCACACGGCATCAGGCAAGCAAACGGCGCGGCAGCCCCGCAGGGCCACCGCGCCGATGCGTTAAAACGCTACGTTGCCAAACTCCGACAGGATAAGGTCGGGATTGTGGTCGGTAGCCCAATCCACGTTCCACGGGCTCGTGAACAGCAGCAACTTGCCGCCGCGCATGTCCTCGACGCGCAGCGTGTCGCGCGTGAGCGAAAGGCCCGGGATATCGATGGTGTCGGGGTCGTTCTGGATCCAGCGGATGTCCGTATAGGGCAGCGGCTGGCGACGAACCTCAACACGGTACTCGGCCTTGAGGCGGCGCTCGAGTACCTCAAACTGCAGGACGCCGACCACGCCCACGATGACGCTCTCCATGCCGGCACCCAGCTCGCGGAAGATCTGGATGGCACCCTCCTGGGCAAGCTCCTCCATGCCCTTGACGAACTGCTTGCGCTTGAGCGTGTCGACCTGCGTAATGCGAGCGAACATCTCGGGGGCAAACGTCGGGATCTGCGGATACTGCACGTGGCGCTTACCGGAGCACACGGTGTCGCCGATGCTAAAGATACCCGGGTCGAACAGGCCCACGATATCGCCCGCGTACGCCTCGTCCACGATGGCACGGTCGTCGGCCATCATCGACGTGCCCGTGGCAAGCTTGAGCTTGCGGTTGCCCTGCACGTGGAAGGCGTCCATGCCGCGCTCGAACTTGCCCGAGCAAATGCGCACAAAGGCGATGCGGTCGCGGTGGTTCTTGTCCATGTTGGCCTGAATCTTAAACACAAAGCCGCTAAAGTCGTCGCGGCAGGGATCGACCGGCTCGCTGGTGAGCGTATCGGTATAGGCGCGAGGCGTCGGGGCCAGGCGCAGGAACTCCTTGAGGAAGGGCTCCACGCCAAAGTTGGTAAGCGCCGAGCCAAAGAACGCCGGGCTCAGCTTGCCGCAGGCCACAGCATCCAAGTCGAGCTCGTCGCCGGCACCATCGAGCAGCTCGATGTCGTCCATCAGGTTCTTGTGGTTTTCCTCGCCAATAAGCTCGTCCATGGAAGGATCGCCCAGCTCGGCCTCGACCTCAGCGACCTTCTTGGTGGCGTTGGCGTGACCGTCGCCCTCAAAGGCAATGACGCGGCGGGTCTGACGATCGAACACACCGCGGAAGTTGCGGCCGCTGCCGATCGGCCAGTTCATGGGATACGTATTGATACCCAGGACGTTCTCGATCTCTTCCATGAGCTCAAACGGATCGCGAGCCTCGTGGTCGAGCTTGTTCACAAAGGTGAAGATGGGAATGTGACGCAGCGTGCAGACCTTAAAGAGTTTCTTGGTCTGGGCCTCGACGCCCTTGGCGCCGTCGATGACCATGACCGCAGCATCGGCGGCCATAAGGGTACGGTAGGTATCCTCCGAGAAGTCCTGGTGGCCGGGGGTATCGAGGATATTGACGCAGGCGCCGTTATAGGTGAACTGCAGCACCGAGGAGGTGACGGAGATGCCGCGCTCCTTCTCGATGTCCATCCAGTCCGAGACGGCATGCTTGGCCGAGCTCTTGCCCTTGACCGAGCCGGCAGTCTGGATGCTGCCGGTATAGAGCAGCAGCTTCTCGGTAAGCGTGGTCTTACCGGCGTCCGGGTGGCTGATGATCGCGAATGTGCGGCGCGACGAGATTTCATCCGACAGGCTTGCCATGCGGATCCTTTCTTGCATTGAGTGCATTACGTCGTTGTAACCGCACTATTGTAGCCGCGAAATCCCGCCATAGGGCGCCTATCAGGACAAATTCATCAGTTGGGGCCTGGGTAGCCGGGCCAATCGGTATTTGCCTCTTGCAGAACTGTGCATAGTGTATATATACTGTGCTTACCGGTTATATACACGTGTAGCCCAACAGCTAAGGAGCCGCTGTGGACATCATCCTATCCAATTCGAGCGACAAGCCCATCTACGAGCAGATAACCTCGCAAGTCAAAGCTCAGATCTTATCGGGCACGCTCGCTGCGGGAGCCAAACTCCCCAGCATCCGTGCACTCGCGAGCGATCTTGGCGTGAGCGTCATCACCACCAAGCGCGCCTACGCCGACCTGGAGCAGCTCGGGTTTATCTGCACCGTGCAGGGCAAGGGCTGCTTTGTCGCCGAGGGCAACCAAGAGCTCTTGCGCGAAAACCAGCTCTGCCATATCGAAGATCTGCTTGCGAAAGCGGCAAGCCAAGCCGAAACCCTGGGCGTCACGCGCGACAAGCTGCACGAAATGCTCGACCTTGTAGCCCCCGAAACCATGCAGTAGCCATCTGCAAGAAAGGCTATACCATGCAAAACTTGCTAGAACTCAAAGGCATCTCACGCCGTGTGAGCGACCGTTTTTCGCTGCGCGACGTCACGCTTGCCGTGGAGCCTGGCCAGATCGTCGGCTTTGTTGGTGCCAACGGTGCTGGCAAAACAACGACGATTCGAGCTGCCCTCGGGCTTATAAAGCTCGATGCCGGCGAGGTGCACCTATTTGGGCAGCGCTGTGGCGCCGACGCGCCCGATGAGACGCAGCGCCATCTACGCTCCCGCGTCGGTCTTGTCCTGGACACGTGCCCCTTCCCCTCCACGCTCAAGGTGGGCCAGATCGAGTCGCTCGTAGGCCCGGCGTACCCCACGTGGGACCGCGAAACGTTCGCCGGATTCATCAACCGATTTGGCCTCGATCCTAAGACAAAAGTCAAGGACCTCTCCCGCGGCATGGGCATGAAACTGCAGCTTGCCTGTGCACTCAGTCACAATGCCAAACTGCTCGTTTTGGACGAAGCCACCGCAGGCCTCGATCCCATGGCACGCGAGGAACTGCTCGATGAGCTGCTTGCCTTTGTCGCCGACGGCCAGCACAGCGTGCTGCTCTCGAGCCACATTACGTCCGACCTCGATCGCACCGCTGATCGCGTCATCTGCATCGATAATGGCGCGATTATTTTTGACCTGCCGCGCGAGGACATTACCGACCGCGCCGGCATCGCCCACTGCACCCAATCGCAGGCTGCCGAGCTTATGGCTTGCGTCGAAGGCGCCCGTGCCGTCCACCACGCCTATAGCGTGGACGTGCTCGTGCCCAACCGTTGCGAAACGCTCGAGGCCTTTCCCGAGATTCCCTGCGATCGGGCAACCATTGATGACTACCTGCGCCTCACGCTGAAAGGGGCTTCGAAATGAAACGTGCCTTTATGTCCGAGCTCGCCATCGCTCGCTCGCTTATCCCGAGTATTGCGGGCGTCGGCTTGTTCATCTTCGTTGTGCTGACGCTCGCCAACGCGTCGGATGGCGATTCCGGTATGAGCGCCGGCGCCTGCGCCGTCAGCGCCATGTCACCCATCATAGTCATGAACTCACTGGCCGGTTTCGACAATCAAAACGGTTGGGAGCGCTACCGGGCAACGCTGCCCTTCTCGCGCAAAGACATCATCTGCGCACGCTACCTGAGCGTTATTGTCTTCTCGGCCATCATGGCCTGCGCCGCCGTGCTTTTGAACATCATCGCCCTTCCGTTCTTCAACAGCGCGGGCGTGGCCTCGACAGGACAAACCATCTTTGAGATCGCAATTGCCTCGGCAGCATCGATGCTCATCTCCCTCATGATGGTGTTCTTGGCACAGCCGCTGTTCTTCCGATTTGGACACATGGAGGCACTGCGCCTATCCGTTGGCCTGTTTGCCCTACTCGGATGCCTTACCATGGCAGCGCTGAGCTCCTCCAACCCCATCAGCAACTGGCTTATGTCGATTGCCGGGGCGAATCCCGATCCTGCCGTCCTAGGCTGTCTGTGTGCAGGAATTGCCGTACTGGCGCTCGCACTATGCGCAATCAGCTGCACCGTCAGCACCAAGGTTTATCGAGTACGCGATCTGTAGCCACACGAGTCTCAATCCGCGAAGGACGCGATCGCCCCCCTCCCCGCAAATCCGTGGCAAAGGGCATGTCCCCGGCGTGCGCCACTGTACTACTTGCGCAGCGGCTTGGGCAGTGGAATGCCGGCGGCGATGACGGCCGCGATGATCATGCAGACGATACCCTTGAGTGGGAAGCACATGAGCAGCAGGCCCACGACCATGACCGGCTGACGCATGACCGCACCCATCGTCGATGCCGTGCAGACGGCGACGCAAAAGACCGGATCTGCGCCGGTGAGGATGGCAAGGCCATAGCCCAGGCTTACGCCCGAGAAGATAACCGGGAAGAAGTGACCGCCGCGCCAACCAAGGTTGATGAGGGCGGGCGTCAGCATGGCCTTAACAAGACCGGTCGCGATAAGCACGCCAGCGGGAATGGTCAGATAGGTTTCCATGAGCACGTCGGCCTGGGTCTCGCCGGCAAACATGGTATAGGGCAGGACCGTGCCACAGATGGCGAGTGCCAAACCGGCCAGCATGGCCTTGACGACAGGACGCTCCCCTATTGCATGGGACAGTGCCTCGCATGCATGCTCAGAGACAAAGTACAGCCAGCCGCAGACGGTGCCGATCAACGACAGAGGGACGAGCCAGGTAAGCTCTAGGTTGCCCACCTCGGCGGACTCGAACCTGGGCATGCCCATGCCGCCGCCCACAAGCTGTCCAAGCAGCAGGTAGGTGCCCAGACCGCCGGCAATCGCAATACCGTAGACCACCGTCTTTTGCGCCTTGGGCAGCTTGATGATGATCTCGCCGGACGCGGACTCATCGTCGGCGTCTTCACCCTGGCCGTCGGTGCTACCGGCAAGCGGCGCCACAAAGCCAAAGACGGGCGCGGTAAAGAGCGCCGTCAGGGCAGCCTGGGTGCCCAGCAACGTGAGCTCCCTAAACTCAGCGCCAAAGCGACGCATGCGGTCGCCGACCCAGCTGCACAGACCCGCGATAACGCCGGTCAGGCCGGCCTCCGGTCCAATGCTTCCGCCAAACAGCAGCGGCAGCAATGCCGCGAGCGAAAGCTTGCCCAGGTTGTCGTACGGGTAGCGCCCGTCTTGCTTAACCTTAGCCATCACCTGGTTGAGGTCATCGGTCTTGGTGCCTGTCATCTTTTCGTACAGACCGATTAACAGGCCGCCCAGCAGGCAGACAAAAAACGGGTACGGCAGAAAGCCAAACGGGCCGCTGGCAAGCTCGGGCGAAGCGACGCCCAGCGCGTGCGGAATCTCGGTCCATAGATAGTCGATACCGTGCTCCATCGCAAAAAAGAACAGCCAGACCGCGGCACCTGCGAACGCACCGGTCACGGCAACGCTAACTAAAAACAGCGCGCGGTTTGTGGGTTTGGCAAGGTTATCCATCGGGTCCTCCCGCGGTCAAAGTCGACATAGTTACGTTTTATTGTAGAGCGGGCGTTGCCCGAACGAGCCAACCATCTGCGCTGCAAACGGCACCATTGGGAGCCATAGTGGGGCAGGCTCAAGACTTATCCGTTGATAATCGAGGCAATCTCGCGCAAATCGTCGGCAAAGTAGATGCCGTGCTGGCGCCTCGGGCTCGAAAGCCCTTTATCAATCATGTGCCCGAGCAGCGCCTTGAGGTCGTTGTAGTAACCGTCCAGGTTATACAGGATGCACGGAGCACTCAGGTGCCCCAACGACACCGCGGACATGACCTCGGCAATCTCCTCAAGCGTGCCCGTCCCGCCGGGAAAGGCGATGAACGCATCGCCGAGCTCGATCATCTTGGCTTTGCGCTCGGCCATATCGCTCGTCACGATAAGGTCGTCGATACCGTCATGCTGAAACTCGGCCTCGATAAAAAAGCTCGGCTCAACACCCGTCACATGTCCACCTGCCTCGAGCACGCTATCGGCGAGCGCACCCATCAGGCCCGACTTGGACCCGCCGTATACCAGCGCGTGTCCGTTGGAGCCAATCCAGTTGCCCAGCTCCTGCAGCGCGGGCAGAAACGCTGGGTCGTTACCAACGCTGGCACCCAGATACACGGTGATATTCATATTCAGTCCCCCCAATCGTGACGCGCGGCGCCCGTTCTAGCGTTGGCGGCGGCGATATTCGCGCACGCGGCGCGACAGGTCGGCGAGCTCGTCACGATCGAGCTCCTCCAAATGCTCAAGATCGTCCATAAAGCGCGCCATGGTGTCCTTTTGGCGCAGCTTGATGAGCGTATTGCAGTAGTTCACCGCCACGCCCGTAAGCATGGCGATATAGAAGATACTGATGACGCTTAGGATGACGGTAATGCCGCGGGCAACCGGCGTTTCTGCCGGGATATCGCCAAAGCCGATCGTCGAGACCGTCTCAAAGCTAAACCACAGGCCATCACCAAAGGTGAGGGTCGTAGGCTCGGACAGCCAGACAGCCGTCGAGCACAGCAGGTAAAAGATAAGAAACAGGCCCGTGATGCGTGCAAAGCCAGCCTGTCGCAGCACATCGGCAAGCGTCCTCAACCTGTTCATCGCGACCCCTTTTCCCAGACGCCCAATCACGTTCGCTCGGTATTGTCCCACGCCTCCCCAGCAAACGGAACTAGTCATTGGGGACGTTCTTAAATGACTAGTCAAACAAGAACGTCCCCAATGACTAGTCGTTTAAGAACGTCCCCGATGACTGCCGGGCGGGAGCGTTTAGCGGTGCAGCTGCCGACTGGGCAGGCTGAGCTGGTATCCTTATGCGGTAATGTCTCGATTCGTTAGGATTGCATGTGAGAGCTGCCACTGTCCTTCGTTCAGTTATATGTCGCGCCCTGGCCATTGTGCTTGCCGCGCTTGCCGCACTGAGTTCCATCGCGCCTGTCCAGGCTTTTGCCGATGACTCTAGTCAGCCAGTCAAGACGGTCCGCGTCGGCTGGCTCGTCAACAACGAGGGCTTCCAGAACGGCACCCCCGGCGAGCGTCTCTCGGGATGGGGTTACGAGTACCTCCAGACCCTGTCGTACTACACGCCCGGCTGGCGGTACGAATACGTCTCCGGCACCTTCACCGAGCTTATGGACATGCTCGAGGCAGGCGAGATCGACCTCATGCCCAACATCTCCTACTCCGAGGAACGCGCCCAAAAGCTGCTCTTTTCCTCGAACCCCGAGGGCACCGAGCGCTACTTCATCTACGCCAAGCCCGATCGCGACGATCTGGCCAAGGGTGACCCCCAAGCGCTCCAAGGCCTTACCATCGGCTGCAACCCCGGCGTTATGCAAACCTTCGTTGGCCAGCAGTGGCTCGCCAACGAGGGAATCGCCTGCACATACAGGGAGTATGACGGAGGCTCCGTTCTCTTTGACGCGCTCGCAAACAACGAGGTCGATGCCATCATCATGAACGACACGACCTCGTCGCCCAGCGCCTCCCCCATGTTCTACATTGGTTCGAGCGACTACTATTTTGCCGTCCCCAAAAGCCGCCCCGACCTGATGGACGACATCAATGCCGCCATGTCGGCAATCGCCCGCGTCAACCCACGCTATATCGACGAAGTCAAATCTAACTACTCGGCCCAAAACAGCGGTTCATCATCGCTCAACAGCCCCGAACGTTCCTGGCTCAAAGCAAATGGCAACACCATCACGCTCGGCTATATTACGGGCAAACTCCCCTACTGCAACGAAGACGAAGACGGCAAAATGGAAGGCTCGCTCGCATCGCTTGCGACGACGTTGCACGATAAATTTGGCATTACGGTCAAAACCGTCGCCTTTGATAGCTACAAGATGATGTCAAAGGCCCTGTCAAAGGGAAGCATAAACGTTGCGCTGCCGGTATACCGAGATTACTGGTTTGCCGAGCAATCAGGCGTTGTGCAGTCGGTATCGTTGGGGACCATATCCCTCACCGCCATCCACACCGGCAGCAACCTGAACAAAGACCTTCAGAACATCGCCTGTACCAAATCATCGTTTGTCAACAAAAATGCACTTGAAAGTCTGTTCCCCACAGCGACCGTAACCGAATACCAATCCGACGATGAAGCGTTCGACGCCCTCAGGAAGGGAACGGCGCACTGCATCGTCGCTCCCAGTTCACGCGTAAAAACCATCGGTGACCGTTACGATCTCGAGGACTGCGAGACGACCGAGCTCCCTGACACCTGTGAGCTCTCGTGCTGGATTTCGCGCGGAAAGCCCGAGCTGCTGGGAATCATCAACAAGGGCATCATCAATGCCGGAGAATCGCTCTCCGCAAGCAATTACTCCTCCACGTCGTACACGGCCCAGGAATCCAACACGCTTCAATTCCTTTATCGCAACCGCACCGCCATTGCAGCTACCCTCATCGGTATGTTGTCGGTCGGCATCGTCCTGCTCATCTGGGCGCTCGTGCGCGCTCGAACCGAGCGCAAAAAAGCCGATGCTGCCAACGCCGCTAAGACGGCATTCCTCACGCGCATGAGCCACGACATCCGTACGCCGCTCAACGGTATCCTGGGCCTTATCGAGATCGAGGAATTGAAGGAAGGCGATATCCAGGTCGCCCGCGAGAGCCGTGCCAAGGCGCGCGTTGCCGCCAATCACCTGCTCTCGCTGATCAACGACATCCTCGAGATGGGCAAAATCGAAGACCGCAAGCTAACACTGGAGCATGCGCCTTTTAACCTCAAAGAGCTCTGTGACGATACGCTGGTGCTGTGCAAGCTCCGCGCGTCCAGTAACGGCATCACCATGCAGGACAATAGTCTGCCGTACGCCACGGGGCCATACATGATCGGCAGTCCCACCCATATCCGACAGATCATGATCAACCTGTTAGACAACAGCATTAAGTACAACAAGCACGGCGGCTCCGTCACCTTTAGCTCAAAGACCAAGCCACTCGATAACGGGCGCGCGCTCTTTTGCTTTAGCGTTTCGGATACCGGCATTGGTATGACTCCCAAGTTTTTAAAGCATATCTACGAGCCGTTTGCCCAAGAAGGTGACGATGCGCGCAGCAAGTTCCAAGGAACCGGCATGGGCATGCCAATCGTCAAGTCGCTTATTGAACTGATGGACGGCACTATCGAAGTCACCAGTGAGCTCCATGTGGGCACCTCGTTCTACGTGGAGATTCCGCTCGATATCGACGAGAATCCCCAGGCGCGGGCGAATACGGTTGAGAGTGTGCCCGACTGCTCGCTCGCCGACATGAACGTGCTGCTCGCCGAAGACAACGAATTGAATGCCGAGATTGCCCAGGCGCTGCTAGAATCCGAGGGCATCGTGGTCACCCGCGCCGCCAACGGCAACGAAGTCGTCGATCTGTACCTGTCGCATCCCGCCGGCAGCTTCGATGCGATTCTGATGGACATTATGATGCCGGGCATGGACGGCTATGAGGCAACCCGCGCGATTCGCCTGAGCAAGAAGGCCGATGCAGCCGATATCCCCATCATCGCGCTCACCGCCAACGCCTTTGCCGAGGACGCCAAGGCGGCACATGACGCCGGCATGAACGCCCATCTGTCCAAACCGCTCGACTTTAACAAGCTCAAAAACATACTCGCCCGCATCAAGAAAAACGGACCCGTTTCGCTATAGTTTGTGCTCAACCACCACGCACGACCAGAAAGGAAACCAACGATGTTTAGGCCCTTACGTCGAAAGAAACGCGCCATCACTGACGAGGAAGCGCGCGAACTGCTCGCTACCTGCAAGCGCGGCGTCTTTGCCGTCAACGGCGACGATGGCTACCCGTACGCCATTCCCGTCAACTACTTCTTTGACGCCGAGCACGACAAGATCTATTTCCATGGCGCCAAAACCGGCCACAAGGTCGACGCACTCAAGCGCGATGACAAGGTCTGCTTTACCGTTTACGGCAACGAGTGGTACCAGGACGGTGACTGGGCTCCCTACGTTATGAGCACCGTCGTCTTTGGCCGTTGTCGCCTGGCGAATGACACCCCCGCGTTTATCGAGGACAAAGTCCGCCAGCTCGCCCTTAAGTACTACCCTTCTGCCGAGGAAGTCGAAGAGGAAATCGCCAAGGACATTAAGGGCGTCCAGCTCTACGAGATTACGATTGAGCATCTTTGCGGCAAGCAGATTCAAGAAAAGTAAGCCCCTCAGCAGGCCTCATCAATAATAATATGGCCCGGTTCCAACCCACCTTGGAACCGGGCCATATGCTTACGAAGCGTCGGCGGCGATGTGCGCCAGCGCCTCGACGAGCTCTTGCGAGCTCACAGGTTTGCTCAGGTGCGCGTTCATGCCCGCCTCACGCGAAAGCCTACGGTCGTCGGCAAAGGCGTTGGCACTCACGGCGATAATCGGCGTGGTCGCGGCATCCTCGCGATCGAGTGCTCGAATTCGACGCGTGGCCTCAAGGCCATCGATGCCAGGCATCATGATGTCCATCAACACCACGTCGTACTCGTACGGCGCGCTCGCGGCAAACATCTCGACGGCAGACTCACCATCCTTAGCATGCGTCACGATGGCACCGGCACGGCTGAGCGTAAACTGCGCGATCTCGGCATTCAGATCGTTATCCTCTACGAGCAAAACGCGCAAGCCCTGGAGCGCATCGCCGTCGCCCGCATTCACGCGCACTGCCTGAGGAATCTCGGAGCGGTCGCACTTCTCGAACGGCAGGCGAATGGTAAACGTCGTCCCCTGCCCCAAGACACTCGTAAAGCTCATGGTTCCGCCCATAAGCTCGACCAGCTGTTTTGCGATAGGCGCGCCCAGGCCAGTTCCCGACGAAGCGCCTTCCACCTGCTGCTCCTCGCGACAAAACGGCTCGTAGAGGTGCTGTTGAAACTCCTCACTCATGCCAATACCTGTCTCTTATACACATCTGACGCTGCCGACGATACTCCTTGTGTA
>ENA-OUOU01000839-OUOU01000839.1-human-gut-metagenome-genome-assembly--contig:-NODE-839-length-17462-cov-4.416269_pt1 | contig 17462 bp, 15 predicted proteins | sample MGYA00237936_ERZ548765 | MGnify/ENA primary metagenome ERZ548765 (study PRJEB26490, sample SAMN05356889) | human gut metagenome | biome: terrestrial biome; feature: human-associated habitat; material...
CGAGATAGGAGTCCGTCTCGTGGGCTCGGAGATGTGTATAAGAGACAGGGTATAGGAGAACTCCTGCAACTGCTGCGGATTCAGCAGTGTGCTGGTGCCGGTGCTCTTTTCCTGAGCGTACAGAGCCGCACCGAATGCCCCCATCAGACCGGAAATTGCCGGACGAATGACATCGTGACCGATCTCCCGTTCGAAGCAGCGGAGCACGGCATCATTGAGGAAGGTGCCGCCCTGCACCACGATATGCTGTCCCAGTTCCTCCGGATTGCGGGCACGAATGACCTTATAGATCGCGTTCTTGACAATGGAGCCGGACAGACCGGCGCTCTTGCCGGACTGCATCAGCACGATCACGGTCACGGCCAGACCGGACAGCAGCTGGATAATCGTCAGAATCAGTTCCAAAGTAGTCATGGTATTCATCCTTTCATGATAGGGGAAATCATCTATTATAACGGAGTTACTATATCACAACATCTGGTGGATTGCAAGAGGAGTTTTCAGAAAAATAGTGTATATTGCATATTTGATGACTTTAGCCCTTGCTGGAGTCGCGTTTTCTGAAAATATCAATCGGCTTTCCAGTTTCTGTTTTCCAAATGTACCATCCGCTGTTTCGGCTGCCGGTGGGAATCCAAGCCGCAGTTGATGGGGAACTGCATTCGACGTCTTCCATTAGAACATTGTTTTTGATAATAGCGCCCTTCCGTGCTGCCGGAACCCAAGACGCATTGGTCGGACAACAAACGCTGCCTTTAAGCACGGTAAAGAGGCCATCCTCAACTTTCATCTTTGCAGTGACACGCCCAAAGCCGGTTTTCTGCAAGTCCATGTAGTAGACACCGTTTGGAATGAGCGCAATATCGGCTGTGAGTTTGCGATTTTCTGTAGCCGACGTAAATGCCTGTTCTTTGGTCTCATTTTTGGGATAAACCTGTCTGCCATCAAATGAGGAGAGAAGCTGGATCGCCATATCAATATCCAATGCAAAAAGCTCTGAATTTTGAAGGCGGCTCTTATCAAACAAGCTGTCTAACAGCGCTTCCTTAGCATCATAATCTTCTACCTCAATGGCAAAGCGTCTCTTTAAGCCGACGACATTGTTGTAGCCATTGCGTTCAAGTGAATACATTCGCTGCTCAAAATTTTCCGACCCCGTTTTTCCAATCTTAATAAGGCCTGGGACAACCGTCTCCATAATGTAGATAATTCCTTTTGCCACCTTATATCACTCTCAATTCCGTTGAAGCTAAAAATTTAATGCTCCTTCTCATTAGCTGCATATGTCAGCAGTGCCACAGTCTCGACATGGCTCGATACGTCCATTTTGATGTCAGAGCCTCCCGACGTTCGCGGAAACAAATCCAGCAGTTTTCATCTGAACTTATCCACTTTTCGCCCCGTTCGCCTCAATCCATTCGTTAGCGGGAACATATCAACCGCTTTCGAAAACCCGCATGAAATGGGACTTTTTCGGGATTAGCGAATTCCATTGCCTCAACCCTTGACGATTCCGCGAGTGCATGGGATTTCATCGCCTCAACCTTTGACAGCTCCGCAAGTGCATGGGATTTCACCGTCATAGCCCTAATATGCCTCTGCTGGGATCGATGATCCATCTCTGACAATCTTGATTGTTCGATCATCAGAAATTTCTATTACAGAGACATCTTCAAGCAAATGCCCATGTGCTCGAACATAATACTCAGCCAGTGTTTCCTGCTTGCCACGAAACACTGCTTTTTTCATACAAAGCAACTTCTTTGTCCCAGAAGGCAGAAATCCAAAGTAAAATACAGCCTCGTCCAAGCCCATCAACTTTGCGCTCGGAACATTCCCGGAATCAGTCCACGTATAACATTTGCATTCAGCCACGATAGACCTGTCAGCATTGGCAAGATCAAACTTGTGTTCCTTTGGCGGTCTGCCGATGGGGATTGCTGCTTCTTGCTCAAAATATGTATTATATTTTTTTTTGAGAATCGTTTGCACAAATTCTTGGAACTTGCGTCCGACGTGCGGATTCTCAGAATTTAAATTTGCCATCAGTGCTCCTCGTCCTGAGTGGACTATTGCCAATCTACCGTTATACATGGCACAATCAAATCGTAGAACTTCTTTGACCATTCTGCATCAACGCCTACCCGGATATGTTCCTGAATCAGAATGGCGTGACTTTCACCAAGAAAGTGCTTGAGGACTTGGGCTATCCCGCCTTCGTTTTGTGTCTGCTGGATGCGAAAGCGAAGGTATTTGCGATCCGTTCCTGCAAGAGCAACGAACCGAAGGAATTCAAGTTCTCCAAGCCGAGAGGCGAACAGAAAGGCGTTGTTACGATCTCCGACAAGAATCTGCTTGACCCGCTTCGCGCTGTCACCGGCGAGGACTGGATTCCCGGCAAGCGTTACAGGGTGCGCGGGTTCTGGGTTGCCGATGCAAAAACCATGTACTTTGACCTTAATGAGGGTGTTCAGGAGGACTTTCGCCCTGTTGCGCCGAGCAATGACGCAGAATAATCCCTGATATTCAGGGAGAAAAGGTAGAGCAAAAGAGTGGCGGCAAGCCGCCTGAGCGAGAAAGCCATCTCTTCCTTTTCTCCCTCGCTGCGGCTATGGAAACCGTGGAAAACCGAAAAAACGGTTTACACACCGTTCCCACAGCCTGCTCTCACCATCTTTTTCCTCTCTGACTTTCTCCCCATACAGAGAAAAGTTTTCATTTTTACTCCAAGAGCGCGCAGTTACCGTGATGGGTAGAGCGCAGTATGTCAATACGGCATAGAAAAACGAACGGCACATAGGCGATTTTATCCTCGAAAGAAGCCCCGAAACGCAACACAAAAGAAGCCCAGCACCACGCCGTTTGACGTGATGCTGGGCTGTTCCTGATTACAGCGATTTTCAGCGGATGAAGCAATGCTCTGCTTGCAGATAGCTCTTTCGCATTTTGCTGCATGGCGTGGGAATGTACTGTTTCGCAAAATCTCACGCGCAGAAGTGTACCGTGTACGCTCCATCGCGCTTTACTTTCCGATGTGCTTTTTTCGTGCAGGGAGAAAGAACTTTACTGTTTTCACTACACTCGATTTTAGCACGGCGTTTTTACTGCCCTCACAGTCGATTTACTCTGAAATTAAGCCAAAATGCCGCAGCGCATCCTTGATCGCCTCGACCTTCTCAGGCGGGCAGGGATGATACTCATGTTTTCTCTGCTCCACCGCATTCGGTGCTTTGTGCATATCCAGTCCGACCATACGCTTGACCTCTGCAATATATGCCGTATGGACTTTGAAGCCGTACTTCTCCTGCACATACTCCTGAATACGCTTATAGGTCGGATGCTCCTTGACCTCGCCGGTTTCCACTTCCATTCTGACCTCAACCGTCAGTGGATTTGTTTCCTGTGACAAGAGGACCACCGTCTCAACATGCGGCGTCTGCGGGAACATATCCACGGCCAGCGCCTGCGTGAGCGTGTAGCCGCGCTGTGTGAGCAGCTTCACGTCGCGTGCGAGCGTGCCCGGGTCGCAGGAGACATAGACGATGCGCGGCGGCTGCATGGATACCATCGCGTCAATGGCATCCGGCTGCATACCCTTGCGTGGGGGATCGACCACGATGCAGTCCGGACGGACGCCGCGCTGCGCGAGCTCCGCTGCGGCAGCGCCGGCATCCGCGCAGAGAAACTCCACGTTTTCCATGCCGTTTCGTTCCGCATTCCGGCGCGCATTCTCGATTGCCTCCGGCACGATCTCGGCCCCGATGACGTGCGCGGCCTTTCGCGCCAGACACAGGCTGATCGTCCCTGCGCCGCAATACAGATCCAGCACCTGATCCGTCGGTGCGTTGACGGCATACTCCACCGCGCGCTCATACAGCCGCTCGGCCTGCACGGGGTTGACCTGATAAAACGCCTGCGGCGAGAGCGTGAACGTCAGTCCGCAGAGCCGGTCGGTCAGCTCGGGTACACCCCAGAGCGTATAAAAATCCCCGGCAAGCACGACATTGCCCTTTTGCTTGTTGATATCGAGCACGATACCGGTCAGCTCCGGGCAATGCTCGCGCAGGTATGCAACAAGTTCCTCCGTCTGCGCGCCGAAGCCGCGTGCAGAGACGATGCAAAGCACGGCGTCGGGCGTGTGCATGGCGCAGCGCGTGAACAGATGGCGCACTGTGCCGCGCCCGGTCTGCTCATCATAGGGGGCGATGCCGCGCAGATTCATCCAGTCGCAGACCGCCTGCGCCGCCTTGTCCGCGAGCGGGAGCTGGAGCAGACACTGTTCAACCGGCGTGACATCGTGGCTGGATGCGCGATAAAAGCCCTTGACCACGCGGCCGTCTTTCATACCGACGGCGTAAATCGCCTTATTGCGATAGCAGAGCGGGTATTCCATGCCGATGATATCCTGCAACGGCGTCGAAACGCCGCCGATGCGTGTGAGCGCATCGTTGACACGCGCGCGCTTCATGCGCAGCTGTTCGCCGTAATCCATGTGCTGCAGGCTGCAGCCACCGCAGGTGCGGTAGACAGGGCAGGGCGGCTCTGTGCGCGCAGCGGCAGGGGACAGGCACTGCTCCGCCTTGCCGTAAACGGCGGCCGACGTGACCTTGAGGATGCGCACCTGCCACGTCTCGCCGACAAGCGCGCCTTTCACAAACACGGCGCGCCCGGCGATGTGACACACACCGGCGCCTTCGGACGTGTACCCGGTGATCTCGGCGGTGTGCAGTTGGTTTTTTGCAAGCTGGTCCATGGTTTTATTCCGTTTCCTGACCGGAGATGTGCATATATTCGTCATACGTGCAGCGGCGGTCAATGATGCCGTCCGGTGTGATCTCAATGATGCGGTTGGCGACCGTCTGCGTGAGCTGGTGGTCGTGGCTGGTAAAGATAATGTTATACGGGAAAGCGTCCATACCGTTATTGAGCGCTGCGATGCTTTCGAGGTCAAGGTGGTTCGTCGGCTGGTCAAAGACGAGGAAGTTTGCGCCGGAGAGCATCATCTTCGAGATCATGCAGCGCACCTTCTCGCCGCCGGAGAGGACATTGACCTGCTTATAGACATCGTCGCCGGAAAAGAGCATCCGGCCGAGGAACGTGCGCAGGTAGCTCTCGCGCTTATCCGTGGAGAACTGGCGCATCCAGTCGATGAGATCATAGTCGCAGTTTTCAAAATAGCTGTTGTGATCTTTGGGGAAGTAGGCCTGCGTGGTCGAAACGCCCCACTTGACCGTGCCCTCATCCGGTTCTTCGTCGCCCATGAGGATCTTGAAGAGCATCGTCACGGCAAGCTCGTTCTTACCGAGAATGGCGATCTTGTCCTCCTTGCCGACGATGAAGCTCACATGGTTGAGCAGCTTTTCACCGTCGACGGTCTTGCTGATATCCGTCACAAACAGGCGATCCTTGCCCGGCTCGCGCTCAGCCTTGAAGCCGACCCACGGATAGCGGCGGCTGGAGGCTGGCATATCCTCGACGGCGATCTTCTCGAGCAGCTTGCGGCGGGACGTCGCCTGACGGGACTTGGACTTGTTGGCGGAGAACCGTGCGATGAACGCCTGCAGCTCCTGGATCTTCTGTTCGGCGCGCTTGTTCTGATCCTTGACGAGCTTCTGCATGAGCTGGCTGGATTCATACCAGAAGTCATAGTTGCCGACATACATCTTGATCTTGCCGTAGTCGATATCGACGATGTGCGTGCAGACGTTGTTAAGGAAGTAACGGTCGTGCGACACAACGAGCACAGTGCCGTCGTAGTCCATCAGAAAATCCTCCAGCCAGACGACGCTCGCAAGGTCGAGGTTATTCGTCGGCTCGTCGAGCAGGATGATGTCCGGGTGGCCGAAGAGCGCCTGCGCAAGCAGGACCTTTACCTTCAGGCGCGGATCCATGTCGGACATCATGGTCTCATGAAACTCCGGAGAGACGCCCAGCCCCTGCAGGATGCGCGAGGCGTCAGACTCCGCCTCCCAGCCGCCGAGATCCGCAAACTCCTCCTCAAGCTCGGAGGCGCGGATGCCGTCTTCGTCCGTCATCTCGTCCTTGGCGTAGATGGCGTCCTTTTCCTTGCCGCAGTCATACAGGCGCTGATTGCCCATGATCACCGTATCCATGACGGTATAGGCGTCATACATCGTCTGATCCTGCTTGAGCACAGACATTCGCGCCTTGGGATCGATATGCACGCCGCCGGAACTCGGCTCGAGCTGACCGGAGAGGATCTTCAGGAATGTGGATTTTCCGGCGCCGTTTGCGCCGATGATGCCGTAGCAATTGCCGGGGGTGAACTGCAGGTTTACCTTGGAAAACAGCGGTGCGCCGCTGTACTGCAGCGAGAGGTCATCAACAGTGATCATTTGGGAAACTCCTTCGTTACGTTCGAAATATAGATAATAAATCAGTATAGCATACTTTGGACTGTTTGAACAGCAGATTTACACACGAACAGAGCCGGCGATGATCACCGGCTCTGCTGATCTTTATTTTGCAAGCACTTTTTTCAGCCGTGCATAGCGGGGAAGACCGTTTTCCACAGGAATCTCAGGCACGCCCTGAATGAGCGGCAGGGCATAGTCGATAAAGTCCTGCGTGACGTTGTTGCCCTCCGGGACGATCCATTCGACCGGCACTTTCTTCTCGTAGTTTGCGACGTCGGCCAGCGGAATAAGCTCCATGCGGCAGGTATATTTTCCGTCGACCATTTCACGCATGAGGGCGACCATCTTGCCGGTTTCGCCGGCGATGGCAGCCTCAACCGCCGTTTTACCGGCAGCAAATGCCTCATCAATATCGGTCTGAGACGCCAGATGCGCACCGGCGCGCTGCAGCAGCGAGAGTTCGATGCCGCGGACCTTTGCATGCTCGCGCTCTTTGAGTGCCTGTGCCAGACGCGCAGCCAAACCACCGAGCTGCGCGTGGCCGAAACCGTCTGTTGTGGAGGCCTTCGCCTCGGACACGAACGAGCCGTCGGCATAGTGGATGCCCTCGGAGACAGCAATCAGCACGCTGTTCTTCTGCTCATAAACACGATGCACATCGGCAAAGAATCGCTCCATATCAAAGTCCACCTCCGGCAGGTAGACCAGATCGGGTCCGGAACCGCAGTATGTCGCCAGTGCAGCGCTGCCGGCCAGCCAACCGGCATGACGCCCCATGATCTCGATGACCGTGATCGTACCGTTATCATACACGCGGCAGTCCTTGGAGACCTCCATGCACGATGTTGCTATGTACTTGGCGGCACTGGCATAGCCAGGGCAGTGGTCAGTGCCGAAGAGGTCATTGTCGATCGTCTTGGGCACGCCCATCACGCGGCACTCCCAATCGTGCGCCTGCATATAGCGGCTGATCTTATTGCAGGTATCCATGGAGTCATTGCCGCCGTTATAGAAGAAGTAGCGTACATCGTATTTCTGAAAAATCTCCAGAATGCGCCGATAATCCGTATCGTCCGCTTCCGGGTCAGCCATCTTGTAACGGCAGGAGCCCAATTCCGACGATGGTGTGTGCAGCAGCAGACGGAGCTCATCCGGATCCTCCTGACGGATGTCATACAGACGGTCATCCAGAACTCCGCGGATACCGTGCGCCGCGCCGTAAACATTGGTGATGGCATCCGATTCCAATGCGGTCTTGAGCACACCGTAAGCGCTGGCGTTGATGACAGCAGTCGGCCCTCCGGACTGCCCAAAGATACACGCACCCTTCAATATACCGGACATAGCTTACCTCCACAAATTCACAAAATTGATAGATTTTAAGGGAACATTGAATTCTGCTATTGATATTATCTCGAAACATGTGTAAAATGAATTGAACCCCTTATCGGGGACATTCATTTTATCACTGTTCCTTATATTATATGAAAGAGAGTTGACTTGTCAATGTCGATTGTTACTTCTCAGGAAATGTTTGCAAAAGCGTATGCCGGCGGCTACGCCATCGGTGCGTTCAATGTGAATAACATGGAGATCATTCAGGGTATCACTGAGGCCGCAAAGGAGTGCAACGCTCCGGTGATCCTGCAGGTATCCTCCGGTGCACGCAAATATGCCAATCGCACGTATCTGGTCAAGCTTGTGGAGGCTGCCGTGATCGAGACCGGTCTGCCGATCTGTCTGCATCTGGATCATGGCGATTCGTTCGAGCTGTGCAAGTCCTGCGTGGATGACGGATTTTCGTCCGTCATGATCGACGCCTCGTCCAAACCGTTTGAAGAGAATATCGCGCTGACGCGTCAGGTCGTGGAATATGCACACGCGCATGGCGTCGTTGTCGAAGCGGAGCTTGGCACGCTGGCCGGTATTGAAGATGATGTGAAGGTCAAGGCTGAGGACTCGTCCTACACGCGCCCGGAGGATGTGCAGGAGTTCGTTGAACGCACCGGCTGTGATTCGCTGGCCATCGCCATTGGCACGAGCCACGGCGCTTATAAGTTCAAACCCGGAACGAAGCCGCAGCTGCGCTTTGACATTCTGGAGGAAGTGTCCGAGCGTCTGCCTGGCTTCCCGATTGTGCTGCACGGCTCGTCTTCCGTGCCGCAGGAATATGTGCAGATGATCAATGAATTCGGCGGCAATATGCCCGGTGCGATCGGTGTGCCGGAGGATCAGCTGCGTCAGGCCGCGCGCTTGTCCGTATGCAAGATCAACATTGACTCTGACCTGCGTCTGGCCATGACCGGAACGGTGCGCAAGTATCTGGCTGAGCATCCGTCGGAATTTGACCCCAGAAAGTACCTCGGCCCCGCGCGCGAGAATATCAAGCAGCTTGTCAAGCATAAGATCATTGATGTGCTCGGCTGCGACGGGAAAGCCTGAGTTCGCATACCGCTCCGTCTGGACAAGGGGGATACCCATGAATTTTCAGGAACTTCTGACGCGCCTGTCCGCGAGCTGCTTTGCTGCGGATCGGCCGGACTATGATTGGAAAACGCTGCGCCTGTTTCCGGAAACGGGGCTGAGCCTTGTGCTGATCGCGCGGCTCTTTGCGGCGCTCGTCCTGTGCGTGATCGGCGCGCTTTTGCACAGCATGGCGCTGCGCTATGTGCTTTTGACTTTGTCCGTGCTCATCTGTGGCTATGACTATCTTGCTGCAGCGCTCTCGTGTATCCTTGCGCGGCAGGTGTTTCGGCCGGCAGTGCTCATCATCGTGTGCGTGATCGGCACACTGGCAGTCGGACAACCGGTGGATGCTGCTGTTTTTCTGCTTGTATACCGGCTTGTGACGATTCTGATTGCGGTCGTGACGCAGCACGCACAGAAGACATTGAAAGATGCAGTCGGCGGAGAGATCCACTCTACGGCAGAGTTTCCCGCGCCGAAATGGATCGACTATCTCGCACCGGCAGGGCTCTGCATTGCGATTTTAGTTGCCGTGCTCGAGAGTGTGCTCAAGGTAGCGACTGTTTCTCAGGCAATTCACGCTGCAATGATCGCGCTGTTCCTGTCTACGCCGTGCGCGCTGCTTGTTTCCGTTCCGCTCGTGTGGTACAGTGCTGTCAATGGTGCGTATCGCTGCAATGTGCTGTTTCGCAGTTGCCGCAGTATGCGTGCGCTCAATGCCGTGCGCGCAGTCGCGGTCGACGAAGGGGAGGGGGACAATCAGCTCCCGAAGGTAGTCAGTGTAAAGTCGGATCAGCTGACGCCGGATGCGCTGCTGCAGCTGGCTGCCAATGCCGAATCCTGCTCCAGCAGCCGCACGGCGCGCGCCATCTGCGCTGCTTATACCGGTCCAATCCGCAGCGAGTATCTCTCAAATGCTGTGGACATTCCCGAAAGCGGGGTGGAAGTGTATATTGAATCGACGCGCGTCTGCGTCGGTACGCGCGAACTGATGATTCTCAAGGGTGTGGACATCCCTGATGCAGACCTCTCGGACGGATATGTGGTCTATGTATCCGTTGGAGAACAGTATGCCGGCAAGATCCTGCTGCAGGAAGTCGTGCAGTCGGATGTCAAGCCTGCGCTCAAGGAGCTGCGCGCGCTCGGCGTGCACACCATCACACTCTTCAGCAATGCCAGCAATGACTCCGTATCCGAAAACGCGAAGGAGCTTCAGGCGGATCATCTCCACTGCAAATGCAGCAGTGAAGAAAAAGAGCGGCTTCTTACGCAGCAGGTGGAAAAGCTGGATGACGGGGAACTGCTGCTTTACTATGACCGTCGCTGTACGGCGCATCCGGAACATTCGGGCGCCGACCTCGACGTCTGTGTTATTCCGGAGGAAAGTGAGGAGCGGTTTGACGCTGATGTCCTGCTCACGAGCCAAGACCCGTACCTGCTGCCGGAAGCGATCGAGACTGCCGGTTGGGTCGAGGGTATTTGCCGCGAGCATCTGGTGATTGGCGCTGCAGTGAAGGTACTGCTGCTGGTGATGGCGGAGCTTGGCTACTGTACGCTCTGGTTTGCCGCCGTTTTGGACGGCGCGGCCGTGCTCGGTACACTGCTGATGGCGATCCGTGCATTCGGTTTTGACAAGCAGCACCACCGTGTTCGCGACTATTTGCCGAAGATCAAGTCAGAATAAAACACAAAATCTCCGATCCCACGCTCAGGGATCGGAGATTTTTTCTGCCCAATTCTCGTCCGGCGAGAATTCTCCCAGCGGATTTGCCGCAGCCGCTGTGCGCAGCTGATCGTTATCCACATGGGTATAGATCTGCGTCGTGTTCAGATGTTCATGCCCGAGCACCTCCTGCAGCGTGCGCACGTCAACGCCGTTTTGCAGCATGAGTGTTGCCGCTGTGTGCCGCAGTTTATGTGTGGAATACTGACTGGCGTCCAGGCCCGCGCGCGTCAGGTTTTTCTTGACCATGACCTGTACGGAGTCACAGCTGATGCGCGTGCGCCGGTTGGAGAGGAACATCGCCGTCGTGCGCGGCGGCGCGATCTCTTTACGGACCGCCAGATAGCGGTCGAGCGCCTCGCGGCAGGCATCATTGAGATAGACCACGCGCTCCTTGCTGCCTTTGCCGAGGATGCGCAGACTGTCACCGTGATCGTCTTGCAGATTCAGACCGACAAGTTCCGAAATACGCAGCCCGCAGTTGAGAAAAATACACAGGATGCAATAATCTCGCTCCTTGTTTTTCCCGTCCACCACGGACAGAAGCCGTTTGCTCTCGTCCAGTGTGAGATAGTGGGGGAGCGTCTTGGGAATCTTGGGGGAGTCGAGATCCTGCACGGGATTTTCCTCCAGCAGCTTTGCCTTCATCGTCAGGTACTTGAAGAAGCTGCGGATCGCAGCGATCTTGCGTGCACGGGAGTTTGCGCTCAGACCATATTCCGGTTCGTGTGCGTTGGACTGCTTGATGCGGTCGCGCGACAGATAAGCTAGAAAATTATAAACTTCGGTAAGTGTCACAGCGCGCAGAAATGCCACATCAATATCATAGATCGGAATCTCGTCCAGCTTCGCAGCACGCGGCACGAGCCCACGTTCCAGCTTCAGAAACCGCAGGAACATCCGCAGATCGAGATAATACTGATCGACGGTTGCCTTAGAATGACCGCAGATCGTTTCATGATAAGTCAAAAAGTCGCGCAGCACCTGCGGCGCATCCGTATAGTCCATATCTGCCACCTCGATTTCTGATATGAGCATACCAGAAGTGCGGGGCAGTGTCTATTGACGAAATCCACAAATAATTCGGCAAAATAAAAATTTTGCCGAATTTAGAGGAGGGGGAAACCGCCGAAAAGCCCGTTTCAGACTTTCCGGCGGTTTTTTGACAATTTGGTTGCGCAAGTGACCGTTTTGCGATCGTGAATGCGCTTTGCGTGCTCACACGCTTATGCTGTTATTCGCTTCACCGCTCACGTGCCGAACACAGCCTTGAGCGCTTCGCGGATGTTCTTGACCGGGATTGTCTCCAAACCGTTTTGCTTCTGCACATCGTCACGCACGTGCGCCGGAATGATGCAGCGCCGGAATCCCAGCCGCGCGATCTCCGACAGGCGCTGGTTCAAATGACTCACCGAGCGGATCTCTCCGGACAGGCCGACTTCGCCAACTGCTGCCAGATCGCTGCCAACCGGCAGATCCTTATAGCTCGACGCAATCGCAAGGATCACCGCCAGATCCGTTGCCGGCTCGTCTAGACGCAGGCCGCCGACGACGTTGATGTATGCATCGCAGCTCGACAGCGAAAATCCCGCGCGCTTTTCCAGCACAGCCAGCAGCAGCATCGCACGGTTGTAGTCGATGCCATTGGCGTTGCGCCGCGCGCCGCTGTAGCCAGACGGCGTGATCAGCGCCTGCACCTCAGCAAGCACTGTGCGTGAGCCCTCCATGACGCCGACAACGCACGTGCCCGGTGTATTGCTCGGCCGTCCGGATAGTAACATTTCAGACGGGTTTGTTACCTCTCGAAGTCCGAAATCTTCCATTTCAAAGACACCGATCTCGTTTGTTGACCCGAATCTGTTTTTGGCCGCACGCAGGATGCGATATGCCGTGCTCTGGTCACCCTCAAAATACAGCACGCAGTCGACCATGTGCTCAAGCACCTTCGGTCCTGCGATGCTGCCCTCCTTGTTGATGTGGCCGACCACAAACGCCGTGTAGCCGCTGTCCTTGGCCGAACGCATGATGCGCATCGTGCACTCGCGCACCTGACTGATGCTGCCGGGCGTTGATGCCGTTTCTGCGTCGTACATGGTCTGAATGGAGTCGACGATCAGCACAGTCGGCTGCAGATCGTCGATCGTGGCCAAAACCGTGTTCAAGTCGGTCTCAGCCAGCACATAGATGCTGCCATGGTCGACGCCAAGGCGCTGTGCGCGCATTTTCAGCTGACGCTGGCTCTCCTCACCGGAGACATAGAGAATCGTCTCGCGCTCGCTGATACGGCCGCAGAGCTGCAGCAGCAGCGTGGATTTGCCAATGCCGGGCGCGCCGCCGACCAGAACCAGTGACCCGCGCACGGCACCGCCGCCGAGCACGCGGTCAAATTCACCGATGCCTGTAGAAAACCGCAGTTCCTCCTCGGCATCCAGTTCCGAGATCAACTTGGGCTGCGCGATGCGCTTGGCGCGCGTGCCGAGCGCGGTCTTTGGTTCTTTCGGTGCTTCCACAAGCGTGTTCCACGCGCCGCACGCCGGGCACTGCCCCATCCATTTTGCCGTCTCATTGCCGCATTCCGAGCAATAAAAGACGGTTTTCGCACTTGATTTTGCTTTCATGTGATCATTCCTGTTTGCGGCAGAGACTGCCGGTATTGTAAGTAAGACGCGATGATAACGGTCGCAAGCTTCGCCTGATAATCAGCGTCCTTGAGCTTTGCACATTCCGAAGCGTTGGACAGAAAGCCGCACTCGACCAAGACAGCCGGGCACTGCACTGCGTGCATGAGATAAATTTTCTCCGAGATCGGCGCCGCAACGCGCCGGTTTTGCGGGTCAAGATATGTGACCAGATTGTCATGCATTTGTATCCCGAGCGTGTCGCTTCCGGTGCTCGCCGCGTACAGCACCTGCGCGCCGGACGGTTTCCTGTCCGGATAGCAGTTCTGGTGGATGCTGACGAGCACTGCGTTGTCCATCTCACGCACCAACTCGGCGCGTCGGTACTGGTCGGCTTTTTTCCGCTGCGCGACCGTGGCAGCGTCATCCGGGTATGCGATCTGCGCGCTCTCACGCGTCATGACGACCCTGACGCCCGTTAGCTCTGCGATGGCGCGTGCACGCAGCGCGATCTCCAGATTGATGTCTGCCTCTACCGTCCCGTCCGGTGCCACTGCCCCTCCGTCTTCCCCGCCGTGACCGGCGTCAAGGATCAGAACCTGTGTTTGCTCGTGCCAGTTTGCGGCTGCTTCTGCCTGTCGGAGCTGCCAGTCAGCTGCAAACCAGCCGCCAAACACCACAATTGCGGCCAGCAGTATGACCAGTAGCCGATGATACAGCAATCTCGTCACGGCGCTCCCCCCTCCTGACAGAATATGCAGCGAGGACGGGCGCTTATGACACGCTCTCAGAATACCATTTTGCGACCTTTGCGTCAACCGCGCATAAGAAAAGAGACGCGCGGAGCACCGCGCGTCTCAAAAATCGGTTTTACTGAAGCCGGTTCAAAAATGCTTCCAGACGGTCCATACCAGTCACGATGTTCTCGGTCGAGATCGCATAGCTCAGGCGCATGAAGTTCGGCGCGCCGAAGCCGATGCCGGGCACGACCGCGACCAGAGACTTCTCCAGCAGAAGCTTTGCAAAATCGTCGCCGTTGCGGATAGTCTGACCGTCGATCTGCTTTCCGATGGTCTTCTCGAGATTCACCATGACATAGAACGCGCCGCTCGGCTTCAGGCAGCTCACGTAGGGCATTGCATTGATGCGGCTGACGATCAGATCGCGGCGCTGCTCGAACACCTGCCGCATCTGCTCCACCTCATCCTGCGGGCCGGTGAGCGCCTCAATGGCCGCGCACTGACACATCGTGCCCGGTGCGCCGGTCGAGTGACTGAGATAATTGGTCATAGCTTTTGCGATCGGCGCTGCACACAACGCATAGCCGATGCGCCAGCCGGTCATGGCATAGGTCTTGGAGACGCCGTTGATGAGGATGGTGTGCTCCTTGATCTCCTTGCCGAGCGCCGGAACGCTTGTGAATGCAGCACCGTCATAGATGAGCTTATCGTAAATCTCGTCCGAGATGATGTACAGATCGTGCTTGACACAGACGTCCGCGACTGCCTTGAGTGCTTCTTTCGAATAGACAGCACCGGTCGGATTCGAGGGGTTGTTGAGGATGATGGCCTTGGTCTTGTCTGTGATGGCAGCCTCGAGCTGCTCCGGCGCGAGCTGGAAACCCTGCTCCTCGCTGACGTCAACAACGACCGGTACGCCGCCAAACAGACGTACCATTTCACAGTAGCTGACCCAGTACGGGGACGGCACGATCACTTCATCGCCCGGGTCGACCAGCGCACCCAGCGCGATGTAGACCGTGTGCTTTGCACCGCTGGCGACGACCGCCTGCGTCGGCTCATACTCCAGACCGTAATCCGCCTTCACGCGGTCGCAAATCGCCTGACGCAACTCGATCATACCGGCTGCGGGCGTATATCTCGTTTTTCCGTCGCAGATCGCGCGCACACCCGCATAGCTGATGCGGTCGGGTGTGGCAAAATCGGGCTCGCCGGCGCCAAAGCCGATAACGTCCTTCCCTTCTGCTTTCATCTTCTTCGCCAGTGCGCTGACGGCCAGCGTCGCGGACGGGCTCACTCCTGCGGCAATTTTGGACAGTGGCTTCATAGACATCCCTCGTTTTCATAAATTCATGTCCGTAGTTTACCACAACATTGTGAAGAAAACAACGCAAATCTTACACAAAACACCAGCGCGAATCTACGTCATTTTTGCCGGTTTGAGAAAAAATCTACCGTACCGTCTGCCGATATATATAAAGCCGCAGCGTGATACAGCAGGCAACGATGATGATCTGTGGTTGTGTGCTGACGGTTGTACGCATCATAGTGACCACTTATCCATTTCCATGCGGGCGGTGCAACAGCACCGCCCGCTAATCTTTTCCGTAGCACAACCGAAAACAAATGCGAAAGCTATGTTATATCATTGCTTCTGTCATCCTCTTCTGTTGCATAATCATCATCTATAACAATATCCACACGTGCATTCAACAGGCAAGCATCTTGTAAAAAATGTGATTTCAGTCGGATGGACGGATATTCTCCGCTTTGATGTACCGCAATATAAATCGTCAAGAATAGTGCGCATGGCTGAAATTGCTCCAGAACCTGATGCAACTCACGCTCATGTTCTGTAATAAAACAATGCATTGCCTGTTGGACTACGTCACTTTTAAAAGTGTCAATCTGGTCAAATACAATAGTCCAGTATCCCGGATTCTGTGTCCCCTCATATGCATTCCACTTGCATTCTTGTCTTCGTTTTGCCTCCGTCGGCCGCACACCAATGATGGATGAAATTTCATCTATCGGAAAATCTGTATCAAAGCAAAAGCAAAGCTCGCCCCAAATAGTTGGCGGCAAAGGAGGCGAAAAACAAATATTATCCTCGCATATACTCATTTAACATTTTACCTTTCAGTTAATTTTGTATGCGGTTTCATAAATGATCCTCCCCGCTTTGTCAATGATAAATATAATACGGCTTCTTGAATCATAGGCTAAATCATATAATTTAATCTCCGCTTTTTTCCCAAGGTACTCCTTTTTCAAGGCGTGAGCATCCAATCCATTGGACTTCAACTGGAAATTCGTAAGCTTTTTGAGCGATGGCTTATTATTACTTTTTTTATTATTACCTCGCCCATTATTCTTTGGTGGTTGAGGCGAGGCAGGCGTTGAACCGCCATAATTCTCGGGACTTGATGTGTCAGCAGAATTCCCACCCGTGTTTCTATTGGCAAGAGAAACATTTTTGGCAATTCCATACGATATGGCAACTATAGCAACAACTTCTACAACAACGACAGCCGCCGTAATCCATCCAATTGGATTCCACCAGTTCGTTAATGTAATTGCGGCCTCTGCCGCCAGCAAGCCTGTTGGATCAGAATAACGGATTGGGTTGTTCTCGCAATATGCAAACAAGTTTGAACCAATGAAACCATCAGTAAATTGTCCATCCGCGTTGATGAACCGGTAGTTGGCGAAGTCATAGTACCGGCTCTGGAGGTAGTAAAGGCGCGTTTCGCGGTCGTAATAGTAACCACGGTAGCGAAGCGGGTTGATGTGCCCGATGAAGGTGGCATCCGTGGTCTTTTTGCCGTCAGCACCATACACGGAGTAGTTGCCCCACGCGCCATAGGCGCTGCGGCGCAGCGTGATGCAGCAGGCAACGATGATGATCTGTGGTTGTGTGCTGACGGTTGCACGCATCATAGTGACCACTTGTCCATTTCCCAGCGGGCGATGCAACAGCACCGCCCACGTTTTGTTATGAAGTTAGTCAACGACAGAAAAAACTCGCTCATCCCCAGAAGAAAAATCTTCCGGATTATAGTACAGAGGTTCCCCAGGCCAGACCTGATGGAATCGAATCGTAAAGGAATCACAACGGCTTACTGTAACGTAGACTGCAAGCTTCTTTTGCGGATACTGCGCCTTGATATTATTATAGATGAGCCTGCAAAGAATAGGCGCGTCTACAGCCAATTTAGAAAACTCTTCATCTGAAATATCGTCCAGTAAATGCACGTGATTGTTCACGGCCTCATAAGCTGTTTTGTCTTTTACAGAAAGCGGAATAGTTTTTCTGTGGTCATCATATAAGCAAAGCAACTCGTTCCCAGCTTCATCTGTTAGCACGTGATAATGCAAAAGCTGTGAGAATGACCAGAACAGGTTCACAATACTACTCGAGCATAACCAGTGCATTTTTCTTCTGTAAAGCCATTTAATTTTTGAAAGAACACTTTTTCTATTGGTCACAGCAATCGTTCCAGAAGGCTTTTTCTGGCGATCACAGTAATAGTAAAAA
>ENA-OUOU01000840-OUOU01000840.1-human-gut-metagenome-genome-assembly--contig:-NODE-840-length-17451-cov-3.694068_pt1 | contig 17451 bp, 18 predicted proteins | sample MGYA00237936_ERZ548765 | MGnify/ENA primary metagenome ERZ548765 (study PRJEB26490, sample SAMN05356889) | human gut metagenome | biome: terrestrial biome; feature: human-associated habitat; material...
CGGTGCTGGTCAAGAAGCGCACCAAGAGCGGCGGCGAAGCGGAGCTGGATCTGCAGCCGATGATCTTCGCGTGCAGCCTCCACCAGCCGTCCCGGCAGGAGCTGGAGCTGACCGTCCTCGTCTCGGCGCAGAATCCCAGCTGCAATCCGCAGCTGCTGGTGAACGCCATCGAGGCCTATCTGCCCGAATGCAAGCCCGACTTTGCCCGCATCCGGCGGCTCGAGGTCTACGACGAGCAGGGCGAACCGTTCCGATGAACTCCAAACGTACCGCAAGAGAAAGAGAGGACCCACGATGCACGGACATGTGACCCTGATCAGCTGCAGCCCGGAAGCGGCTGCGATGATCGCCTCCGGCGGGCGGATCTCCACGATGGACGGCACGGCGGGCGAGATTTATGCGAAATCACTGGCCGCCGGGCAGGAAAAGAATGAAAAGCTGATCGGCAAAGTGCTCTCGTCCGGACATACCTCGGTACTGGAGCATTGTTATGTAAACTTATCGTTTGAAAATGTCTCCGTTCTGGCGGAGCAGTTTCTGATCGAGTTCCGGCTGGCCTCGTTTACGGTCAAATCCCGGCGCTACGTCGATTTTTCCAAGGCCGGGTATGTTTCGCCTGCTTTCGCGGACGACGCACAGCGGGTGGTATTTGAAAACACGGCAGCATCGCTGTTCCGCACCTATGACGCGCTGGAGGCTGCGGGCATTCCGAAGGAGGACGCGCGCTTCGTCCTGCCGTACTGCTTTTGCAGCAATTTCTTCTGCTCCATGAATGCACGGGAGCTTGTGCACGTGATGAACGAGCTGACCTATGGACGCGGCAGCCGCATTCCGGAGCTGCGTGCGATGGGCGAGAGCCTGTTTGCGCAGTGTGAGCGGCAGCTGCCGTTTCTGGCTGTCCGTAAGCCGGAGGCCTATCGTCAGTCGGACGCATTCTGCCCGCGGCAGGTACAGCTGCTTGCGTCGAAAGCAGCTGTTACAGTTCTTGCTGCGCCGCAGGATGCAGAAGGGTTGATCTGCGGCGCGTATCAGCTTGCGCGCGGCTATGTGCCGCAGCCGCTGACGGAACCGGAGCAGACGGCGCTGCTCAAATCCCTTTTGGCCCAGCCGCGAAAACGGGAGCTGGAGCAGGCGAGCTATACGCTGCAGTTCGGCGGACTGTCTCTTGCGGCGCTCACGCATCTGACGCGTCACCGGATGCAGGCGCTCTGTGCGCCGGAGCTGCTGAAAACGGCGCGCTATGACCGCTATGTCCTGCCTGAAAGCGTCCGGCAGGCCGGAATGGAGGCGCAGTACCGCGAAGCGTTCCGCTTGGCCGACGAAGCTGCCGCGCAGCTCCGGACAGCGGGGGCAGGGGAGGACGTGCTGTCCTATCTGCTGCTCAGCGGGCAGACTGTCCCGGTGCTGACGACGATGAACGCTGGGGAGCTGTATGTCTTTTTCCGCCTGCGCTGCTGCAACCGCGCCCAGTGGGAGATCCGAGACGCGGCCTGCGCCGCGCTTGCGGCGCTGCGGAAGACCTCGCCGCTCCTGTTCAGTCTCTACGGCCCGACGTGCTTCGTCTCCGGCAAATGTCCGGAGGGAAAAATGACCTGCGGCCAACAGGCTGAAATTCGAAAGAAATTCAGCAAATAGGCAGATACCTCCGAAAAATCTCTTTTCGCTCTATTGAAAATATTTAAAAACCGGCGGGGTCGCTTCCAATTGACCTCAGCCGGTTCTTTTTCTGTCCGGACAAACATACCCTTTGGCAGAGGAGGGGAGAACTCATGAAAACAAAATTCTGGAACGGAAGTTTCCTGCGAACAGTTCTGCAATGCCTTGCCATCGCCTGCGCAGCGCTTCTGGCCTTGTCTGCGCTAGGGGCGGGGCTCGTGCTCGGCGGTGTGGTCGATCAAAAGCAGATCCCGGCGGCGGCCTGCTGCAAAAGCGTAAATTTACTGCCGGAATAGAGCCGAAGCTGGTCGGCCTTTTCCTCCCAGCCCTCGCCGGAGAGCGTCTGCTTGACCGTGAGCGTCCCGCCCGTGACCTTCAGAAACGTCAGCCGCGCACCCTTTTCATCGCGTGCGATCTTGAATACGTGCGCGCCGAACTCCGCGCCCCGCGCAGGCTCGTCCACGAACCGGCCCAGCGCGTCCAGAAGCGCGTCCACGCCCGTCTGCCGCAGCGCGGAGCCGAACAGGCACGGGAACACCCGCCTGTGCGAGACGAGCGGCGCGATCTGCGCGTCGGAAAGCGTGCCGGAGGCGAGATACGCCTCCATCAGCGCCTCGTCGGACAGGGAAAGTTCCTCGTAGAGCTGCGCCTGCGGCTGCGAAAAATCAATGCAGCCCTCGTCCAGCTCCGCGCGGACAGCGGCAAGCAGCGCGTCCCGATCCGCCGTCTCCATGTCCATTTTGTTGAAGAACAGAATGACCGGCACCTGATAGCGCCGCAGCAGCCGCCAGAGCGTGACGGTGTGACTCTGGATGCCCGACGGGCCGCTGATAATGAGCACGGCGCAGTCGAGCACCTGCAGCGTCCGCTCCATCTCGGCAGAAAAATCCACATGGCCCGGCGTGTCGAGCAGCGTCAGCGTGCAGCCGGGCAGCGGAAGAACGGCCTGCTTGGAAAAGATCGTGATGCCCCGGCTGCGCTCCTGCGCGTCGGTGTCGAGAAACGTATCGCCGTGGTCGACGCGGCCAAGCGTGCGGATGACGCCTGCCCGGTAAAGCATGGCCTCCGACAGCGTCGTCTTGCCCGCGTCCACATGGGCAAGCAGCCCCACGCAAAGCCGTTTTTCCGTCCGTTCCGTTCCCTGTGCGTTCATTGCCGTTCTCCGTTCGTTATGATCTGGGAGGATTATAGCACAAAAACGGGAAGCCGCCAAGAGGGACAGGCAGACACATGAGGAGACTGTGCGGATATGCCATTGCCTTTTTCGGGGAAATGCACTATAATGTTTATAACTATGTAAATCGGGAAGGAGGCGGCTGCGGTGCTGCCGGAGGGTTTTGAGGCGCGGATGCGTGCGCTTTTGGGAAGCGAATATGAGGACTTTCTCGCGTCCTTTGACCGGCCGCTCTGCACCGGTCTGCGGAGAAATCCGCTCAAAACCGGCTTTACGGGCGATCTGTCGCGGTTTTCGCTCTCTCCCGTGCCGTGGTGCCCGACAGGGTTTTATTATGACGCGGTCTCCCGGCCCGGCTTATCGCCGTATCACGCGACGGGGCTTTATTATCTGCAGGAGCCGAGCGCCATGGCCCCGGCGGAGCTTTTGGACCCGCAGCCGGGCGAGCGCGTGCTCGACCTGTGCGCGGCCCCCGGTGGGAAATCGACGCAGCTGGCGGGCAAACTCCGGGGAAAGGGGCTTCTGGTCTGCAACGAGATCAACGCCAAGCGCGCGAAAATTCTTTCCGGGAATATCGAGCGGCTGAGCATTTCCAACGCGCTGGTCCTGAACGAGCACCCGAAGCGGCTGGAAGAGCGCTTCGCGGGGTATTTTGATAAAATTCTCGTCGACGCCCCCTGCTCCGGCGAGGGGATGTTCCGCAAGGAGGAGGCCGCCGTCACCGACTGGACGGAGGACACGAACGCCATCTGCGCCAACCGCCAGCTGGAGATTCTGACCTCCGCCGCAGCCATGCTCCGCCCCGGCGGGCGGCTGGTTTACTCCACGTGCACGTTCTCTCCTGTGGAAAACGAGGGCGTGATCTCGGACTTTTTGTGGAAAAATCCCGATTTTTCTGTAGAAAAGCCGGACGTGCCGTTCTTTTCTCCCGGCAGACCCGATTGGGTGGCGAATCCCGCGCCGGGATTGGAAAAAACGTTCCGCCTCTGGCCGCATAAGCTTTTGGGCGAGGGGCACTATGCCGCCGTCCTCCGCCGGGCGGGGGACGAAGCGCCCGCAGTGCTTCCGCCGGAGCCTGCGGCCAGGTGCCCGCAGGAGCTGACGGACTTTTGCGCCCGGACCGGCGCGGCCTTGCCGGAGGGGAAGCTTCTGCGGTTCGGGGACGTGTGCTATCTCGTCCCGCAGGCGCTGCCGGAGGTAAAGGGGCTGCGGGTGCTGCGCGCGGGGCTGGAGCTTGGCGCAGTCCTGAAAAACCGCATTGCGCCCGCGCACGCGTGGGCGCTGTGGCTGGAAACGCTGGAAAGCAGCGTCTCGCTTGAAGAATCCGACCCGCTGCTTGCCCGGTATCTGTCCGGCGACGTGCTGCCGTCCGACAAGCGCGGCTGGACGCTCGTGCAGGCGGACGGGCTTTCGCTCGGTTGGGCAAAGGGCGACGGAAGCCAGCTCAAAAATCACTATCCGAAGGCGCTTCGCCGCCCGGTTTAAAAACAGGAGGATGCACTATGGCAAAGACAGTCCTGATCGTAGAGGATGAACGCGCGATCGTGGAGATCCTGAAATTCAATCTCAAGCGCGAGGGCTATGAAACGCTCGAGGCGCTCGACGGCCAGACGGGCCTGCAGCTTGCGCAGACGGAGGACCCGGATCTGATCTTACTGGATGTCATGCTGCCGAAAATGAACGGCTTTGATATCTGCAAGACGCTCCGCGCGGAAAACCGCACCACGCCCATCATCATGCTCACGGCCCGTGAGGAGGAAATGGACAAGGTCTTCGGACTCGAGACCGGCGCGGACGACTATATGACCAAGCCCTTCTCCATGAAGGAGCTGATGGCTCGCGTCAAGGCGAACATCCGCCGCCGCAGCATGGAATACGCTTCCGCGCAGGCCTCCGGCACGGCAAATACCGTTGAGGCAAATGGCCTGTGCCTGAACCCCGAAACCTATCAGGTGACGAAAAACGGCACGCCGGTCGAGCTGACGCAGAAGGAATACGACCTTCTCTCCTATCTTATCCGCGAACGCGGAAAGGTCTTCTCCCGGGAAGATCTCATGCAGCGGGTGTGGAATTATGACTATTACGGGGATATGCGCACGGTCGATGTGACGGTGCGGCGGCTTCGTGAAAAGATCGAGGACGACCCCGGCAAGCCCCAGTATATCCTGACCCGGCGCGGCGTCGGCTATTATTTCGCGGGATAACGCAGCTTCCCGCGCGAGAAAGGAGGGGCGGCCATGCGGTCCCTGCGCATGAAGATGGTCATGATCATGGTGATCCTGATCCTGGCCCTGATGCTGACGACAGGCGCGTTTTTGATGAGCGGCGTCGGCAATTTCTATGTGTCCCAGTTCTATGAGCAGATGGAGGGCACGTTTACCCCGGAATTCATCGCCCAGCTGCAAAGGCTCTCGGCGGAGGACAACGCCCCCGCGCAGATGAAGGAGCTTCTCATGGCGCAGGCCGGGCTTGGCATCGATATCACGGGCCGCAACGTCTACATTCTTGACCAGACCGGCTCCGTGCTCGACAGCTCGAACCAGCGCACCACGGTCGTGATGACGCAGAACATTCTGTCCGCCATGAACGGCGAGGTCGGGCAGAGCAGCTCGGTCACAAACGATTATATGGATCTGGCCGTCCCCGTCGAGTCGGACGGCGCGCAGTATATCGCCTACATCCGCGACAACCGCGCCACGGTCGACGCGCTGACGAGCGAGCTGCTGATCATCATCCTGCGCGCGCTGGCGCTGGGTCTGGTGATCTGCGTGATCTTGTCGTTCCTGCTGTCGCAGATTCTGATTACGCCTATCCGCGCGCTGACCGTCGGGACGAAACGCGTCGCGGCAGGGGACTTTGCAAACCGCGTCACGGTCGACAGCCGCGACGAGATCGGCGATCTGACCCGGAACTTCAACCACATGGCAAAGGTTCTGCAGGACACGATCTCCGAGGCGGAGAACGAGCGCAACAAGCTTTCCACGCTGTTTCTGCACATGACCGACGGCGTCGTCGCGTTCAATACGGCGGGCAGCGTCATCCACTATAACCCCGCCGCCACGCAGATGCTCGCGCAGAACCTGTCAAGCCAGACGACCTTCGACGAAATTTTCTCGAAGGAAGCCGAGCTTGACACGCTCCTGACCCTGCGCAGACCGCAGTATATCGAGGCGCAGAAGACCGTCGGCGAACGGGAGCTGGAGCTGTTCATGGCCCCGTTCTCGTCCGACCACGCGCAGGGCGGTGTGCTCGTCGTCATCCACGATGTCACCGAGCAGCGCAGGAGCGAGCAGCTCAAGCGCGAATTCGTCGCCAACGTCTCGCACGAGCTGCGAACGCCGCTGACCAATATCAAATCCTACGCCGAAACGATCGTCGACACCGGCGACGAGCTGCCGCCGGAGCTGCGCTCGAATTTCATGAACGTCATCATCAGCGAGGCCGACCGCATGACCCGCATCGTGCAGGATCTGCTCACGCTCAGCAAGATCGATTACGGCAAGATGGAGATGAATATCTCCCGCTTCCCGTTCTTAAAAGCCGTGCAGAATGTGTATGACGCGGCAAAGCTCAACGCCGAGCAGAACCACCACCACACTATGACGCTCACCTGCGAGGGGGACATTCCCGACGTCAACGGCGACCGGGAGCGCATCGAGCAGGTCATTACCAACATCGTCTCCAACGCTGTCAAGTATACGCCCGACGGCGGCAAAATCGACATGACCGTCGGCACGAGCTACACCGCCGTGGGCGAGGCGCTCAGCGCCGGCAGCGCGGATATCGGCTTCATCTCCGGCGGCAACTACGTCCTGTTTTCCGATGACTGCGACGTGCTGCTCACGGCGCTGCGCTACGGCATCAACAAGGACTCCGAGAACGCCGCCGACTGGAACGACGGCACGCTCGAGGAGAACACGCAGGACATGACCACCTACTACCGCTCGATCATTCTGGCCGGTCCGAGCGCCAAGGGTCAGGCGCTGCTGGCAAAGGTCAATAGCGGCGAGGAACTGACGTGGGATGATCTCAACGGTGCGACCTGGTCCGTGCTTGCCCCGACGTCCGCGTCCGGCTACATCTATCCGAGCCTCTGGCTGCAGGAGCACTACGGTAAGACCATTGCGGATCTCGACCACGTGGTGCAGTCTGATTCCCACAGCACGTCGCTTGCGCGTCTGGCCACTGGTCAGGCGGATGTGATGGTCTCCTTTGGCCACATCCGCATCAAGAACGCGCCCAACTGGCAGGAGAAGTTCGGCGGCACGGCGCCCATGGTCGAGCAGACCGGCGTCATCGGCGTGACCGAGGGCATCTACAACGACATGATCGCCTACAGCAAGCACTCCGACCTTATGGCAGATGAGGCGTTCCGCAAGGCGCTCGGCGAGGCGTTCATCGAGATCGCCCAGACCGACGAGGGCAAGCAGATCATCAGCGTCTTCAGCCAGGTCGGCTACACCTGGGGCAAGGACTCCGACTATGACGGCGAGCGCGACGCGCAGGCCATGCTCAAGTCGGCGGGGAAGTAACACCATGCTGCTGGAAGCTGCACACATCTGCAAGCGCTTCGGCGCTCGGCCGCCGGTGCTGACGGATGTGACCTTTGGGCTGGAGGCGGGCGAGTTCGTGTCCGTCATCGGTCCGTCCGGCGCGGGGAAGACGACGCTCTTTCGCATCCTCAACGGCACGCTGCCGTGCGACAGCGGGGAAGTATGCATCGGCGGCCAGCCGTTTTCCCGCGCCCGCGGGCGCAAAAAGCGCGCGGTGCAAAAGCGCATCGGCACGATCTATCAGGACTTTGCGCTCGTCGAGCCGGTCACCTGCCGGCAGAACGTGCTCAATGCCTGCCTGCCGGATATGTCGCTGCAGGCTTCGCTGCTGGGGCTGTTTTCCCGCGCGCAGACGGCGGAAGCCGAGCGGCTGGTCGCGCGCGTCGGCCTTGCCGACAAGTGCGACGAGCCGGTCTGCAGCCTGTCCGGCGGGCAGAAGCAGCGCGTCGCCATCGCGCGCGCGCTCATGCGAAAGCCAGCGCTGCTGCTCGCGGACGAACCGGTTGCCTCGCTCGACCCGGTCACCGGGCGGCAGATCCTCGCGCTGCTGCAGGATATATCGCGCACCGAGGGTGTCGCCATCCTTATGAACAGTCATAATCTCGACCAGAGCCGGGCGGTCTCCTCCCGGCTCCTCGGTCTGCATGCGGGGCGGATCGTGCTCGACTGCGCGCCCGATGCTGTGACGGACGCAGATCTTGTACGCATCTACGGCGGCGCGGAAAGCGAGGCCGCACCATGACGCGTGCGCGTGCAAAACGCTGGGCGCGGGCACTGAGTGTGCTCGCGCTGTTTGTGCTTGCCTTTTGGCTGACAGGCTGCGACCCCGCGGTGTTCTGGGCGCGGCGGGCGCACCTGCGCGACATTGCCGCGCAGCTCTTTCCGCCGGACTGGAGCTATCTGTCCGCGATCGTGGCGCCGCTGCTGGCGACGCTGCGAATGTCTGTCACCGGTACGGCGCTGGGCGTCGCGCTGGCGCTCGGCTTCGCGCCGCTGTGCGCGCACAATCTGCCGTGTCCCGCGCCGGTGCGCGCGGTGCTGCGCTTTCTGGTGCAGGTGCTGCGCTCGTTCCCGGCGCTGATCCTTGCGCTGCTGGCGACGTTTCTGTTCGGCCTTGGCACGTTTTCCGGCACGGTTGCCATCACGGCCTTTACGCTTGCGGTCATGACGCGCCTGACCTATGAGGACATCGAGACGCTCTCGCTCGCGCCTTACCGTGCGCTGTGCGCCATGGGCGCGTCTCCGGCGCGGGCGTATGCGCGCGCCGTCGTGCCGGAGATCGCGTCCGGCTATCTGACCAACGCGCTCTATCTGCTCGAGACGAATGTGCGCCACAGCGCCATCCTCGGCTATGTCGGCGCGGGCGGCATCGGTCTGCTGCTCAATGAGAAGATCTCGTGGCGGGAATACGGCCGCGTCGGCGCGATCCTGATGTGCCTGTTTGTGACGGTGTGCTGCATCGAATGGCTCAGCCATGCGCTCGGGCGCATCATCCGCGGTGAGCGCAGCATTTCGCGCCCGGCAAAGCGCGTTCTCTGGGCGGCGGTGCTGCTGTGCGCGGCCGTCTGCACGGTGGGCATCGACCCGCCGGACTTTGCGCACACGAGCAAGTCCGTGCTCTCAGCCATGGGCACGGGGCTGCTGCATCCGGACTGGCGCTTTTTCTTCGGCACGGGCAAGGACGGGCTCGGCTGGCTGCTGCTTGAGACAGTCGGCATCGCGCTGGCCGGAACGGGGCTCGGCGCGCTGCTTGCCGCGCCCTTAGCGTTTTTGAGCACGCCGAAGCTGCTGCCGCGCCCGGCCGCGCTGCTGTTCCGGGTGCTCATCGTGGCGATCCGTTCCGTACCGTTTTTGATCTACGGGCTCATCTTCATCCGCGTCTCCGGCCCGGGGGCGTTCACCGGAGTGCTGACGCTCGCGGTGTGCAGCATCGGCCTGCTGAGCAAGCGCTTCACCGAGGCAATCGAGGCGTTGGATTTTCGCGCCTATGACGCGCTGCGCGCCATGGGTGTGTCGCTTTTGCCGCGCATCCGCTATGCGGTGCTGCCGCAGCTCGCTCCGGCGCTCGCCTCGGCGGTGCTGTACCGGTTTGATGTCAATATCCGCGAGGCATCCGTGCTCGGACTGGTCGGTGCTGGCGGCATCGGTGCGCCGCTCATCTTCGCCATGAACCAGTATGCGTGGAGCGATGTGAGCGCGATCTTCCTCGGCTTCGTGCTGCTCGTCTGGGGTATTGACGTGGGCAGCGCGCGTCTGCGGCACAGGCGCAGCACGGCTGCAGCTTCTGAATAACAGCTTCCGATCTGATCGACGGGCGGTGCTTATGCGCTGCCCGCTTTTTATCATTTTTGTGATGGCAAGAGGAGAGTCCTGATTATAGGACTCTCCTTTTGCTATGATGTGGGAAACCGGGGAGGGAGGCAGAGCGCGGCTGCATGCAGAAATGGAACGACCATGCTGGAAGCTGTCTCCGAAAACTGTATCCGGGTGCCAAAAACGATGTAAATTATGCAGAAAACTGCGCACTTTCTTCATGGGTGCTTTTTTGTGACAGATATTTGTGATAAAATGCAACCATTCCATGAGCTGGATATGTGCGCGGAAGCAGAGAAGAGAGGGAGCTATGCCGAAATCACCGAATCAGAAATTAAAGCTGCTGTACCTGATGGAGATCCTGCTGCAGCAGACGGATGAGCGCCACCCGATGACCGTACCGGAGATGATCTCGGAGCTTGCCAGGCACGGCGTTGCGGCGGAGCGCAAGAGCATCTATAACGATCTGGAGTCCCTGCGCACCTTCGGGCTGGACATTGTGCAGACGAAGTCGCGCACGACCGGGTATTACATTGGCGCACGCTCGTTTGAAGTACCGGAGCTCAAGCTGCTGGTCGACAGCGTGCAGTCGTCGAAATTCATCACGCACAAGAAGACGCTGGCGCTCATCAAGAAGATCGAAGGCCTTGCGAGCATTTACGACGCACAGCTCCTGCAGCGGCAGGTCTATGTCCGCGGCCGCGTCAAGAGCATGAACGAGAGCGTATACTATAATGTGGACGAGATCGCCGATGCCATTTCCCGCGACCGGCAGATCCGCTTCCACTACTTTGAGTACACGATCGACAAGCAGCGGCACTACCGTAAGGACGGTGCGTTCTACATCGTCAGCCCGATGGCGCTGATGTGGGATAACGAAAACTACTATCTGCTGGCATGGGACGCTGAGGCGCAGCTGCGCAAGCACTACCGCGTGGACAAGATGACGGATATCTCCGCGCTCGATGCGCCGCGCGAGGGCATGGAGGACTTTTCCGAGCAGGACCTGTCGGCATACACCAAAAAGGTGTTCAGTATGTTCTCCGGCGAGGAGTGCACGGTGCGTCTGCGCTTTGCAAACCATCTGGTCGGCTCGGTGCTCGACCGCTTCGGCAAGGATGTGATCGTGGTCGAGGACGGAGCGGAGCGTTTCACCGTCTCGCTCAACGTGGTCACGAGCCCGAAGTTCTACGCGTGGCTCTTCGGCTTCGGCACGGATGTGGAGATCCTCTCGCCGCCGTCCGCGCGGCAGGAAATGCAGGAGATGCTCGCGCGCATCGCGGACACATACGCACGATCCGACACGCAGTGACTTGACAAAGCGCACGCGTGCGTGTATAAATGAATACGGAATATCGGGGGGCTGGGTAATTCCCGGCTGAGACGAGCGAAGCGAAGCTCGAGACCCGCAGACCTGATCCGGATAATGCCGGCGTAGGAAACGAAATCTATACATTTTTATCGTTTTCTATGGACTGCATTGTTTCGGCAATGCAGTTTTTTCTTTGAGGAGGAAATGATATGACCCAAACGAAGTCCCATCTGCGCCTGCGCGCGCTGTGCGAGGGCGCGATCTTTATCGCGCTTGCTCAGGTGCTGAGCTATCTCAAACTCTATGAGCTGCCGCAGGGCGGCTCGATCACGATCGAGATGCTGCCGATCTTCCTGTACTGCGCGCGCTGGGGATTTGGCCCCGGCATGCTCGCGAGCTTTGCCTACAGCATTCTGCAGGCGCTGCTGAGCAGCACGTATGCGTGGACATGGCAGTCGCTCATCGGCGACTATCTGCTCGCATTCACGGCGCTCGGTCTTGCCGGCTCGTGCGCGAAGCTCAAGGGTGGCTTTTTCTACGGCACGGTCGTGGGCAGCGTGGCTCGCTTTCTCGTGCACTATGTCGTCGGTGCGACGGTCTGGGCGGAATACATGCCCGAGACTTTCTTCGGTCTGACGATGACGACGCCGTGGTTCTACTCGGCACTGTATAACGGCAGCTTTATGCTCATCGACATGGTGCTCGTGCTCGTGATCGGCGCGCTGCTTTGGAAGCCGCTGAGAAAGTACATTACCGGCGAGGATCTGCACGGTGCGGCGAATGCGAAAAATGAAGGTTGACAGACCGGAATTTTGTATAGTATAATATGCATCCGGCGTCAGACGTCTGGCGCCGGATACTTTTTGCCAACTACGGCGGCACAAGCCGCTGTTGAGTATGATCGAAAGGAGAAATCACCATGTTCCGTACCTACCAGCCCAAGAAGCGTCAGCGCAAAAAAGAGCACGGCTTCCGCAAGAGAATGGCGACCGCCAACGGCCGCAAGGTTCTGTCCCGCCGCAGAGCGAAGGGCAGAAAGCAGCTCACCTACTGAGTTGTTGCGCGTGAGCAGGCAGACTTCTTAATGATGTTTTTCAGGGCGGGAACTTTCCGCCCTAAAGGCATTTGTCCGGAAGCTGCATCGGAGAGGATCGGGGGAGACTTTTGGAATTTACCAGCACACTCAAAAAGAACTATGAATTCCGGCGTCTGTACTCGAAGGGGAAAAGCTGCGCCAACGCCTATCTGGTGGTCTACTGCCGGAAAAACCATTCGGGCCGCAGCCGCATCGGCTACACCGTGTCCAACAAGGTCGGCCATGCCGTTGTGCGCAATCGCATCCGCCGCCGCCTGCGGGAGATCTATCGCCTGCATGAGCGGGAGATCGTGCGCGGATATGATCTGGTCGTCGTGTCGCGCGTGCGCGCGTGCGCGGCGGACTATCATCAGCTCGAGACTGCGTTTTTGTCGGCCTGCGCCAAGCTTGGCCTGCTGACGGAAGGGGATGGCGGCGCATGAAGCGCCTGCTCATTGCCCTCGTGAAGTTTTACCGCCGGTACATTTCGCCGCTCAAGCCGCCCTGCTGCCGGTTCATTCCGACCTGCTCGGAGTATGCGCTCGAGGCTCTGCAGAAATACGGAGCGCTCAAGGGCTCGTGGCTCGCCGTCAAGCGCATATGCCGCTGCCATCCGTTCCATACGGGTGAGCACGAATTTTACGACCCGGTGCCATGACCGGGGAAATCCTAAGAATTTAAGAATTGGAGTCGTCTTATGTCCTGGATTACTGCACCCTTTGCCTGGCTGCTCAAAGCGCTCTACGATCTGACCGGCAGCTACGGTTGGGCGGTCGTCCTCTTCGGCGTCGTCGTGAACCTGATTTTGCTTCCGTTCATGGCCAAGAGCAAGAAGAGCATGATGCGCACCAGCCGCCTTCAGCCGCGGATCACGGAGCTTCAGCGCCGGCACGAGGGAAACCAGCAAAAGCTCAATGAGGAGATGGCCAAGCTCTACCGGGAGGAGAAGATCAACCCGATGTCCGGCTGCCTCTGGAGCTTGATCCCGTTCCCGATCCTGATTGCGCTCTACAGCGTCATCCGTCAGCCGCTGACGAAGATGATGGGCCTTGGCGCGGAAGCAGTCACGCAGCTGACCGACTGGGTCACGGCCAATGCGGGCTATGTCGCACAGGCGAAATCCGCCTATCAGGAGATCCAGATCGCCGACCTGATCCATCAGAACTGGGATGCCGTGACCGGCGCCCTCGGCGATTATTCCGGCAAGCTGCTGGATCTGGACTATTCCTTCATCGGCCTGAACATGGGCCAGCAGCCGTCGTTCAAGATCTGGACGTTTGACTGGAGCAACAAGGCCGTCTGGCTTCCGGCGCTCGGTCTGTTCCTGATCCCGATCGTTTCGGCGCTGCTGTCGTGGCTGTCGATGAAGATCAGCACGTCGATGACCCCGCAGCCCGCCGGCAACCAGCAGGCCGCTGCGACCAACAAGACCATGATGCTCATGATGCCGCTCGTGTCGCTGTGGATCTGCTACACGATGCCGGCCGCTCTGGGCATTTACTGGATCGTCAACAGCATCCTCGGCATCCTGCGTGATGTCAGCCTGACGAAGGTCTTCAACAAGCAGCTCGACAAGCTCGACGCCGAGCGCATCGCGCGCGAAAAAGAGCGTGATGCCGAACTTGAGCGCAAGCGTCTCGAGACCGAGCGCCTGAAAGCTGCCGGTGAGACCGTCGTCAACCCCAACACCAGTAAGAAGAAGATCCAGGCCAGCCAGAAGCAGAAGGATGACGAGCGCAAGGCTGCGGCGATGCGTGAAGAGCGCGCTGCCCGCCGCGAGCGTCTCGGCGTCGAGCCGAATGCTGTGCCGGAGTCTCAGGTCGGCAACCGCCGCTATGCGCGTGGCCGTGCCTATGCGCGGGATCATTATCAGTCGGACGCGACTGCCGCTCCGCAGACGGAGCAGCCGGTGTCCGAGGGTTCCGAAGGAAAACAGGAGAGTACTGAATGATGTTAAAAACACTGGAAAAGTCCGGCAAGACGGAAGAGGCGGCCATTGCCGCCGCGCTCGAGGAGCTTGGCCTTGACCGGGATGATGTTTCCGTTGAGATCGTTGAGCGCGCCAAGTCCGGCTTCCTCGGCATCGGTGCCAGCCCCGCGGTGATCCGCGTGCAGTATGAGGCGCCGGATGAGGAAGCGGAGCAGGAGACTGTGCCCGCCGAGGCGCAGGCGCCGGCCGCCGAGCCGGAGGCGAGCGTGGAGCCCGCCGCACCGGCGGACGAGCCGGAGAGCTATGCGCGCATCCGCACGTTCGTCAGCGGCCTGCTTGAGCATATGGGCATTCAGGCGCAGATCGACATCACCGCGCGTGACAACGGCGGTGTGAACGTGAATCTGTCCGGCAGCGGTATGGGCGCCGTCATCGGCCGCCGCGGCGAGACGCTCGACGCCATCCAGCACCTGACCAACTATGCGGTCAACCGCGGCAGCGATAAGCACATGCACATCAGCGTCGACGCCGAGAGCTACCGCGCCAAGCGCGAGGAGTCGCTCGTGCGTCTGGCCGAGAAGATGGCCGCCAAGGCCGTCAAGTACAAGCGCAGCATGGCGCTTGAGCCGATGAATTCCTATGAGCGTCACGTCATCCACACGGCGCTGCAGGACTACGAAGGCGTGACGACGAGTTCGACCGGTACCGAGCCGAACCGCCGCGTTGTGGTCTCCTATGAGAAGCCGCAGCGCCCCAGCAACAAACCTGTCAGCCGCGAGTGGAGCTGACGAGAGACTTAGGAGGAAACGGTATTATGTTCGAACAAGTGAGAAAACTGCTTGCCCACCAGTTTGAGGTGGACGAAAACACCATCACCATGGACACCAACATCGCGGACGATCTCGGCGCGGATTCGCTCGACGTCGTGGAGCTGGTCATGTCCATCGAGGATGCCTACGGCATCACGATCGAAGACGAGAAGGCGGCTGAGCTGACCACCGTCCGTCAGGTCGTGGATTACCTCGAGAAGAACGCCTGAGCACTTACATCTGAAAAAGCAGACAGCCGCCGTGCTGTCTGCTTTTTTGTGTCTGCGGGCGCGGGCTGGGCACGGGCTTTTTTGTTTTCACCCGCAAATGTGATTGACGAAACCGGCCGCAGCGGGTAAAATAAACAATGTATGCTGGAAAGGAGCGCGCGTATGCTGCAATTTCAACCGCAGGAGCATCTGCTGCATTCGTATATCGTCGTGTCGCAGTCTGAACAGGCGCGCGAGCGGCTGGCGCTCGATCTGACGGCGGCCATGCTCTGCCGCAGCGACGGCGTGCGCCCGTGCCGCGCGTGCCGGGACTGCCGCAAGGTCTATGACCATGTGCACCCGGACGTGATCTATGTCGAGCCGGATCGCAGCGGCAAGACCCCTGTGATCAAGGTCGATCAGATCCGCAGTGTTGCGGCCACGGCATACATCCTGCCGAGCGAGGCGGAAAAGAAGGTCTACGTTCTGCGTCAGGCAGAGCTGATGAATCTCAATGCGCAGAATGCGTTTTTGAAGCTGCTGGAGGAGCCGCCGCGCAGCGCGGCGTTTATTCTTGCGGCCGCAAGCCCGGATTCGCTGCTGACGACGGTGCGCTCGCGCTGCGCGCTGCTGCGCGACCCGACCGAGCAGCCGCTGGAGTCGGAGGAGATGCGCGCGTTGGCGGACGATTACCTGCACGCGGTCGCGTCGCAGGATCGCATGACGCTCCTGCGCTGGTGTCTCGCGCACGAGGGCATGGAGGCGCAGACGCTTGCGGAGTTTTTGCCCGCGGTGCAGCACCGGCTCGTGGAGCTGCTGGCGCAGCCGGGGCAGACGCTTTTGCCGGAGACGCTGTGCGCGCAGCAGCTGCGCCTGATCGAGACCTGTGAGCAATACCGCCGCGCCAACGTCAGCGTAAAGCATATCTTTGGCCTGCTGTCCGTTTCCGGTGTGCAGGCGCGTGTTCAGAAGTGAGGATACCAAATTGACAGAAGTAATCAGTGTGAAATTCAAAAACCGCGGCAAGGTCTATTTCTTTGACCCGCACGGAATCGCCGTGCGCACGGGCGACAAGGTCGTCGTCGAGACCTCGCGCGGCTTGGAGTTGGCAGAGTGCGTTCTCGGAAACCACGTCGTGCCGGATGAGACGGTCGTGCAGCCGCTGCGCTCGCTTGCGCGCATCGCCACAAAGGACGACCTGCGCATCGAGGAGATCAACCGCCGCCGCGAAAAAGAGGCGTTTCAGATCTGCAAGCAGAAAATCGCCGAGCACGGTCTGGATATGAAGCTCGTGGATGTTGAGTGCAGCTTTGAGGGCAACAAGACTATGTTCTTCTTCACGTCCGACGGGCGTGTTGACTTCCGCGAGCTGGTCAAGGATCTCGCCTCCGTGTTCCGCAACCGCATCGAGCTGCGCCAGATCGGTGTGCGCGATGAGGCAAAGATGCTCGGCGGCATCGGCATCTGCGGCCGTCCGTACTGCTGCAGCCAGTTTCTGGACGACTTTCAGCCCGTCTCGACGAAGATGGCGAAGGTGCAGTCCATGTCGCTCAACCCGTCGAAGATCTCCGGCGCGTGCGGCCGCCTGATGTGCTGTCTGCGCTATGAGCAGGCGGCGTATGAGGATCTGGTCAAGGCTGTACCGAAGGTCGGTGCCTTTGTCGAGACGCCTGCGGGCTACGGCACAGTGTCGTCGGTCAACATCCTGCGCAGCAGCCTGAAGGTCAAGCTTGACGGTCAGGGGGAGGATGTGTTCAAAAGCTATCAGGCCGACGAGATCGCCGTGATCCCCGGCGGCCGCCCGAAGCCGGGCGAACCGCTGCCGTCGCTGCTCAAGGATCGGCCGAAGCCGGTGCGCGATGAAGAGCCGAAGGAAGATCCGTGGGCGCTGCCGCAGCTGTTTGCGGACGATGTCTACGGTGACAAGAAGCCCGACGGCGCGAACACCGAGCAGGGCGAGAAGAAAAAGCGCCCGCGCCGCCGCTCCCGCGGTCATGGCGGGAAGAAGCCTGCCGATGCGCAGACCGCCCCGAAGGTGGAGCACGCCGCAAAGGAGGGCGCGAAGGACGGTGCGAAGGATGGCGAAAAGCCCAAGCAGCCGCAGCGCCAGAAGTCCCAGTCCAACCGCAAGCCCGGCGCACGCAAGCCCGGTGATAAACCGGCAGGTGAGCATCCGGAGCGCAGCCGCGCGCAAGCTCCGGCGGCTAAGCCGGCCGACGGCGCTGCGCAGAGCGGCGAAAAGCGCGCGGACAATCACCGCCGCCGGCATCGCGGCGGCCGTGGACGCAACAAGTCCGCAGCGCCCGGCAATGCCAAGCCCGGCAATACCGCGCCCAACGCGCCGAAGGCAGAATGAAAACACAAACAGGTGCATACCGATCTGCGAGTGTCAAAAAGTGTTACTTTTTGACAAAGGGGTT
>ENA-OUOU01000861-OUOU01000861.1-human-gut-metagenome-genome-assembly--contig:-NODE-861-length-17280-cov-4.887083_pt1 | contig 17280 bp, 17 predicted proteins | sample MGYA00237936_ERZ548765 | MGnify/ENA primary metagenome ERZ548765 (study PRJEB26490, sample SAMN05356889) | human gut metagenome | biome: terrestrial biome; feature: human-associated habitat; material...
CTCTGTGAGACTGCGTTCCGGCCTACTGCTGCGGCGTCATAGCGGTGTATTCATTTGATAGTAGCCGTTTTCCGGCGATTTGTCAAGCGATGGGCCGGTTGCTGGCGGGATTGACGATCATACGCCAGTCCAGATCACCCCGGGCCAGACCCAGTACCAGCATTTCCGCCGTGGCAATGTTGCTGGCGAAGGGCACATTGTTCTGGTCGCACAGGCGGGAGATGTAACTGATCTCACCGGCCATCTTTTCGTTACTGGGGTCGTTGAAAAACAGTACCAGATCGAATTCATTGTAGGCGATGCGGGCGCCGATCTGCTGGCTGCCGCCGTGGGCATAGGACAGGAAGCAGTGTACCTTCAGACCCGTGGCTTCCGCTACCATGTGTCCGGTGGTGTTGGTAGCGTACAGGTTATGCTGAGAGAGAATGCCGGCGTAGGCGGTACAGAACTGTACCATCAGGTCCTTCCGGTTGTCATGCGACATAATAGCAATATTCATCTGTCGATCTCCTTTCTGGGGTTCTTATCTGATCCGCAGCAGCGGCGCTTTACCGCCCTGCAGTCGAATTGCGATATTTCGGTATGCGCTGGCCGCTCCATTGTAAGAGCGCAGCAAAAGGGGAGTTCCTTGATTCAGGGACACAGGCAGCGCGTCATCCTCCGGTACCACGCCGATGAGAGGCAGGCCGGCCTTGTCCATGGCATCATCAATGGTGGCGTGCATACTGTGCAGCAGCTTCTTCCGCACCCGGTTCACCACCAGATGCAGCCGGCCGGAGCCGAACTGCCGCAGCTCCATCACGGTATGCTGCGCATCCCGCAGGGAAGAGGCATCCTGTGTGGTCACTACCACGCAGCGGTCTGCACCGCAGACTGCCAGCCGGAACCCCAGCCCCAGTCCTGCCGGTGCGTCCAGCAGACAGAAGTCAAACTGCTGCCGGATCTTTTGCAGCATCCGCCGAAAGTCCTCCTCTGTCACAGCAGGCCCCCGCATTCGCACAGGCGCCGTCAGCAGATAGAGATTGGGAATACTGGGATGCGCCACCACAGCCGCTTCCAGCGGGCAGCGGTCCAGCGCCACATCGGAGAAATCCATCAGCGCCCGGTCCGTCAGTCCCAAGGCCAGATCCAGATTTCGCAGTCCGATGTCGCAGTCCACGCACAGCACCCGCTTGCCGCTCTGGGCCAGCGCGGTGCCGACTCCGGCAGTCAGGGAGGTCTTACCGGTGCCGCCCTTGCCGGACACTACCGCGATACATTGTCCGCTCACGACACCACCTCACTTTCAAATGCCAGTATCCTTATTATAACGGATTCTTTTTGATTTTTGCAAATGGTCTGGGATATTTTTTTGGTGTTTCGGCAATTTTTTTTATAAAAATCACCCGATGGACCACCTCTGTGCCGGGGATCTGGTAGTCGGCCGTCCGCTCCACCTGTCCGCCTAAGGTCTTGATAGCCTTTTTGGCGGATTCCAGCTCCTCATCGGACTCCACGGATTTCATGGACAGGAAGTATCCGCCCGCCTTCACCAGTGGCAGGCACAACTCACACAATACGCTGAGATTCGCCACGGCCCGGGACACAGCGAAGTCAAAGCTCTGCCGGTGCTCTGCCGCGAATTCCTCCGCCCGGGCGTGAACACACTGCACGTTCTGCAATCCCAGCTCGTTGCAGACCTCCTGTAAGAAGGTGATCCGCTTGCCCAAGGAGTCCAGCAGCGTCATGCGGATGGACGGCTCCAAAATTTTCAGAGGCATACCGGGAAAACCTGCGCCGGTGCCTACATCCACCACGGTTTTGTCCTTGAGGTCCGCCAGCGTCAGCAGCGCGGCGCTGTCCAAAAAGTGGAGGGAAGCCACATCCTCCGGGTCCGTGATGGCGGTGAGATTCATCACCTTGTTTTTTTCCAGCAGCAGCTCTCCGAACCGCAGCAGGGAGGGGGCGGCGTCATCGCCCAGCCCTAATTCCGCCAGGCCTTTTCGCAGATGTGCTTCCATCATTTCTTATCTTTCAGCAGATCCCGGATCTCCGTCAGCAGCTTTTCCTCATTGGAGGGCTCCGGCGGGGCGGGCTTTTCGGCAGGGGCCTCCTGCTTTTTCAGCTTGTCATGGAAGCCGTTGATGGTCTTGAGCATCAGAAACACCGCGAAGGCGATGATGAGGAAATCTAAAATGGTCGCTAAAAACGCGCCGTATCGGATGGCGATTTCCGTCGAGGCGTCAATGACGCCATCGGCGCCGGTAACAGCGGCCTTCAGCACGATCTTCCAGTTGGAAAAATCAACGCCGCCGGTGAGTACGGAGATCAGGGGCATGATGACGTCATTCACAAGGGAAGTGGAGATCTTACCGAACGCACCGCCGATGATGACGCCGACGGCCATATCCATCACATTGCCTCGGGCGATAAAGGTTTTGAACTCTCCCATGAAGCTTTTTTTCTTTTCGGGTGCGAACACAGGAAGGACCTCCTTTTGGTCGAAAAATCTTGAAAGCTGAAACCGTTGCGCCGCAATGGCTTCAAAGCGCAGACCGGAATAGGGCCGTTTTCAGGACCAAAATGATCCCACGGTGGTCTCTGCGGTCTGCTATAAGCTGTATCGGCCTACTACGAATTGTATTATTCTATTCAAATAATACAATTCGTAGCTTTTGGCCGATTTCTTGTTTTTACAGGGCTGTGAGAAGAATTTACTTCTTGGTCGGGACCAGAACCTTGGTGCCGCCCATGTAGGGCCACAGGACCTCGGGAATCTTCACGGTGCCGTCCGCCTGAAGGTTGTTTTCCAGGAAGGCGATCAGCATACGGGGAGGTGCCACGCAGGTGTTGTTCAGCGTGTGGCAGAGCTGCATCTTGCCGTTTTCATCCTTGTAGCGGATCCGCAGACGGCGGGCCTGGGCGTCACCCAGGTTGGAGCAGGAGCAGACCTCAAAGTACTTCTGCTGACGGGGGGACCAGGCCTCAATGTCGCAGGACTTCACCTTCAGGTCGGCCAGATCGCCGGAGCAGCACTCCAGCTGCCGCACGGGGATGTCCAGACTGCGGAACAGCTCCACCGACCAGCGCCACATCTTCTCGTACCACGCCTTGGAGTCCTCCGGGCGGCAGACCACGATCATCTCCTGCTTTTCGAACTGGTGGATGCGGTACACGCCCCGCTCCTCGATGCCGTGGGCGCCCTTCTCCTTGCGGAAGCAGGGGGAGTAGGAGGTCAGGGTCTGGGGCAGCTTGTCCTCCGGCACGATCTGGTCAATGAACTTGCCGATCATGGAGTGCTCGCTGGTGCCGATGAGATAGAGATCCTCGCCCTCGATCTTGTACATCATGGCGTCCATGTCCGTCTGGGACATAACGCCCTCCACCACGTTGCCGTGGATCATGAACGGGGGGATGCAGTAGGTGAAGCCCCGGTCGATCATGAAATCCCGGCCGTAGGCGGTGACGGCGGAGTGCAGCCGGGCGATGTCGCCCAGCAGGTAATAGAATCCCTGACCGGACACGCGGGCGGCGGCGTCCATGTCGATGCCGTCAAAGCGCTCCATGATCTCGGTGTGGTAGGGGATATCGAAATCCGGGGTTTTCGGCTCGCCGAAGCGCTCCACCTCCACGTTGCAGCTGTCGTCGGGGCCGATGGGCACGGACTCGTCGATGATCTGGGGGATCACCAGCAGGAGCTTGTTCATGGCGGCCTCGGCGTTGGCCTTTTTCTCCTCCAGATGCGCCATGCGCTCGGCGTTGGCCTTCACCGCGGCGTTGTTGGCGTCGATCTCCGCCTGGATAGCGGCCTTCTCCGCCTCGTCCGCGCACTTCTTCAGCTTGCCGAACAGGGGGCCGTTGGCCTTGGACAGCTTGTTGCGCTCGGCCTTCAGCGTCTCGCCCTCGTTGATGGCGGCGCGGCGCTCCGCGTCCAGCGCGATGACCTCGTCCACCAGCGGCAGCTTGGCGTTCTGGAATTTCTTGCGGATGTTCTCCTTCACGATCTCCGGGTTCTCCCGGATAAACTTGATATCAAGCATGTTGCTTACCTCTTATGTCGTATTGGTTGGTTGTTCTGCCGAGCGCTGCGTTTGGCTCGGATATTCCCGTAGGGCGGGGCCCGCGTGCCCCGCCGTGATGAGAGCGCGTTTTGCGGCGGGACACATGGGTCCCGCCCTACAGCCGCTTATTCTTCCTGCGGCAGGGGGGAGGCGCGCCTGTTTCACGTGAAACGCTTATTTCCTGCCCAGCTTCTCCAGCGCCTCCAGCAGGGCGTTTAGATCGTCTGTGCCGTAGTATTCCAGCTCGATGCGTCCCTTTTTCTTGCCGTTGACGATGCGGCAGGGGCGACCCAGCTTTTCGCCCAGCTCCCGCGCCGCTTCCTCCACGTAGTTGACGGACAGCGTATCCGGCTGGGGCTTTTCCTTTTTCTCGGCGGTGAGCTTCTTCACCAGCAGCTCCGTCTGCCGCACCGACAGCGCGTCCTTCACCACCGTTTCGGCGGCGGCCTGCTGCTGCCTGGCGCCCAGCGTCACCAGCGCCCGGGCGTGACCGGCGGACAGCCGTCCGTCCTCCACCATGGCGCGCACCGGCTCGGACAGCCCCAGCAGCCGCAGGGCGTTGGCCACGGCGGGGCGGGACTTGCCCACCCGCTGGGCGCACTCGTCCTGGGTCATGCCGTACTGCTCCGTCAGCACCCGGTAGCCCTCGGCCTCTTCGATGGGGTTCAAGTCCTCCCGCTGGAGGTTCTCAATCATGGCCAGCTCCATGGCCTTGCGGTCGTCGGCCTCGATGACCACGGCGGGCACCTGTGTCAGCCCGGCCATCCGCGCCGCCCGCCACCGCCGCTCGCCGGCGATGATCTGATAATACCCGCTTTGCAGCTTCCGTACCGTCAGCGGCTGGATGATGCCGTGTACCCGGATGGAGTCCGCCAGATCGCTGAGCGCCTCCGGGTCGAAGCTCTTGCGGGGCTGGGTGGAGCAGCTCTCCACCTGACTGATGGGCAGCAGTAGGGAGGAGGCGCGTTCGTCCTTGGCGGCGATGACATCGTCGCCCAGCAGCGCGCTCAGTCCCTTGCCCAGACCTTTCGTATTTGCCATACTGCGTCTCCTTTCAGCAGTTGTTTTTCCGCAGAAATTCCGCCGCCAGCGCCGTGTACGCTTCCGCGCCCCGGCATGTCCGATCGTAAGCGCCGATGGGCTTGCCGTGGCTGGGCGCTTCGCTGAGGCGCACATTCCGGGGAATGACCACGCTGTACACCTTTCCGGCGAAGAAGCGCTTCAGCTCCTGCGCCACCTGGATGGACAGGTTCGTCCGCCCATCGTACATGGTCAGCAGCACGCCCTCGATCTCCAGACCGGGGTTCATGCTCCGCCGCACGATGCGCACGGTGTTCATCAGGTCGCTCAGACCCTCCAGCGCGTAATACTCGCCCTGCACCGGCACCAGCAGGCTGTTGGCGGCGCACAGTGCGTTCAGCGTCAGCAGCTCCAGCGAGGGCGGGCAGTCGATGAAAATGAAGTCGTACTTGTCCGCCACCTGCCGCAGCGCCGCCTTCAGCAGAAACTGCCGGTCATCCATGCTGATGAGCTCCACGCCCGCGCCGGCCAGCGCCTTGCTGCTGGGCAGCACGTCGCCGTAGGGGGTGGAGACGATGACGGACTCGGTGGACGCGCCGTTCATGATCACATCGTACACGCCGTTGCTGGTGGACTTGTCCACGCCCATGCCGCTGGTGGCGTTGGCCTGCGGGTCAAAGTCGCACAGCAGCACTCTCTTGCCCGCTGCCTTCACGGCGGCGGCCAGATTCACGCAGGTGGTGGTTTTTCCCACGCCGCCCTTCTGATTCACGATCGCAACAATTTTCGCCACAGCAGATTCCTCTTTCTGTCTAAGTTCGATACCTTAGTATATACCACTTAACCGGTGGCTTGCAAGAGGGAAGCGTAAATTTTCCCGGAATGTTTCACATGAAACATTCCACGGCAAAGGGCAGCGCCCCTGTTTCACGTGAAACAGCCGCCTGAAAAAGTGATTCCCCTGTTTCACGTGAAACAGGGGAATCGTTTACACCAATATCATGCCGTCCAGCGGGGGAAGCGTCACCCGCAGCACGCCGCCCTCGGTCAGGAACCGCTGCCCGGTCACGCCGTCCCGCGCCGTGGGCGCGTCCCACGGCAGCGCCAGCTCCACCGGCGCGTCACCGGCATTCAGCGCCGTCACGGTGCGCTCGCCGTCCGCCGCCCGCTCGATCACCAGACAGCCGCCCTGGTTGCGTATGTACGCCAGCCGCCCCCGGCGCAGGCTCTCCCGCTGCCGCAGGTCGCCCAGCGTCCGGAAGAACGCCGTCAGCGCCGCGTCCTCGCCGCCCCAGGGGAACGTGCCCCGGTTCAGGGGATCCTCGAAGCCCTGCATTCCGGCCTCGTCGCCGTAGAACAGGGTGGGGGAGCCGGGGAAGCTGTACAGCAGCATGCCCGCCAGACGCAGCTTCGCCTTGCCCTGCGCCAGCTCAGCAGGGGAGAGGCGGTAGTCCGCCCGCGCCTGCTTCGTCTCCGGCGTGTGCGCCGCGCCCAGCAGCGTCAGGATGCGGGGCGTGTCGTGAGTGCTCAGAAAGTTCATGGCGCCGTAAAAGGCCGCCGGGGGATAGTTCTCCCGTATCGTCTCCATGCTCTCCCGGAAGGCCGCCGCGTCGCCGCCGCCCAGCCATTGCAGCAGCGCCGTGCGGAAGGGGTAGTTCATCAGACCGTGTGTCTCCCGCCCCAGCAGATACCGCCGCCGGCGGGAGTAGGCGATCTTGTTGCTGCCGTCCTCCCACACCTCGCCCAGCAGATAGCCGCCGGGCTTCTCCGCGTCCATGGCGCGGCGGATGCCCTCGATAAAGTCGCCGGGCAGCTCGTCCGCCACGTCCAGCCGCCAGCCGTCCGCGCCGCAGCGCAGCCAGTGCCGCACCACGCTGTCCTCACCGCCGAAGATGAAGTCCCGGTAGTCCGGCTGCTCCTCGTTGACGGCGGGCAGCGTCCGCACGCCCCACCACGCGTCGTACTCCGACGGCCACGGGTGGAAGCTGTACCAGTGGTAATAGGGGGAGCTTTGGCTCTGCGCCGCGCCCAGGGAGGGATAGTACCCCTCGGCGTTGAAATAGCGGCTGTTGCTGCCGGTGTGGTTGAACACGCCGTCCAGTATCACCCGCATGCCCCGCTCATGCGCCCCGTCGCACAGGGCGCGGAAATCGTCCTCGCTGCCCAGCAGCGGGTCGATGGCGCGGTAGTCCGCCGTGTCGTAGCGGTGGTTGCTGGCGGCCTCGAAAATGGGGTTCAGGTACAGGGTGGTCACGCCCAACCCGCGCAGATAGTCCAGCTTCTCCGTGATGCCCGCCAGCGAGCCGCCGAAGAAGTCCCGGTTGGTGATCTCGCCGTTGACCTCCGGCAGGAACACCGGCCGGTCGCCCCAGCTCTCGTGGAGCCAGCGCCGTCCCACCATGGAGGACACGTCCGGCATGGCCACCCGGCGGAACCGGTCGGGGAAGATCTGATAGGTGACGCCCTCGCCGAACCACTCCGGCGTGGCCGTGTCCTCGTACACCGTCAGCTGCCAGCGCATCAGCTTCTCCGGCGCGTCCTGCACGCCGTTTTTGCCGAACCAAACCAGATGGCCGTCGCCGTCCGTCAGCCGGAAGGCATACCAGCACAGGTCGGCCTCCGCCGGGGCGGTGTATGTCCCGGCGAAGCCGCCCTCCGCCGGCGGCAGGGCGCACACGTCCTCTTTTCCGGCGAACTCCCGGTATACCAGCAGCTCGCAGCCGTAATACGTCTCGTCCTCCAGCGCGAAGCGGATGTCCGCAGAGCAGGCCGCCGCGCCGAAGGGGTCTTTATACCGCTTGTCTCTTGAATCAAATACAGGTCCCATACTGTCCTCATGCGCGCCGCCCGTGGGCGTGGCGCGTTACTGCAAAAGTGTGTTCTCGCCCAGCGAAGCGCTGCTGCCGCCCCGGGTGAACCACGCGTTGATGATGTCCACGGCGGCGTTGGCCAGCAGACTGCCGCTGCCGCCCTTCTCCACCACGATGGCGATGGCGATCTCCGGATCGTCATAGGGCGCGTAGGCCACGAAGGTGCCGTTGGCGATGTCCGTGCCCACCTGCGCCGAGCCGGTCTTGGCGCCCGCCTCCACCACGCAGCGGGAGAACGCGCCCTGCAGCGAGTCGTGGGTCAGGTCGTGCATGCCCTTTGTCACCGCCGCCATGGTGGATTCCGAGATGTGCATCTCGTTCAGCGTCCCCTTGTCGTATACGTCGATAATACGAGAATTATCGTAAGATTTCACGTTTTTCAGAAGATGCGCCTCGTAATGCTCGCCGCCGGACACCAGCGTGGCCACATAGTTGGCCAGCTGCAGGGGGGTGAACAGGTTGTAGGACTGTCCGATGGCCGCCGTGATGGTCTGGCCGTCCGTCCACTCCCGGTCGTGAGCCTCCGCCCACTCCGGCGAGGCCAGCACGCCGCTCTCGTCCCCGATCTCGATGCCGGTGTGCTGCCCCAGGCCGAAGGCCGTGGCGTATTCGTCCAGCTTCTTGATGCCCGTCAGTCGTCCCACCTCGTAGTAGAAGTAGTTGCAGGAATCCACGATGGCCTGGCTGACGTTGATGCGCCCGTGGGTGGTGCGCGCCTGCCGCCAGATCCAGCACATGGGCTGCGGGTCTTTGTAATAGGTGTAGATACCCTTGTCCTGGATGATGGTGGTGGGGGTGATGATGCCCTCCTCCAGCGCCGCCACGGAGGTACACAGCTTGAAGGTGGAGCCGGGGGCGTAAATGCCCTGGGTGGCGCGGTTGAACATGGGCAGCCGCTCGTCGGCCGCCAGCTCCTCGTAGTTCTGGTTGAACGTCTCCAGATCGTAGGTGGGATAGCTGGCCAGTGCCAGCACCTCGCCGGTGCCCACCTGCACCACGGCCACAGCGCCGCCGCGCTCGTTGCTGTCCTTGTCCACCATGCCCTGAATGGTGCTGGCCAGCGTGTCCTCCGCCACCTGCTGGAGGTCGATGTCGATGGTCAGCGCCACGGTGCCGCCGGGCTGGGGCTTGCGGGTGTACAGCTCGCCGGTGAGCTTGCCGTTTTCGTCGGTGGTGATGAGCCGTCTGCCGTCCACGCCGTGGAGATAGTCCTCAAAGGCCTTCTCCACGCCGTCCTTGCCCACCAGATCGTTCATGGAGTAGCCCCGGTCAGCGTAGCCCACATAGCCGGTCTTTTCGTCGCTGCGCCACTCCTCCTGCCATATAGCGCCCACGGTGCCCAGAATGTGCGCCGCCAGCTTGGTGTTGTATACCCGCGCCGCCGCCGTCTTGATGGTCACGCCCTCATAGTGCCCGTCGGTGATGCGGCTGATAAGCGCCGAGGACACGTCCTCGGCGAAGGTATAGCTGCTGCGCCCGTCCAGCTCATAGCGCACGCCGGCGATGAGCCGCGCCTGCGCCGTGGTATAGAGCTCATCGATGGCGTACAGCTCCCGCAGGGCGCCGATCAGCTCCGAGGCGGAGGCGTTCACCGGCAGCTCGTTGTCCTTCAGATACTCCTGAAAGGCGTTGGAGCGGGCTGCGGTCTTCAGCTGGGGAATGAGGCCGGAGGTCATGGGCAGGGTGTCGTTCCACGGCACGTCCAGCTCCTGACACAGCTGGATCAGCCGCCATATAGCGTCGTTCAGCGCGCCGTCGTCCTTTCCGAAGGCGCTCTTGTCGAACACCAGCGTATAGGCCAGCCGGTTGCTGACCAGTACCTTGCCGTTGCGGTCGGTGATAATGCCGCGGGAGGCCGTCACCGTCTCGCTGGCGGTGTTGCTGGTGATGGACTTCGCCCGGTTCTCGCTGCCGTGTACCACCTGCGCGTCGTACAGCACGGCGAAGAACAGCAGCAGGAAAGCGCCGAAAAAGCCCAGCAGCATATACACCCGCCGCCGGGCGGGGTGGGGGTTCTTCATCATAGTTCCCTCCTCCTCCGAGGGTCTAATCGTCCAGAGCGCGTGTCCGCACCCATGCAAGCAGGGGGTGCACCGCCGCCGCGAAGGGCAGGCTTACCGCCAGCTCCCGCAGCGCCAGCCACGATGCCGCGCCCATGTCAAAGCCGCTCTGCCCGGCCAGCACCGCCGCGTGCAGCAGCGCGCATATCACCATGCACACCGCCGTCACCGCCACAGAGCACACCACGCCGGCCATGATGACCTGCCCGCTCAGCAGCCATGCCGCCGCCGCGCCCAGCAGGAACACCAGGAAATAGAAGCAGGGCATGCCCGCCACCGGCGCCAGCAGATCGCACGCCAGCCCGAAGAACGCGCCGTACAGCAGTCCCTGCTCGCCGCGCTCCAGCGTGGCGGGTATCACCGCGATGGCCGGCAGGATAAAGGGGTGTACGCCCCATATCCGCACATGCACCAGCACCGCGCTCTGCACCAGCACCAGTACCAACGCGCCCAGACAGTAGCATATCCACTTGATGGCCGTTGCACGCCGCGTCATGTCCGTCCTCCGTCTTTCACTCGATCACGTCAAAATCCGTGATGATAAACAGCTCCTTCATCTCGTCCACGCTGCACCCCGGCTCCAGCACCGCGTACCGCGCCAGCCCGCCGTCGTCGGTCTGCACCGCCTCCACCGTGCCGATCACCAGCCCGGAGGGGTAATAGCCGCCCAAACCCGATGTGACCACCACGTCGCCCTTGATGAGGCTGGCGCTGTCCGCCAGATATTGCAGCCGCAGCTTGCCCTCGGCCATCAGCTCCAGCTCGCCGCCGGCCACCGCCGTCTCGCCGGTGCGGAACACCGTGGCGCCGAACTGGGATTCCGTGTCCAGCACCGTGGCAAGGCGGCTCCAGTTCAGCCCCACCTCCGTGATGACACCGGCCAGGTTCCCGGCGCTGTCCACGGCGCAGTTGCCCACGGCCACACCGTGTCGGCTGCCCCGGTTCAGCACCAGCGTGCTGGCCCAGTTGGAGACATCCCGCTGGGTGACCCGTGCCGCCTCGAAGGTCAGATCGCTGCGCTGCTGCCGCAGACCCAGCAGCTCCCGCAGGTCGCGGTTCTCCTCCGCGGCGCTCTCGGCGGAGCGCAGCTGCTTTTCCAGCTCCGCGATCTGCCGCCGCAGCTCGTCGTTCTCCTGCTGAAGCTGCTCCACGCTGTCAAACCGGTCGCTGATGCCGTCCACCCAGCCCGCCACGGCGGAGCCCGCCGCCCGGAAGGGCGAGGCGATAACGCCCAGCGCGTTGTGCAGCAGCCCCGTACCGGAGCCGAGAGCCGACACCACGCACAGCACCACCGCGATGGTCGCCGCCGCCGCCAGCAGCCATATTCCCGTTTTCGTAAAAAATCGCTTCATGTTGTGTTACCCCAGCAGCACCACGCCGAATTCCCGCAGTATCTCCTCCAGCAGCACCACCGGCAGACCCATCACGTTGAAAAAGTCCCCGTCGATGCGCTCCACCAGCAGCGCGCCCTGTCCCTGCACGCCGTAAGCGCCCGCCTTGTCCATAGGCTCGCCCCCGGCGATGTAGGCGCGCAGCTCCCGCTCCGTGGCCGGACGGAAGTACACGTCCGTGGACTGGGCGCGGGTCAGCAGCCGCTGCCCCTGCCGCACCGTCACGCCGGTGCACACCGTGTGGCGGCGACCCTGCAGGGCTGTCAGCATCTCCAGCGCCTCCCGCTCGTCGGCGGGCTTGCCCAGCTTCCTGTCGTCCAGAAACACCATGGTGTCCGCCGTGATGACGATCTCATCCTCCGCCGCGTCCACCGCCTGGGACTTCTCCCGCGAGATGTAGCACACCGTCTCCTGCGGGGTCAGCCCGGCGGGAAAATACTCCTCCACCTGCGGCACGCGGATGGTGAAATCAGAGATGCCCATCCGCTGCAAAAGCTCCTGCCGCCGGGGAGAGCCGGAGGCCAGCACGATCCTCGCCATATCCGTCACCTGCCTGTGGAGCCGAAGCCGCCTGCGCCCCGCTCCGTCTCGTCCAGATCGTCTACCACCGTCACGGCGGGCTGCACCACCGGCACCACCATCAGCTGGGCGATGCGGTCGCCGGGCTGCACCGTGTAGGGCGCGTCGCCCAGGTTCACCAACCCCACGCCGATCTCGCCCCGGTAGTCGCTGTCGATAACGCCCACGCCGTTGGACAGGCACACGCCCTTCTTGATGCCCAGCCCGCTGCGGGCGAACACCAGCGCCACATACTCCGGCGACGGCAGCGCGATGGCGATGCCCGTGGGCACCAGCCGCCGCTCACCGGCGTTCAGGGTCACGGCCTCGTCGATACAGGCGCACAGATCCATGCACGCCGCGCCCGCCGTGGCAAAGCGGGGAAGGGGGATGTCCGTCCCGATCTTCGGGGACAGGGGTTTGATCTTCAGCTCCATAATAGCACCTTTTTCCTGATAAAATGAATACAGAATGTAAATTTGAAAGGTAATTATACAATGCGTTGTACGTTTTGCGGCGGATTCCGCCGTCCCGCGCGGAATGTCCTGATAACCGTGTGTAGGGACGGACGACTCTGTCCGCCCGCTCCGCGCCGCCCTACGGCAGACGTGGTAAACCACCTGCCCGGTGCGTCCTCACTCCACGCCCCGGTAAAAAAGCCCCCGCGTGGTGTCCGCGTCCGCCGTGATCGTCCCGGCGTTGTGGGCGCGGAGAATGGCGGCGCACTCCTCCGCCGTCTCCGTGGTGAACCGCAGCCGCCCGTACCGCAGGCCGCACCGGAACACCTCCGGCTTGTCCGCCAGCACCAGCACCTTGCCGTTCTCGATCTCGCACCGGCAGCCGTAGGCGCACAGCACCGGGAACTGCGCCCCCGTCCTGTCGGTCAGCACGCTGCCTGCGCCGTGGGCGCAGCCCACGCTGTCCTTCGTCACGCAGTTCTCCGTGATCATCAGCGGCAGCCGGCCGTAGATCACCGCCTCACAGTCCGCGTATTTGCCCAGATCGCGCACCTGCTGCCACCGCAGCTCCAGACTGGCCGTCACGGAGGTCAGCCCCCGCTCCCGCCAGAAGGCCACGGCGCGGCTGTTGTACACGTTCAGCCCCAGGTCGCCCCGCAGCGTCTTTCCCAGACCCCGGACGATGGGCATGTGCCCCCAGTTGCCCACGGTCACGGACGTGACCTCCGGGTGCCGCTCCAATATGGCCCGCAGGGGCTGTTCGTCCGCCGTGCGGAACACCCTGGGCAGCACGGCGCACAGCTCCGTCCGCCCGGCACAGGCGGACAAGTCCATGGTATCCAGCAGCTCCGCCGGAATATACACGATGGCGGGCTTTTCCGCCAGCAGCGCCTCCGTCAGCTGGTCGGCGCGGGCGATGGACACGGTGAACGCCATCCGCTCCGCGCCCGCCGGCGCGTCCGGCAGGGGAGAGGCGGGCAGCTCCCGCCGTTTCGGGATGTCCTGCCGCCGCGCTGCCAGCTCGTCCAGCAGCTCCCGCCGCAGGCCGTTGATCGCACTGGCGGACACCATCAGCCCCTTGTCCAGCTCCACCTCCACGCTGTCCGCCGTGAACACGGTGCCGCCGGTCTTGGAGAGACGCTGGGTCAGCTCCTCCGCCGTCACCGCCCGGTTCCGGGCTTCCTCCGGCGCGTCGCCTGTGGCCAAGGCTATGGTCACGCCGCTGTGGACGGCGCACGCGCCGCTCAGCCGCACCGGTTCGCCCCGGCGCACCGTCAGCCGCAGGTTCACCGGTATTTTCCGGTTCTCTTTTCCGTTTTCGTATGTCTCGCGGGCGCGGGCGAACAGCTCCTTTGGCTCCGGCACGTTCTCCGGCCGGGTGCCGAACATGGCCTTGCCCCTCCTGCCCAGCCAATAGCCGTCCGTAAAGCCGCTGCGGGAGAAGGCCTGCTCCAGCGCGGCGGATTCCTCCGCCGTGGGCAGCCGCCTTTCGTCCAGCAGGCGGCGGTAGATGCCCGTCACCACCGCCACGTATTCCGGGCGCTTCAGCCGCCCCTCGATCTTCAGGCAGTCCACGCCCATGCGCTCCATATCCTGCAAATAGGCGGACAGGTTGGCGTCCTTCAGGCTCAGGGGATAGGCGCCCCTGCACGGCGCGTTCACGCCGTAGGGTAGGCGGCAGGGCTGGGCGCACGCGCCCCGGTTGCCGCTGCGCTGTCCCAGCACGGCGCTCATCTCGCATTGGCCGGAGTAGCACATGCACAGTGCGCCGTGGCCGAAGATCTCCACCTCCGCCTTGCAGCCCGCGCAGATCTCCCGCACCTCGTCCCGGCTCAGCTCCCGCGCCAGCACCACCCGCTCCATGCCCAGTGCCGCCGCTTCATTGGCGCCGCCCAGGGTGAACAGGCTCATCTGCGTGCTGGCGTGAAGGGGCAGATCGGGCACGATCTTCCGCGCCAGCGCCAGAAGGCCCCAGTCCTGCACCAGCACCGCGTCCACGCCCATGGCGCTGGCGCGGCGCAGCGCGTCCGCCGCCGCGGGCAGCTCCCGGTCAGTGACCAGTGTGTTCAGCGTCAGAAACACCCGCACGCCCCGCAGATGGCAATAGCGAACCGCCGACGCGAATTCCTCGTCGGTAAAGTTCCGGGCGCCCCGCCGGGCGTTGAAGGCGCCGAAGCCCATATATACCGCGTCAGCGCCGCTCTGTACGGCGGCCACCAGCGCCTCATACCCGCCTGCGGGGGACAGCAGCTCCATCATCCCCGGCGGTTGTTCTGGTTCTGGGCGTTCTGGAGCTTGCGGCGCAGCTCGGCGGCCTCGCTCTTGGCGCGGCTGGCCTCGTCCAGATACGTCTTGACCTGCCGGCGCAGATTCTCCGCGCCCTCCTGCGCCTTCGTCAGCTGGTCGGCCAGATTCACCGCCGCCAGCACCGCCGCCGCGTCGCGGCTCATGTGGGCGCTGTCCATCAGGCTGCGCATCTCCGTATCCACCATGGAACCGATCTTCTCCATGTAGGCGGCGTCCTCCTCGGCCACGAGGATGTACTCCGTGCCGCAGATCGTCATCGTTACCCGGTTCGCCATAGCAAGCTCCTCCTTGTATGTTAAATAGAAACGTATTAGAGAGTTGTATATACCGATACAGAATCCATTATAGCATAAAATCCGGCGGAGGAAAGGATATTTTGCCGAAAAGCGGAAATTTGTAAAAAGTTGTCCCGCCCCGCTTTACGTTGCGGCGGTTTTCGTGTAGAATAGGGGTCACTATGAGAAGGGAGGGAGCGCCATGGAGGGCTATATCCTGCGCGATGGCAAGGAGCAGCTGACGCTGAGCACCGCCGCCGCGGACAAGCTGCTGCAAAGCGGACAGGGCGACGCGGCGCTCCTGTATCTGGCGCTGTGCCGGTTCGGACGGGGCGTGACCCCGGAGGAGCTGGAGCGGGCGCTGCCCATCAGCCGCCTGCGCATCGACGCGGCGGAGCGTGTCTTGCAGCAGCTGGGCATTCTGCCCCGCCCGGCGGAGGACGCGCCGCCCGCCCCGGCGGAGGAGCGTCCGGTGTACACGTCTCAGGACATCGCCGGACTGCTGACGGACAACGAGGGCTTCCGTCTGCTGATCCCCCAGACGGAGCAGCAGCTGGGCAAGAAGCTGCGCACCGCCGACCTGCAAATTCTGGCGGGGCTGTACGACCAGATCGGCATGCCCGCGGACGTGATCTATCTGCTGGTGTGCCACTGCGTGGAGCGGGCGCGCCGCCAGTGGGGAGAGGGACGGCGTCCCACTCTGCGGCAGATCGAGAAGGAGGGCTATCACTGGGCGCAGCTGGGCATCTTCGACCAGACTGCCGCCGCCGCGTACCTGAAAAAATGGGCGCAGCGGGAGGAGAAGTCCGCCGCCTACATGCGCGCGCTGCACCTGCCCCAGCGCCAGATGGTGGACGCGGAGCGGCGCTACATCACCCAGTGGATGGACATGGGCTTCCCGCCGGAGACGGTGGCACTGGCCTATGAGCGCACGGTGTTTTACAAGAGGGACATGAACTGGCGGTATCTCAACGGCATCCTGCGCCGCTGGCACGAGGCCGGCTGGCACACCGTCCATCAGGTGGAGCAGGGCGAGCAGGGAGGGAGGACGTCTCCCGCCAAGCCCGCCGCCCCTGCCGGGGACAAGGACGCGTGGATGCGCCGCTACATAAAGAGGTGAGAGTATGGCATACGACGGAGTCATCATGCAGCGGGCGCTGGCTCGCTTCGATCAGGCCAGGCAGCGCCGGGCGGCGGAGATGGAGCAGCGCCGCCGGATGCTGTACGCCCGCCAGCCCCGGCTGGAGGAGATCGAGCGCACCCTGCGAGGCACCATGAGCCGCATCGTGGCCGCCGCCGCCCAAAAGGGGGAGGATCCCCTGCCGGCCATCCGCGCCCTGCGGGACGAGAATCTGGCGTTGCAGCAGGAGCGGGCGCAGCTGCTGACGGAGCTGGGCTATCCCGCCGACTATCTGGAGGACAAGCCCGCCTGTCCCCTCTGCGGCGACACGGGCTACGACAAAAAGGGCGTGTGCCGCTGCCTGCGGCAGTATTACGCACGGGAGCAGCTGCAGGAGCTGTCCCGCCTGCTGCCGCTGGGCGAGGCGCGGTTCGAGACGTTCCGCTTCGACCTGTACGACAGCGCGGAGTGGGAGGGCTACGGCATCTCGCCCCGGGCCAATATGGAGCGGAATTTTGACGTGTGCCGGGACTTCGCCTGCCAGTTCTCCCGGGGCGGCGGCGACCTGCTGCTGTCCGGCGGCACGGGGCTGGGCAAGACGTTCCTCTCCGCCTGCATCGCCCGGGTGGTCAGCGAGAGCGGCTTCTCCGTGGTGTACGACACGGCCATCAGCATCTTCGCCAAGCTGGAAAACGACAAGTTCCGCCCCGACGAGGAGACGGCGGCGGAGGTGCGCCGCTGTGAGGGCTGCGACCTGCTGATCCTGGACGATCTGGGCACGGAGATGACCACCTCCTTCGTCCAGAGCGCGCTGTACCAGCTGGTGAACGGACGGATGATCGCCGGGCGCTCCACCATCATCAGCACCAATCTGGCGCCGGAGGAGCTGGGGCAGCGCTACGGCGCGGCCATTCTCTCCCGCATCGAGGGCGGATACGAGATTTTGCCCTTCTTCGGGGAGGACATCCGGAGGAAGCGGTGAGCGGGATGTGTCTCTTTACGTTCGGTCTACCGTGATTCTTTGTAGGGCGGGACCCGTGTGTCCCGCCGCAAAACACGGCTTTTCCCGGCGGGGCGATGTGGGCATCGCCCCCTACGAAAGGACAGGCGGACTTGCCGCATAACGCCCGTAGGGGACGGCGTCCTGCAGTGGAGCGCAGCGGAACAAATGCCCTTGGGGT
>ENA-OUOU01000868-OUOU01000868.1-human-gut-metagenome-genome-assembly--contig:-NODE-868-length-17151-cov-3.323701_pt1 | contig 17151 bp, 16 predicted proteins | sample MGYA00237936_ERZ548765 | MGnify/ENA primary metagenome ERZ548765 (study PRJEB26490, sample SAMN05356889) | human gut metagenome | biome: terrestrial biome; feature: human-associated habitat; material...
GCAGTAAGCTGAACGCAGCGTTGAGCCGAACTGCTCTTCACGCACATTATCGCCTTCTATTTCAATTTTTCCGTCTTCAATCGAAATTTCAAAAGCCTTATCGCTTATTATAACGCGTCCGTTATTAGAGAGCAGCATGGGCATCGTCTGATTTTCACAATCCTTGCGGAAATCGTGCCAAAGCTTTGTTTTTTTATCAAACGGAGCAATTTTCCCGTCGTTTGAAGTTCCTCCCCAAAAACATTCGTTTTCTCCTATTTTAAATATATATTTCATATATTCATCCCCCTTGACTTTTATTTTTAATTATATTATAATACAAATATTGCTTGATTTTATCAAAAAATAACGTATTTTTTATATTTTTGACCGCGCGGAGGGAACAAATATGCCTGCAAAACTTAAAAACAGATTCGCAGAAGCGGATATAACAAAGTATTATTATTACCGGTTTGACAAAGCTCATGTTTTTTGCGGTCACAGGCATGCCGAATACGAAATAAACATAATCCACTTGGGAACGCTTTCTGTTACTGTCGGAACGGAAATTTATGAGCTTTCCGAAAATAATGCCGTAATAATTCCGCCGAACTACTTTCATCTTAACCGCGTCTTGAGCGAAGAATCTCTGGAAATGACTGTTGTGCATTTCAATCTGTCCCGAAGAGAGATACTTCCCCCTGTTTTTACTCTTTCGGACAACGCGCGCGATTTATGTAGAATGTTTGACAACTCCATGCTTCAAAATGCAGATTTTTCATCACAAAATCACTGCATAGCGCTGCCCGAAAGTTCAAAAAAACTCTTTGAACTGCTTTTGCTTAGCTCATGCACTCTTTTCTGCCCGTCAATTACTTCATCATCAAGCTGTCACGCTGATATATACGGAAAAGCCGCAAATTTTATGTCCGAAAACATTTATGAAAAGCTTTCTCTTTCGGATATTTCAAATTTTTGCGGCGTGTGCAAAACAACTTTAAACGATGTTTTTAAAGAATTTACCGGCTGCGGCTGTATGTCTTTTTTCAGAGAACTTAAGCTTGAAGAAGCAAAAAAAATGCTTTTATTCGGAAAAAGCTGCGGCTTTGTGAGCGATTCCCTCGGTTTTTCGTCTCAGGCGCATTTCACTAAATGTTTTAAAACACTCTACGGTTACACACCGAATAAAATCAGATAATTTCATCAAATTACTTGACAAATTTCAATTGCTGTGCTAAAATGATGTTAAGAAATCGTTAAGATGTTATTCGGTTGGATGAATTTTTTAATTCATTTTCAAGATCTGGCTTTTTAGGGTGGAAAGCTTTTTTAAGCTTTCCGCTCTTTTATTTTTACATTTTTATCCACATGAAAGGAGAGATTTTCTGTGAAAAAAGATACTAAAATAACGCTTATTTTCTTTGCCTGTGCACTTATTGCTCTTATTATCTGCGCTGTAGTATTAAGGTAGGCATCACCCTCATCAATCCGATGAGGGCTTTTTTATATTTAATTGTTGACTATACCTCTGAATTATACTATAATATATCCGAGGTGAAAAAATGCTTTACATTGAAACAAATTCCTTTGATCCATATTATAACCTTGCGGCAGAGGAATATCTTGTAAAAAACAAAAAAGAAGACATTTGCATGCTTTGGAGAAACAACCCGTGCATTGTTATAGGCAGAAGTCAGAATGCCATGGCTGAAATAGATTATGATTACGTCAAAAAGAACAATATTATAGTCGTACGGCGCATGTCGGGCGGCGGAGCCGTTTTTCATGACCTTCAGAATCTTAACTTCACATACATAATAAACGGCGGAAAATTCGGAAATTACGTTGGTCTGACAGACACTTTAAGACAGTATGTGAACACGCTCGGAATAAACTGTGAGGTTTCCGGAAGAAACGATGTTTTGGCTGAAGGCAGAAAGTTTTCAGGCAATGCCCAATATGTATGGCACGGCCGTCTGATGCACCACGGAACAATTCTGATAAACGCAGATATGTCTCATCTTGCCGCAGCTCTCCGTCCCGATGAAACAAAAATTGCATCAAAAGGTGTTAAATCCGTGCGCAGCCGCGTAGTAAATCTTGCAGAGCTTGCCGATACGGACGCAGAACGCTTTATGCACGGCTTTGAACAATTTATAAAACAGGATAAGTCCGTGCGCGATTACACGCTCACAGAAGAAGAAAAAGCGGCAATAAAGAAGCTGCGCGGCGAAAAATACGCCACCTTCGAGTGGAATTTCGGATACTCGCCGAAATACACTTTTAAATCAAAAAAACGTTTTCCGGCAGGCGGAGTTGAAGTCTTTTTAAGTGTTAAAGACGGCTCCGTTGAAGACATTAAAATTTTCGGCGACTTTTTCACGGATACCGATATCGGAATTCTTGAAAACGCTCTGCGCGGCTGTGTTCACGATAAAGACGCTTTAGACGCCGCTCTCAAAGCCGTATGGTCTGAGAATATACTTGGCGGCATACAAAAAGACGAGTTTTTGTCATGCCTTATTTAACGTAATTTTTCTTATTAATTTCATGCATAAATCCGTTTGCGGCAGGCGACATTATGTCTGCCGCTATTATTTTTCCGTCACACAACAGCAAATTTGCATATACATTTCCGCCCTTTTTATGATTTGTAACGGTGAATGTATATCGCATAACCTTCCTTCCGGCATAAGGCAGCAGATCAAGTCCTTCTTTTTTAAGAAGTTCATTATAATTTAAAAAAACATCGGTAAGCGGATCTGGCAGTGTAAGCGCGCAGCTTTGCGGTGCATCGTCCGAAAGTTTCCAGCCGAATCTTTCTATGACGCGCCGCATATCATCCACAGTTTCCGCCTTATATGTATAGTGCGGCATAAATACAAAGAAAAGCGCTGCTATCCCTGCCATAATTAACGCAAACATTATAATTGACTTTTTCAAAAAAATCACCTCGGTTAAATATATTTAACCGAGGCGTTTTTAATACACGCAATTTATCAAACGGCATATTTTGCCGAAAACGTTTCAAACTTTTTCTCAAACTCGCTGCCTGTTTTAAACGATTTAAGCGATTCATGCATGTTCATATTATTATTTGCCGCGTCAAATATGCATACGGCAATATTTGAACAATGGTCTGCCGTTCTCTCAAGATTATTGAGCAAATCCGCCCACACAAATCCCGCTTCTATAGAACATTCTCCCTTTGTCAGTCTTTCTATATGACCGTCTCTGAGTTTTATTTTAAGCCCGTCTATAACCTGCTCCAAAGGCTCCACATTCAATGCAGTTTTCACGTCAGATTTAAGAAAGGCCGAACATGCAAGTTTTATTATCTCCGAAACGGCATCACACATTATTTTAAGCTCACGTGCCGCAGATTCCGAAAAATGTATATCCTTTTCTTTAAGTTCTTCTGCCGACTCCAGTATGTTAATGCTGTGGTCGGATATTCTTTCAAAATCTCCTATGGCTTTAAGAAGCTTTGAAATTTCCGCACTGTCGGCATCTGAAACCTGGTGACCGCTCAGTTTTACAAGATAAGTTCCCAATATATCCTCATAGTGATCGGCCTGTTTTTCCTTTTCTCTTATTTCTTCCGCCGCTTTTGAATTATAGTTTTGCAGCATATCAAGACTTGACAAAAGTCCGGATGAAGCAATCTCCGCCATATCCGAAACAAGCTCGGCACAGCGCGACAAAGCTATATGCGGCGTAGAAAGAAGTCTTTCGTCAAGTTCTGCAAACGATTCCTTCTTGTCCGTGTTCGGAACAATCATATATGCTATTTTCTCAAGTATACCCGACATAGGCAAAAGTATTGCCGTACACGCAATGTTAAACAGCGAATGTGCAATAGCTATTCCGAGATAAGTTGCTGATTCATCAAGCCCCACAGGCTTGAGCATTGCGGAGACCACACTGAAAACCGTGAGCCACATAAGCGTACCGAGCACATTAAAAGATAAATGAACCACAGCGGCACGCTTTGCATTTTTATTAGTTCCGAACGATGATAAAATTGCCGTTATACACGTTCCTATATTCTGACCCATTATAATTGGTATTGCCGCGCCGTACGACACCTGACCCGTTACGGAAAGTGCCTGCAAAATACCTACGGATGCGGAACTTGACTGTATTATTGCCGTCAGTGCCGCTCCTACAAGTACACCGAGTACCGGGTTTTTAAACATTAAAAATAGGTTTCTGAACTGCGGGACATCCGCAAGACCCGATACAGCCGAAGACATCGTTTCCATTCCGAACATAAGTGTTGCAAATCCAAGCAATATTGTGCCCGTGTCCTTCTTTTTGCTCGACTTGCCGAACATCAAAAGTCCCGTTCCTATAAGAGCCAGAACCGGAGTAAAAGAAGAAGGCTTCAAAAGGCTTACAAAAAAGTTATCGCTCGAAATACCGCTCAAACTCAAAATCCATGCAGTAACGGTAGTTCCTATGTTTGCGCCCATTATAACGCCTATTGACTGCCTCAGCGTCATTATGCCGGAGTTTACAAAGCCGACAACCATAACCGTTGTAGCAGACGAGCTCTGTATTACCGCCGTAACACCGAGCCCCGTTAAAAAGCCTGCCATCTTGTTTTTTGTCAATCGCCCCAATATACTTTTTAGTCCTCCGCCGGCACGTCTCTCAAGAGCTTCGCCCATAACATTCATGCCGAACAGAAACAGGCAGAGACCTCCGATGAGTGTAAGTACATTAAAAAGATTCATATTTTCACCTCAAAATTTTCCGTATGTACATTTATTTTACCATATTTTCCGCTAAAGCAGCGTTAATCCTATGTTAACTCTATGTAAACATACAGGGCTGAGGATGGGCACCGAACTCAATATGCCGGAAAAATTTGATTTGTTGTTCTTACAAATTAAAAAACTTTATTGCGTTATTCCAAAGGATTTTTCTATTTTCTTCTTCTGTCAGACCGAGTTCTAAAAATTGCTTTTCAACAAGCGCTCTGTTATGCATGGGATAATCTGTGCCGAAAAAGCATTTATCCGCGCCGTGATTTCTTATAATTCTGACAGCCTGCTCTTTTGATATCGACTGCAAAACGCTTGAAGTATCGAAATACACATCTGTTCCGACAAGATATTTTTCGCTTTCGTCCCACTCGCTGTAGCCGCCGAGATGTGCGGCAATTATAGTAAGATTGGGGAACATGTCATGCACATGGCGTATTCTGCGCGGACTTGAAAAATCTGTATTTTTATCTCCGGCATGAAACAAAATCGGAAGTTTCCCTTCCGCACACTCATAAATTTTGCACGCTTCATCGGAATCCGCATTAAAACGCTGAAAATCCGTGTGAAGCTTGATTCCTCTGAGCCCGAGAGAAATCATTCTGTCCATTTCTCCGGCAATGTCGCCGTAATCGGGATGCATCGATCCAAATCCCAGAATATCATCATTTATAAGCGATGCCACAAAATTATTCACGCTCTCAACCTGATGTGCCGTCGTTGCGGTTGAGTGAATAAGGCATTTTTTTATATCAGGTGTTTCACGCACACTTTGCTCAAAATCCGCCAAAGTGCCGCCGGACGCCATTTTTACATGATAGTAATCCGCCAGATTATCTACCGCTTTATGTGCAACCGCATCCGGAAACACATGTACATGCATATCAAAAATTTTCATATGTTCATCTCCGTTCAGACATTAAAAAAATCAGAGCTGCGTCAGGTATATACCCGCGCAGCCCCGTTAAAAATATTCTATTGAAAATTACGGAAGAATAATAACCGTGGTAGCTTCAAAAGCGCCCGTGTTCATAACTCCCGTTACGGACACGCTCATGCCGCTTTTAAGCGATGTAAGCGAAACTTCTTTGCCGCTTGTGCTGTCTATTATCTTAAGCCCTGTTTTCTTAAGGAATATTTGTGTTTGAGTAACATCACCCGTCTGAGCGTTGACAACATTCAAAAGCATAAATCCGTATGCGCTGTTAACCGTTTCAACCGTACCCGTTAATACAGACGATACAATCGGAGCCACAGATTCCGCGGAAACCACTGTTTCTCCTTCGATTTTAAGCGTTATATTTGAGCCGAGTCTCAGGTCATAAATTGTAGCATCATTGCCGTCCGTTTTAAAGGAAGCGTCTCTCGCAACCGAGAATGTCTCCGATGTGCCGTCCGACTGTTTTAAGGTAATCTGAGGTGATGTTGCAATCAGAATTGATTCTATAGTACCGGTTTTTGTATAGCTTTTGCTTTGTGCCGAAACTTTGAATATTCTGTTGTAAAGAAGCGTCAAAGTAACTTTATCTCCGATAAGAATATCACTGATATCCGCCTTTGAACCGTTTCTTGTTGCTGTTGCTTCACTGTCAAATATATAATCGACTGTCTTTCCGCTTGAAGTTTCAAGTGTAAGCTTAACTTCCGGCGTGAGTACAATGTCTTTAACGGTTCCCGAAACGGTTGCATCTTTTGCCGACGCGTCTATTGTTATAACTTTTCCGTTTTTGAGCTGAAGCACTGCATACATTCCAGTTTTAACGGACTGCAACGTGCTCGGAGAACCGTTGTTTGTAACCGAAACATCGTCTGCCACGGTATATTCAACAATCTCGTCACTGTCTAAATCTCTGAGCTTTATGGAAGTCTTCTTCGAAGATGTTGTAATTGAATTTACCGCACCTTCAACCTCAGTATCTCCTATAACACTTATTGTTTCAATGAATCTTACCTCACCGCCGCGGCGTGTTATTGCTATTTTTGCCTGCGGTGTTATTTTTTCAAGAGAGGAAAGCACACCGTCTGTAAGATAACGTATATCGTCATCCTTTGCGGGAAGCGATACACCGGAGGTTTTGCCGTCTTCATCTTTAATCATAATTGTTTTTGTATTAATATTTACGTTATCTACCGTTCCATACTCGGTTGTTTCGTCCATTTTCTGCATCATTCTGTAAAGCATTACCGCCATTTGCGCACGCGTTACGTTTGTAAGAGGCGAAAATTCATTTTCTCCCGTTTTTGAGCTTACGCCCAGCATAAGTCCGGTATTATACACATAATTCACATACGGTTTTGCAGAAGCCGGAATATCGTCTGAATCCGAGAATACAACCGACGGCGCTTCAGCCGCCGCAGCGTCCGCCCCCATTGCTTTTGTCATAACGGCGGCAGCCTCATATCTCTTAAGCGGAACACCAGCATTATCATCACCTATGTATACAGGGAGTTCCTCATCTTCAAGAACGCCTTTATACAAGAGATATGAAATTTCCTTTTTATAGGGCGTTGAATATATAGCCAAAGTCTCCTCGTTAGCCGCGTACGCCGCTTCAACGTATTCCTCGTTATCACTCTCGGAATAACCTATTATTCTTGAGACCAACAACAAAGACTGTATTTTTGTCACCTTATCGGCAGGTGCAAAAACAGTGTTTGAATAACCTTTTATAATATCGCGCGATGCCATTTCTTCAATTTCTTTTACAGCCCACGGATAGTTTTCATTTGTAACATCGCTGAAAGTATTTGCAGCGCTTACTCCGACAACAAGCGAGCAGCATAGGCATGCCGACAAAATAAGTGATAGAGCTTTCTTAAACAAAAGTGTTCCCTCCCATATATTTTAATTATAGATATATCATACCACAATATCTTGTACAGTTCAACATATTTTTTGTTTTTTTACATAATTTTTAAACTAAAGACATATTATTTTTGCGTCATTCGGCAAATTTTCCGGAATTTCGGCAGCAAAAATTACAATCTGTTCTTTTCTTTCCGCCCTTTCCGCAAGCTCTCGCAATGCGGCATCACGCCTTTTTGCATCGTATTGCAAGAAAGCGTCATCCGTAAATACAGGCTTTCTTCCGGAAAAGAGCATATCGCAGAGAGCAAGCCTTACGGCAAAATATGCCTGATCGACAGTTCCGCCCGAAAAATACCCTATATTTTTCATTCCGTCTGAAAAAACCGCAGGTATTAGTTTCTGATTCACGGAAATTTTGTCATATTTTCCGCATGTGATTCTTTCGAATATTTCCGAAGCCCTGACATTAATACGCGGAGTAAAATCCGAACGTATGTGAGAATATGTTTCTTCCACACATTCTTTTGCAAGTTTTAAAGCTTCATATTTTTCACATGCCCGGTCAAACTCTGCCATGGCTGCGGAACGCTCCGCAAGAATTAAGTCTGAGCTGCGCGTATTCCTTTCTTCCGCCGATAAATATGCCTCCGAAGCATATTTTTCGCGCATAGTCTCCTCCAAAAGCTCACGCAGTGAACGCTCTTCCTCTTCTATATCGTCTGATTCAAAATCACTTTCCGTCAGCTTTTTTCCTGCCGTTTTTATACGGCTTGACGCAATTTCTTCTTCAAGCGGAGCCAGTCTTTCTCTCAATGTTTTTATGGCGGACAGCGCATTGTGAAGTTTTTCAGAGAGTTCCGCATATTTTGCACGTTTTTCGGTGTATTCACGTATATCCGCAACACCGTACCTATTAAGCTCCGACTTTACGACAGCGTTTTGTTTCTTCGCTTCGGCAAGTTCGTTTGAAACTCTCTTTTTATTCCCGATCAGCCGCATCAAGACGCATATATCCGCAATCAGTACTGCCGGTACGGAAACTGCCGCCAACGGCGTTTTGAAAAAAACAATTGCCGTCAGCAAGGCAGCAGTCAGTGCACCGAAGCAGATTACGGAACCGCAAATTAGTTTTCTTGCGGATCTTTTCTGCATTTTATGCAGCGTCTCTGTATCCGCCGAAGATTTAAACATTTCCGGAGACGGTTCTGCCGCATACGCCGACATAACACTTATTTCCCTTGTGTATTTCTCGGATTTTTTTTCGTATTCCGCAATTTCCGCCCGAATAGCAGCGCAGCGTTTTTCGCACTCGGCAAGTCTTTTAAATTCTTCAGCCGTACTCGCCGCAGCGCGCAGCGTTTCAAGCTCCGAAAGCTTTTTTCTGATATCTTCAGCATTTTTTCGAAGCATCCGAATTTTTTTGAGCAGTTCAAACGCTTCTTCTCTTTTCCTCTCTGTCGCGGCAAGTTCCGATGAAAGTGCGGATATTCTCTCGCGCAGTCCTGCAAGTATTCCGCCTCCGCCGCGCAAAGGTTTATACCGTTTCATCTCCGTCTCAAGGCTTTTCAAAGCTTCGGCGCAGCTTATATTCTCTGCCGCGCCGAGACTTATATTTGCAAGCCTTTTTGTGATTTCCGATTCGTCTCCGCTTATGGCGCTTTTAAGCTGCTTTATGCAGAGCGTATTTAAAAAAGCCGCGTCGGTAACGCCCGTTTCCTCCTCGGGAGAATAATCATATTTGTCCCCCGTAAGCTCATCAACCGCCGAAAACTCATCGGTCGCCGCAGTCTTTCCGGCAGTGCGCGAAATTCTGACAGTACGCCCTTTTTCATTTGTAAAAATAAGCTCACCTATTATTTTTTCGCTTCCCCACGGCATGTATTTTTTTCTGTCATTTCCGCCGATATCCGCAACTCTCGCCGATTTGAAGCCGTAAAGCATGTTGCGTATGAAAGACAGTACCGTAGATTTTCCCGCTTCGTTTCCGCCCGTTATCACGTTAAGTCCGCCGGAAAGTTCTATTGTTTTATTATGAAATTTTCCGTATGAAATAATCTTCAGTGTATTTATTTTCATATGCAGACTCCAAAGTTATATTTCTTCAAGTTTTTCTCCGCGAAGCGCAGCAAGTCCCAGCCTTTCAGCCTGAGTTGCAATTGCTCCGCTCTTTGTCCTCTCGTGCAGAATTTCTCCGAAAAGTTTTTCCGCAATGCTGTCCGGCTTTTTTTCCTCACGTTTGGCAGCAAACTTTATATTTGCATAAAAAACGCGTTCCGATAGCATTTCCGAAAGCGTATTTGTGTCAAAAAACATATTTCTTCCGATTGTTCCGCAAAGTTCTATGTTATATATATCATTTTTGCGAAGTTTTCCAAGTTTGCCGATTATATCGCCGTATGTGATAGCATCTGAAATATCCGCATTCAGCTTATGCACTTCACGTTTTGCCGTATTCTTAAAAGACAGCGAAACATTTTCCGCGGTTACATCTCCCGCTATAATGCCCTTTTTTCCGCATTCATCCAAAAATCTGCCTTCAGGTGTTCCGCAATAAGCGTAAACGGTGCTGCCGGCTTTTTTAAACCCCTCGTGCGAATGAATATGCCCGGCGGCAAAATAGTCGATTCCGCTTTCCGAAAGGCGGCGCGCCGAAACGGGACAAAGGTCGCCGTAAGGCGGAAGGGAGCAATGAGCAAGAAATATATTCGCAATCCCGTCTCTCGGAGCATGAAAGCCGAGCAATATATCCTTATGAGACGTTTGATTTAAAAGTCCCGTGCCATAAACCCTGACCCCCGCCTCCGGCAGCAGCACACATGAAATTTCTTCACTGAAAACCGTAACGTTTTCTCCAAGGCTCTCTGCAGCGTAAATATCGTTTCCCATGATACAGTCATGATTTCCCGGAGAAATAAAAACATGTGTTTCCGGTATACTCGCAAAACAGCGGCGCAAAAACTCCAATATTCTGTAGGAAACATATTCGTTCTCAAACAAATCCCCTGCAAGAAGCAGTGCATCGGCATTTATTTCTTTTACATATTCTATAGTTTTCTCAAAAGACGCAAATTGCTCTTCTCTGAAACGCTCCGCCACATTCGGCGGAAATCCCTGAAACGGGGTGCAAAAATGCAAATCTCCCGTATGCACGATCCGTGCCATATGTTTCTTAGCTCTCCTCACTTAAATTCGGCTGTTATCCGCCGTACATAAAAAAGAAAAAGCGCATATACTGCGCTTTTAGCTTTATTTGTCCAAATTGAATCTCTTTCTGAACTTCTCAACACGACCGCCTGTGTCAACCAGTTTCTGCTTACCTGTGAAAAAGGGATGGCAAGCAGAGCAAATTTCAACACTGATGTTCTCTTTTGTTGAGCCTGTCTCTATAACGTTGCCGCAAGCACATTTTATTGTCGTCTGTTTATATTCGGGATGAATTCCTTCACGCATTCATATCACCTCTCTAACCGTAAAACTATTTTTCTAACTACACAAGTATAACATACTATTTTAAAAAAATCAATAGTTTTTTTGATTATTTTTATTTTTCAGTCAGAATATTCCGTATCTGCTTTATTCCGACGTCTGTCAGCCCGATTTTTTTCAAAAACTTTTCACACAAAACGTTTATGGAATCACCTTTTTCACCATACTCCGAAAGCCTGTTTAAAAAATTTTCAAAAGTGTCTATATTGACAGTTCTGCCGCCCCATATTCCCAAAGATGTAAGCTCGTAATCACAAAACAAATCTTCCCGGCTCATGCCCAAAATTGCCTCAAGAATAAAAATAACCGTTCCCGTCCTGTCAGCGCCGCCCCAGCAGTGAATATAAATAGGGTAGTTTTCCTCATTTTGAAATACCTCAAAAACCTTTCGCGCACTTTCCTCATCATCAAAAAATTCACTGTAGGCTTTAATCGGAATAAGCAATAGCTTATCTTTTCCTAAAGCGGATTCCGAGACAAAACCCGGCGCTCTTAAATCAAAATCGGTTTTTATTTTCAAAACTTCTTTCATTGTTTTCAAACCGTTTTCCGTAATGTTCTGGTGAATTTCCATCTCTCCGCCGCGAATTACAAGTCCCTGCTTTATCTTTCCTCCTCCGCACAAATTCCATCCGCCGATATCTCGTACATTGCTCACCCCTTCAACAGTTATAAACCTCGGAGCGGACGCTTCTGTTTCAAAGCGATATGTTTCGGAGCATTCATCTGCCGTTCTCACCCGCCAAAAATATGTTCTTCCTATATATAAGTTATTTATTTCCGTATACGGTTTTGTGCACTCGCGCATTAAAGGATTGCAAAAATTCTCGTTTTCGCAAAGCTCGAAAACATATCCGCCGGCGCAATCATCCTCCCACGAAAACACAATACTTTTTGAAAAACTTCTGTCCTCACCTTCTTTGTGAAGATCAAGCCAGTCAATCTTTTTTCCGGGTTCATTTGAAAATTTTTTATCAGCCAGCCGATTTTTCTGTATCTCCGTGTGCAGTTCAATCAATTCGCCGTTTTTCGGACATAATAATTTCAAAAAAAACATCCTTTCACAATCCCGGCTCGGGTTACTTCAGCTTTTTTATAATTTTAACATGACAATACATAAAAGTCAATCTCAACATACATTTTGTCTTTTTAGCAAAAATCACTTGATTTATATTCTCAAATGTGATAAAATTTAAATACAAGGAAACGGAGGCTTTGGGTTGAGAGTTTTGGGAGTGGATTACGGAGACAGCAGAATAGGCATAGCCGTGAGCGATCTTCTGGGCATAACCGCCCAGGGAGTGGAAACAATAACCGAAAAGGATTTCGGCACACAGGTTGCAAAGGTTGCAAAAAAGGCAGCTGAACTCGGAGCCGAGAAAATTGTTCTCGGAATGCCAAAAAATATGGATGGCACACTCGGAGAGCGCGCCGAAAAAACAAAAATTTTTGCCGAAGCTCTCGAAAAAAAATCCGCTCTGCAGGTAACTTTCTGGGACGAACGGCTCACAACCGCCGCCGCACACAGGACACTCTCCGAAGGCGCCGTAAGCGGAAAAAAGCGCAAAGGCATTCTCGATACCTTGTCTGCCGTGTTTATTTTGCAGGGGTATCTTGACAGTTTGAATTAAATTTTTTAAGGAGTTTAAAATGGAAGAATCAGAAAGAATCGTAACTTTTACAGACGATGAAGGAAAAGAATATAAAATAGAAATACTGGACATTATAGAGCACGGAGATGAAATTTATGCATGTGGAGTTGACGCGGCAACGCCCGACGACATTGACGAGTGCGAGGTACTTATAATGCGTGTCGTGCATATTAATGATGAAGAAGACGCTTTGGAGCCGATTGAAGACGAAGCTCTCCTTCAGGAAATCTTTGAGATTTTCAAAAATCACATGGATGAAGAATTTGAATTCGAAGAATAATATATAGCCCTGCGGTGTTCGAGCCGCGGCTACGTTTTAGCCAACACTTTTATGTAAGGGAAACCGAAGAGTTGCGGTGGTGTGTATGCCCCGTCCCGTAAGGCACGTGGGAAACCCGTAAGCCGCAAATAAGGTTACCCACCTGCGATGCAGGTTGAAATTATGCCGTTAAACGGCACTGCGGGGATTTTTATTAAAAAATATAATCAGTTTCAGAAAAATCCGTTTTGATTTGCCCTTTTGCCGGATAGAAATAAAAATCCTTCTATCCGGCAAAAGGGCTTTTTTGCAAATTTTCACTTTGCCTGATGCTCTTTTTCCTCTTCGGCTATAAACATCATGGCAAAACTTATAAAAAGCAAAAAGCAGCATATCCATATTGATCTGCTTCCTATCATTTTCGTCACAAACGTACCTATTCCGGCGCCTACCGCAAATACCGCAATAACGCCGAAATATGTCACGGCTTTTTTCAGAATAGTCCTGTCGTGCACATGAAAATAAGCACAGAGCGCTTCCACGCCGCTTCTCATATTGCCTATACACATTGTACTTGCATATGCATGTCCGCGCACTTTATGAAACGACTGAACCTGCATTGCACAGACAAACGAAACAAGCGCGTTTGCAAGAGCATTAACTTTTTGCGGCAAAAATCCCACGCTGAACAGCAGCACTATTTCCAAAATCAAAATTATCTGCCGCCAATGTATTTTTTCGCAGTTTTTGTAATGAACATGTATAATCTCCGCTGCCGCCGTGCCTATAAGAAACGAAATAACCGGAATTAAATATTTTAAAACCGTGCTCCATTCTCCGGCAAAGCAAGCCGAACTCATAAGTACAATATTTCCCGTCTGCGCATTGGCAAAAACCTCGCCGCGGCAGCTATACGTATACGCGTCCTGAAAACCGCCGGAAAGTATAATAAATAAGGCAGTGCGGAATGCATCGGACATCTGCCCTTTCGATTTTTTCTGCAGCATACATAATCATCCCTTAAAAAGTAAATACAAAAGCCGTATATGAAAGCATTGCACCGAGTAACGAGAGCATAAAAACTATATAATTACCGCTGCAAAACGCTTTTAAAAAGCAATAAAGCACAAAACCGATTCCCATGCAAAAAGACATAACTCTGTCCTGAAATCCTTTTTTTCTGCCGCTGTGCACAAAATTGAAAATTAAAGCTGCCGCCGCCAGATCAAGCATTAAGCCCATCAATATTTCAATTACACTCATTTTTATTCCCCTTTTCTCTTGACTTTTACATTAACTTATATTATACTACAATATAACATATATTAATAATGTATAATACATATGGAATTTATATCTTTAGGATATGATTGGAGCTTTCTATGAATATAAGTTACGATTATTACAAAGCGTTTTATAACGTGGCAAAATACGGAAGCATATCAAAGGCTGCAAAAAGTATGCTTAATAACCAGCCGAATTTAACCAGAACCATAAAAATACTTGAATCTCAGCTCGGCTGTCCTCTTTTTGTGCGAACTCACAAAGGCATGAAACTTACCGATGAGGGAAAAAAACTTTACGAACACATCAGAATTGCCGCAGAGCATATCGAAGCCGCCGAAAAAGAAATTACGAAAAATACAAACATGGAAAGCGGAACGGTGTTTATTGCGGCAAGCGAGGTTGCTCTGCGCTGTTTTCTGCTGCCTGTTTTGAAAAAATACCGCGATATGTATCCCGGTATTCATATAAAAATCAGCAATCACACCACACCGCAGGCAATACATGAACTTAAAGAAGGTTCAGCGGATTTTGCCGTTGTTACAACGCCGATTGACACTTTGGCGTTTCTGACGGAGGCACATGTAAAGACCATACGCGAAATTGCGGTGTGCTCTCCAAAATACACTCCTTTAACAAACGGGAAAGTATCTGTTTCAGAGCTTAAAAACTATCCGCTCATTTCACTCGGAAACAATACGAAATCATATGAATTCTATCTGGATTTTTTCAGTTCACACGGCGAACCGTTTAATCCCGACATAGAGGCTTTTACGTCAGATCAGATATTGCCCATAGTAAAAGCCGGTCTCGGAATCGGCTTTGTACCGGAGGAATTTGTGCACCCTTACGACAATGTTAAAATAATTGACCTTGAGGAAAAAATACCCGAGCGAAGCATCTGTCTTGTGAAAAGAAAAGAACAGCCCCTGAGCCTTGCGGCAAAGGAGCTGGAAAAAATGATTTTAAGTTTTGTCTGAGTCTTTTTAAATCACGGCCAGATACCGCGCATTTTTTTGGCGGTAACAACTCTGTCCATAGCAATAAGGTACGCAGCCATGCGAAGCGATATGCCTCGCTTTTTGGAAAGCTCGTACACGGCGGTAAACGCGTTTGTCATAATATCCGTAAGCTTTGCGTTAACCTCGTCCTCCGTCCACGAAACGGACTGTATGTTCTGAACCCATTCAAAGTACGATACAACAACGCCGCCCGCATTTGCAAGTATATCCGGAACAAGCGTTATGCCTTTTTTTGCAAAAACCTCGTCAGCCTCCGGCGTTGTGGGACCGTTTGCGGCTTCAACTATAAACTGAGCTTTTATTCTATCCGCATTGTCCGCATTAAGCTGATTTTCAAGTGCGGCGGGAATAAGCAGCGTTACGGGAAGTTCCAGAAGTTCCTCGTTTGAAATATGTGACACTCCTTCGGCATTGTAAGTATCAACAAATGTTTTCGGAGCGGAAATATGCTTTAAAATACCGGGAATATCAAGACCCGTTTCGCAGTATATTGCTCCGCTTACATCGGAAACCGCAACAATTTTGCAGCCTTTTTTATGAAGAAGCTTGGCCGTTGTTCCCCCAACATTGCCAAGACCCTGTACAGCTACCGTTGCACGCTGCAGATCCACACCGTTTTTCTTGAGAATCAGCTTTGCCGTCTGCATAACGCCGCGACCGGTTGCTTCTTTTCTGCCGAGCGCACCGCCGATTTCAATTGGCTTGCCCGTTACAACACCGTGAATACATCTTCCGTTTAACATGCTGTATGTATCCATAATCCAGCCCATAACCTCAGGCGTTGTGCCAACATCCGGCGCCGGAACGTCCTGCTCGGGGCCTATAATCGGAGCTATCATTGCCGTAAATCTTCTTGTAAGACGGCGCAGCTCACCTTTTGAAAGCGTTGAAGGGTTAACCACAACCCCGCCTTTGCCGCCGCCGTAAGGGATATTAACAACGGCGCATTTAAAAGTCATCCATGCGGCAAGCGCCTTAACCTCGTCCATATTAACATCCTGGTGATAACGGATACCGCCCTTTGCGGGTCCGCGCGAAGTTGAGTGCTGCACTCTGTAACCCTCGAAAACCTTAACGGTTCCGTCATCCATTTCAACGGGAATCGACACTTTAAGCTCCCTCTCCGGGTACTTAAGCATATCGTAATCACTCTGCTCATAGCCCAAAAGCTCGGCTGCTCTGTCCATAACGCTGAGCACATTATCATAGGGATTATACTTCATATTAAGTTCCTTTCCTTTATTTCCCGTTTTCAGCAAACCGTCCTTCAAATCTTACATTTCAGAAAATAAAATATAAAAATTTAATTTGTCCAGTGGACTTATAAATTAATTATACACATACTCCATGCTTTTGTCAATAATATTTTTAAATTTTTTTATTTTTCTTTATAAAGCTTTGCCAAACCGCCCTCGGACGTCTCGCGGTATTTTACCGATAAATCTTTTCCGGTTTCATACATGGTTTTTACAATCGTATCAAAAGATACTTTTCTCGTATATGTAAGAAAATTTGCAAGTATAACCGCGTTTACGGCTCTCATTGCCGCAACCGCATTTCTTTCTATACACGGAATCTGCACAAGACCGCAAACAGGGTCGCACGTAAGTCCCAGATGGTGCTCAAGCGCCACTTCGGCCGAATACTCCGTTTGCTCTATATTCATCTTGTAAAGCTCCGAAAGCGCAGCAGCAGCCATGGAGCACGCCGTTCCCACCTCCGCCTGGCAGCCGCATTCCGCTCCGCTTACGGACGCATTTTCGATAACAAGATTTCCGATTATTCCGGCAACCGCCAAAGCGTCGCATATATCTTCATCCGAAAATCCGCGTTTTTCCTGAATATAGCGCAAAACAGCAGGCAAAACTCCGCACGAGCCGCATGTCGGCGC
>ENA-OUOU01000869-OUOU01000869.1-human-gut-metagenome-genome-assembly--contig:-NODE-869-length-17150-cov-3.346125_pt1 | contig 17150 bp, 16 predicted proteins | sample MGYA00237936_ERZ548765 | MGnify/ENA primary metagenome ERZ548765 (study PRJEB26490, sample SAMN05356889) | human gut metagenome | biome: terrestrial biome; feature: human-associated habitat; material...
TTATTGGATTTTCTTCCCATAACAAATGCTTCTGTATTGTCAATCAGTTTTTTCTTTGCCATCTCGTATCCCACCAGATCATCCAGGTGCACGTGAGCAATCTTTGTGATTGGCACGATTCTTGCCCCTTCTTCGGTATGCTCAATACGAAATGCTTTGTGAAGCCCCAGTTTGCCAACGCCAAATTCCTTATAGAACTGTGTTACTTTCTCTTTAAATTCTTCTGCACATTTCGTTCCATCAAGTGTCTTTGCAAGGTCACAGATACGGTCACGGATTCTCTCATTGAAGACCTGTCCATGTCCATTGACCCCCTTGTAATCCCGGATCATGGCAAGTCCGTCTTCTCCAAGTACCTCTCCAAGATTCTGGAAATCATAGTCAAACAGTTCTTTAAAAATCTTAAAATCATGCAGTGCTGCAATATTAATACTTCCTTCGACCGGTCCGACAATCTCACAGGAAGTGCTGTATGCATTCTCATGACTGACCATAAGGTAAGTCAGATAAGTATGCCACAGATTTCCTTCAAATCCGTGACTGACTGATAACTCTGTCAGATCACCAATAGTAGAATACAGAAGGCTCTTCATATCGTCCTCATTGTAATATTCATTATTATAGTTCTCCATAAGAAATGTCATGTCCTGGAGAAGTTCCCCGTCTTCCATATCTTTATATAAAATCAATTCATTCGTTCTCATTTCCTCGATGTCTCCTTTTTTATGTCATTTTATGTTTTTCTATTATACAAATCCTCTAACGGATTACTCTATGTCCGGCACTCCCACACTGGTATTAGTAATTTCCAAGTATCTTCAGGCTTCTGCTCTCTTCCCGCAAGCCCCTAAGTGCATTCTTCACACCTGGTTCTTCCAGATTGCCTTCAAAATCTACAAAGAAACGGTACTCCCAGCTTCTTCCCTCAATTGGTCTGGACTCAATTTTTGACATATTCAGATCATTATAAATAAAATGTGACAGTAAATGATACAGCGATCCACTCTCATGTGGAACCTCAAAGCAAATACTGATCTTCTTTGCCCCTTTCAAGAACACCTTCTGGTTCGTCACAATAATAAATCTTGTACAATTTCCGGATTCATCATTAATGTTGTCTTCTAACACTTCCAGTCCGTAGACTTTTGCCGCATAGGCACTGCAGACTGCCGCCTGAGTCCGGTCCTGGTCATCTAGGATTTTCTTTGCTGCAATAGCTGTATTTGCCACGCTGATCTGCTGCCAGTCACTGTGTTCTTCCAAAAACCTGGTTGTCTGCATCAGCGCTTCCGCTTTAGAATACACTCGCTTCAGTTCAGAAAGCTGTGTCCCTGGAAGTCCTGCCAGTGTATGCGTGATTGGAATTATGACTTCTCCTACAATATAATTTTCAAATTCTACCAGAAGGTCATAGACTTCGTTTACCGCACCTGCTGTAGAATTTTCGATTGGAAGCACTGCATAATCTGCGGCGCCCTCCTCGATTGCTTCCATTGCATCCCGGAATGTACGGACAGAATAACTGTTGCAGTCCTCTCCGAAATAGGTCTTCATAGCTGCCTGTCCATAAGCACCTTCCATGCCCTGAAATACGACTCTCGCTTTCTCCACGCCAAGTGAATCAATCTCTATAAAAGGAAGTCTTCCAAGAGCTCCTGCCTTCACAAGCTGCTGATACTGTAACTTGCGGCTCATGGACATAAGCTGCTGATACAGTTCCTGAATTCCTTTTTTATCAAAATCAGAAGAAACTTTTGATGCCACATTCTGAAGCTTTTCTTTCTCTCTTACACGGTCAAATACTTTTCTTCCTGCTTCGACCTTATATTCTCCAACCTGTTCACATATTTTCATTCGCTCTTCATATAACTTCACAATCTGATTATCTACGACATCTAACTGTCCTCTTAATTCTTCTAATGTAGCCATCCATCTTGTCTCCTTTACAAATACCATAGTCAGTATCACTTGCATCCCCGGCCTCTCTATACTGACACTATTGCATTATAATACATTTCATATCTAAAATCTACCTTACATTCTTATCCTGATTACAGATTCAAAAAAATTATTTTTTACATTCAAAAAAAATAATTTTTACATTGAAAATTTGACAGGTTTGTTATATTATGTACAGAGACTTTTAAGTAAACGTCGCGAAGGAGGATTTTATGAGACACTTGATGAGTCCACTTGATTTCACAGTGGAAGAATTAGACAATCTTATGGATTTAGCCCAGGACATCGAAAAGAACCCTAAGAAATATGCTCATGCATGTGATGGAAAGAAATTAGCAACTTTATTTTTTGAACCAAGTACACGTACTAGACTCAGTCATGAAGCAGCAATGCTTAATCTCGGAGGCAGTGTTCTTGGTTTTTCTTCTGCCGATTCCAGTTCTGCAACAAAAGGGGAAACGGTTGCAGATACGATTCGTATGATTTCCTGTTATGCGGATATCTGTGCAATGAGACATCCGAAAGAAGGAGCTGCGCTGGTAGCCAGCGAGCATTCCAGAATCCCTGTCATCAATGCAGGAGACGGCGGACATCAGCATCCGACACAGACCCTGACCGATCTGCTTACGATCCGTTCTTTAAAAGGTCATCTTGATAATATCACAATCGGTCTTTGCGGAGATTTAAAATTTGGCCGTACCGTTCACTCTCTGATTCACGCTCTGGTGCGTTACAAAAATGTAAAATTCATTCTGATCTCACCAGAAGAACTTCGTATTCCAAGTTATATCCGCAATGATGTTCTCGATAAAGAACATGCACAGTACGAAGAGGTCGTTCGTCTGGAAGATGCTCTTCCAAAGCTCGATATTCTCTACATGACCCGTGTACAGAAAGAACGTTTCTTCAATGAAGAAGATTATATCCGTATGAAAGATTTTTATGTACTGGATGCTCAGAAGATGGAGCTTGCGCCAAAGGATATGTATGTACTTCACCCACTTCCTAGAGTAAATGAAATTGCTGTTGAAGTTGATGATGACCCAAGAGCTGCTTATTTCGCTCAGGCTCAGTACGGAGTATACATTCGAATGGCTCTGATTCTGACATTACTGGAAATCGAAGTCTAAGGAGGAATATACTATGGTTAAGAATACACTGAATGTAGGTCAGATCTCAGAAGGATTTGTACTGGATCACATCCAGGCAGGAAGAAGTATGGATATTTACAAATATCTTCACTTAGATCAACTGGACTGCTGTGTTGCAATTATCAAAAATGCAAAAAGTAACTGTATGGGCAAAAAGGATATCATGAAAATCGAATGTCCGATCGATTTTATGGATCTTGACATCCTTGGTTTCATTGATCACAACATTACTGTCAACATTATCCAGAATGAGAAGGTTGTTGCGAAAAAATGTCTTCACCTTCCTCACGAAATCCGCAATGTGATCCGCTGTAAAAATCCTCGTTGTATCACTTCTATTGAGCAGGGACTGGATCATGTCTTCGTACTGACCGATCCGGACGAAGAAGTATACCGCTGCAAATACTGCGAAGAAAAATATCAGGGAAAACTTGGTAAACGCAAATAAAACTTCCTGTTTTAACTATGCAGACAGTTATCTTTTATTTATGAATTGATGATAAACATTGAATTAAATGTATAAAAAAAGATTTTCAGTTTCAATTTTCGAAGCTGAAAATCTTTTTTATTACCATATTGGAATAAAACAAAAGCAAGCAAGACGATAAGCCGGGTTATGTCGTTGAGTGATCATCTATCTAGACCTGATGTTGCCATCAGGTTCCAGCGACCTACCTGAGACTTGACGGGCCGCCAAATTGTCTCTGCACGGTCTTGCTTCGAGTGGGGTTTACATGTGCCCCGGTCGTTACCGGCCGGGCGGTAGTCTCTTACACTGCCCTTCCACCCTTACCTGTCCATTCTCATAAGAGTCTGTCAGGCGGTACATTTCTGTTGCACTGGCCTTGGAGTCGCCTCCACCGGACGTTATCCGGCACCCTGCCCTGCGAAGCCCGGACTTTCCTCACCTGCTGCCTTTCGGCAATTACAGCCGCGATCACCTGTCTTACTTGCAAGTATTTATTATATCATATTTTTTCTAAAAAGAAAGAACTTTTTTACCTCATTGCATCTGCTGCAGAAGTTGCGAGTTCATCGCATCGCTCATTCTGAGGATGTCCATCATGTCCTTTCACCCAGATAAATGTCACATTGTGTGGCTCTTTCGCTTCCAGAAGCCGTTTCCATAGATCCACATTTTTTACAGGCTCATTCTTTCCACGTTTCCAGCCTTTCTTCAGCCACCCGCCGATCCAGTTCTGATTGAATGCATCTACCACATACTTTGAATCAGAATACAACTTCACATCACACGGACGGTTCAATGCTTCCAGTCCAGCTATGACTGCCATCAACTCCATGCGGTTATTCGTTGTCTTCTCATATCCCTTTGACAATTCCTTTGTATGAAGTTCGCCTTTTGAATCTACGTACTCTAAAATGGTTCCGTATCCTCCCGGTCCATCCGGGTTTCCTCTGGCTGCTCCATCGGTATATATACTGACCAGCATCTATCTTTCCTCCTCGAAATAAAAGCTCTGACCCGGTTCTTTCACCTTCATGATCCGCTCTCTATACGGCTCCGACACTGAATTTTTCAAAAACTTATCTAAAATGTCATACCCCCACATATGCATTGGGAATACAATCTTTGTATTCGTATGCTGCATAAAATAATTGATACCAAGCACAGACTCTTCTCCCTGTCTAGAATCAAGCGGGAAAAATGCATAATCAATTTCTTCACCCTCGATTTTTGCAATCTCTTTCTGATATGCCTGTCTCATCGGTTCATTCCAGGTCTCATCATCCTCTTCTTCCCAGTACCACCAGTTCAGATCTCCTGCATGAAAAAATGTTTTCTCTTTCACCCTTACAAGAAATGCCACACCTTCATCGGTGGATTTCAGTGTATGAATCCTTAAATCCCAAATATTAAAATCTGCATCTGCACCTATATGCTCCGTCTGATCTTTTGGCCCTGCCGCCTCAATGTCATCAGATAAAATATAGTGGATATTCTCATATTCTTCTGCCCACGTAAATATTTTCTTTTTAAAATGATCGTAGTGCACATGACTTGCAAATACACAGATTTTTTTATCTTTATCAAACTGTGGCAGATTTCCTTTATAATAATCAAAAATCAATACATAATCATCACACTCAACAGCAAATCCGCTATGTTCCAGGTAAGTAATTTTAATCATTATTTTATTCCCTGTGCCACTTCAACTGCATGCATGACCTCTGACAAGATGTATCCAAGACATTCCTTTACAGCTCCTGCTTTTCCAGGAAGATTTACAATCACAACATTTCCACGGATTCCTGCCGCTGCACGGTTCAACATAGCTCTTTTTGTCAGTGTAAGCATGTGTGCACGCATACCTTCCGGAATTCCAAGAAGTGGTCTGTCTACAACTTCCATAGTTGCCTCCGGTGTGCAGTCTTCCGGTCCGCAGCCTGCTCCGCCTGTTGTCAGGATCAGGTCTGCAAGATTTCCGTCTGCCATTCTCTGGAAAACAGTAGATAATACAGTTTTGTCTGTCGGGAGAGCCTTCATGAACACAACGTCAAGCCCTGCTTCTTCCACCATCTTGCGGATTACTTTTCCACTTGCATCCTCCTGCTCTCCTTTATAAACTGCTGTACTTGCAGTAATAATCGCTACTTTCATCAAATTGTACCTCCATACATTTTTTCTATCTCATTCAAAGTCTTATCTTTTTTCTTAAGTTCCTTTTTGACATTCATAAAATAGTATAGCACAAATTATACAGGGGGTAAATCATTTTTATATGATGATACACACCAGTCCTCCATTACTGTCATTGACAATCTTCTGCATTGTATCCTGAAGCTTTGTCTGGCTTTCATCCCCGATCATGGCAATCTTACCCCGGATACCATCCATCACTAATTCTTCCACAGATTTTCCGAAAATGTTCGTCTCCCAGATTCCATGTTCGGTTTCTGCTTCCTGCTTAATGAATGTAAGAAGATCTTTCGCCTGATCTTCTGTTCCGACAATCGGTGCAATCTCTGTCTCGATATTCGCCCGGATCAGATGGATAGACGGGGCCTTTGAATGTATCTTCACACCATATTTATTTCCCTGTTTGATAAGCTCCGGCTCCAAAAGTGTAATTTCATCTCTTACCGGACTGACCACCCCATATCCTTTCATTCGAACAGTTGTAAATGCGTCCCGGACTCCTTCATATTCTTCCTTTAATTTCGCAAGTTCCTGAATTGTTGCAACCAGCTCATATTGTCCTGCAATCTTCGTTCCCGTCATCTCGCTTAACATTTCGTAATAATATCTTTCTGGTATAGAAATGTTGATATTCACACAGCCCTGACCCATTCCAATCTGATCCACTTTGCAGGAATCTATGTACTCACTCTCAGAAACATCTATACTTCCAAGAGCATCCCGGATTTTGGTAAGTCGTTCCAGAATCACTCTCACATGTTCAATCAGATCTTGTTTGATCTTGTGGTCTCTTGGAAGCATCTCCACCCATTTCGGAACAAAAAACTGAATTTCAGATATCGGAAACTCAAAAAGGACTTCCGATAAAATCTGGCAGATATCCTCTCTGGTAAGTTTTTCACAGTTGACCGGCAGCGCCCGTACTCCATATTCCTGTTCCAGATTCTTCGCGGTGTTCTGCGCCCGTTCTCCCTGTGGCTCTTTTGAATTCACAAGTACAATGAACGGTTTTCCGATTCCATTTAATTCCTGTATCGTCATACGCTCCGCATCTTTGTAATTTTCTCTTGGAATGTCTGTGATGGTACCGTCTGTCGTAATCACAATTCCAATGGTTGAATGATCATGAATTACTTTTCTAGTTCCAATCCCGGCAGCCTTTGCAAATGGGATCTCATAAGCAAACCACGGTGTTTTCACCTGTCTCTGGGAATCCCCGTCCATATAACCGGCAGCACCTTCTACCATATAACCGACGCAGTCAATCAGACGCACCTTCACATCCACGTCATCAGCAAGCCGGATTTTTGCTGCTTCCTTCGGCACGAACTTTGGTTCCGTTGTCATAATCGTGCGTCCCGAAGCAGATTGCGGCAGTTCATCCTGCGTACGCATTCTGGCATGTTCATCTTCCATTTCCGGAAGCACCAGCACATCCATGAATCTTTTAATAAATGTAGACTTTCCCGTCCGGACCGGTCCCACAACACCAATGTAGATTTCTCCATTCGTCCTCGCTTCGATATCTTTGTATACCTGAAATCTATCCATCAAAATACCCCCATGCATGAACTTGTTTTACTGTTAACAGATTATGCAGGAAACATTCCGAGTATGTATAGAATTCTGCTTACTATGTATGAATTTTCTGCTTATGTTCTTGTTGTTCGTCCTGTTTTAATATCTTTTACAATTATTTCTCCCATGGAAGTGCTGTATGCTCCGCCTTATTATCTCTGAGCATGAGTTCATTAACTGCTTCTTTCGGGTCTTTTCCATCAAACAATACTTCGCTGACTTTATTGATGATCGGAAGTGATACTCCATATTTTTCGCCAAGTTTTACTGCTGCTTTTGCAGAATACACTCCTTCTACTACCATCTGAACCTCATCCATTGCTTCCTGCATGGATTTGCCCTGCCCCATGAGATAACCTGCTTTGCGGTTACGACTGTGGACACTGGCACACGTTACAATCAGATCACCAATTCCTGTAAGTCCGGAAAATGTCTCAACTGCGCCGCCCATTTTCACACCTAATCTTGCGATCTCTGCAATTCCTCTTGTGATGAGTGCCGCCTTTGTATTATCTCCATATCCCATTCCGTCAGCAATACCTGCTGCCAGAGCGATGACATTTTTCAAAGAACCGCCAAGTTCCATGCCAAGCATATCCGGGCTTGTATATACACGGAACACTTCACTTGCGAACATCTGCTGCAGATACTCGGCTGTCTTTTCCGTCTTTGCTCCCACAACAACAGTAGTCGGAAGTCCTCTTCCTACTTCCTCAGCGTGGCTTGGTCCGGACAGGACTGCTACATCAGCCTGTGGGATTTCATCCTCGATCTGCTGCGAAAGTGTCATCAGAGTTGCCTCTTCGATTCCTTTCGCAACATCAACAATGATCTGACCTTCCGCTACATATGGGCACATATTTTTCGCTGTTCCTCTTGTAAATGTAGATGGCACTGCCAGTACAAGGAAATCTTTTCCTTCTACAGCTTCCTTAAGATCTGTTGTAAATTTCATTGTATCCGGAAGCTTCACGCCCGGAAGCTTTGATTTGTGCTCACGCTCTTTATCCAGCATCCGGATCTCATCTTCCAGAATTGACCACATAGTCACATCGTGACCGTTTTTACTCAGAAGAAGCGCCAGTGCAGTCCCCCAGCTTCCTGCCCCTATCACACTTACCTTTGCCATAATCTTCCTCCTTATTATTTCTTTCCGATACTGATCTTATTCTCTGTACCGTTCATGAGTCTTACAATATTTGCCTTATGTTTATAAAATGCGGATAACATCAGAAATGCCGCAATTCCATACATTTCATAAAGATACGGCGGTTTTACACCAAATCCGCCCATCTGGCCATACACAACCACTTCGATCAGATAAATGATCACAACTGCCAGGGAGCCAAGAGACACATAACGTGTCACTGCCACGATTCCGAGAAATGCAAATAAACAGATTAAAACCATCCATACATTTGTCGTACTTAAGATCAGTCCGGCTGTCGCTGCGATTCCTTTTCCACCTTTAAAGTTCAAGTAAAATGGATAGTTGTGCCCAAGTACCGCACCCATCCCTGCATACATGGCAAGGAGTGGGAAAATGTCTGCGTAAGTCTTTCCGTAAATCAGGTAAACCGTCACAACTGCAAAGACACATTTAAAGCAGTCTCCAAGAAGTGTGACAAGTCCCGCTTTGATTCCCATCGTGCGAAGAGCGTTAGTGCTTCCTGCATTGCCGCTTCCCTCTTTTCGGATATCGACTCCTTTCATCTTACCATAGATGTATCCTGTCTGGATCAGTCCAAATGCATACCCGATCAGTAGACATATAAAACGTTCCATTTTCTAATTATCCCTTTCTTTTCTTTCTCTCACAAAGAATTTTAGTGATGTTCCCTTGAAGCCAAAGGACTCTCTGATCTTATTCTCCAGATATCTCTGATAGGAGAAATGCATCAGTTCTTTATCATTGACAAAAATTACAAATGAAGGCGGCTTTACCGCTACCTGCGTCATGTAATAGATCTTCAGTCTTCTTCCTCTGTCAGACGGCGGCTGCTGAAGAGCGACTGCCTCAGAAAGGATCTCATTAAGAACACCTGTCTGGATACGAAGTGTCTGATTTTCGATAACTGTATCGATATTTTCGAAAAGCTTTGGAAGTCTCTGACCTGTTTTTGCAGAGATAAAGATGATCTGTGCATATGGCATAAAGGAAAGGATCTGACGGATCTTTTCCGTATGCTTGTAGATGGTCTTGTCATTTTTCTCAATGGCATCCCATTTGTTTACAGCTACAATGATACCTTTTCCTCTGTCATGGGCGATTCCCGCGATCTTTGCATCCTGCTCGGTAACTCCCTCGGAAGCATCGATCACAACTACGACCACATCTGCACGCTCTACCGCTGTTACGGTACGGATAATACTGTATCGCTCCAGTTCCTCTTTAATCTTATTCTTTCTGCGAAGCCCTGCTGTATCAATAAAGACATATTCTTTTCCATTGTGCACGATCTCCGTATCAATGGCATCCCTTGTTGTTCCTGCAATGTCACTGACGATCACACGCTGCTCTCCAAGAAGCTTGTTAATAATAGAAGACTTACCTACGTTCGGTTTTCCTACAATTGCCACACGCGGACGAGAGTCCTCTTCCTCTTCTCCTGCATGCTCCGGGAAATGTTCGATCACCTTATCAAGCATATCTCCAAGTCCGAGTCTTGATGATGCAGAGATTGGCACTGGATCACCGATTCCAAGATTATAGAACTCATAAGTATCTGCCATATATTTATCAAAATTATCTACTTTGTTTACAACAAGAATGACCGGCTTTCCGCTTCTTCTTAACATATCTGCAACTTTAGAATCGGAATCCACAAGCCCCTGCTTTACATCTGTAATAAAAATAATAACATCTGATGTATCAATAGCAATCTGAGCCTGTTCACGCATCTGCGACAGAATAATGTCCTTGCTCTCCGGTTCAATACCACCGGTGTCGATCAATGTAAAATCTTTATCAAGCCAGCTGACATCTGCGTAGATTCGATCACGGGTAACTCCCGGTGTGTCTTTTACAATTGAAATCTTCTCTCCTGCCAGCGCATTAAAAAGTGTGGACTTACCCACATTCGGTCTACCCACAATCGCTACTACTGGTTTACTCATATATTTATCTCCATTTCTGTAAATATTCGATTTTTCATCTTATCCACTTGATTTTACAATATCTGCTTCAACTTGTAAAGTTTATAAAATAGAAAACATACCATTGACCTTACATAGGTAAAAATGATATAACTGTAATGTGAGTTATGTTAGAACAAAATATCATTAAAAAAAATGAAATATTTATATGTAACAGGAGAGCGTTATGAACAACATTACGATTAACAGTAACAGTAATGATATCAAGGAGATGGAAAAGCTTTTCCCAAGAGCCCCTCTGAAGATCATTGCTATGGAAGGCTGCAAAGAACTGGGACAGAAAGTGAATGACTATATTGTCAACTTCAGGCAGTCCTCTTACCGTGAAGAATTAAAATCACCAATGTATGCAACTTATCTTCAGGACAATTATCTGGTAGATGCACATTGCCCACGTTTTGGAAGTGGTGAAGCAAAAGGTGTCCTGAACGAATCCGTCCGTGGAAAAGACCTGTTTATTATGACAGATGTATGTAATTACAGCCTGACATATTCCGTCAACGGATATGTGAACCACATGTCACCGGACGATCACTATCAGGATCTGAAACGTCTGATTTCCGCTGCTAATGGTAAGGAACACCGCCTTAACATTATTATGCCGTTTTTGTATGAGAGCCGTCAGCACAAACGTACAAAACGCGAGTCTCTGGACTGCGCTTTGGCACTTCAGGAACTGATTGACATGGGCGTAGACAATATCTTCACATTTGATGCCCACGATCCGCGTGTACAGAATGCAACCCCGCTTTACGGATTCGACAGTTTCACCCCGCCATATCAGTTCATGAAAGCACTGCTTCGCGCAGAACCAAACCTTTCTGTTGACCCGGATCACCTGATGATCATCAGTCCGGATGAAGGTGCAATGTCCCGTGCCGTATACTTTTCCAACGTTATCGGAGTTGACATGGGTATGTTCTACAAGAGACGTGATTATTCAACAGTCATAAATGGAAAGAACCCAATTGTAGCACATGAGTTCTTAGGTTCTGATATCAAAGGAAAATCTGTCATCATCATCGATGATATGATTTCTTCCGGCGAAAGTATGTTGGACGTAGCTAAACAGATGAAAGACCGTGGTGCAAAACAGGTATTTGTATGTACAACATTTGGTCTTTTCACAGATGGATTTGAGAAATTTGACGAATTCCATGAGAAAGGTTATATTGATCGCGTGATCACTACGAACCTGACTTACCTCCCACCTGCATTCTATGAGAGAGAATACTTCACAGTTGCAGATATGAGTAAATTCATCGCGCTGATCATCGATTCCATGAACCACGATGTATCTATCAGTTCTGTATTAAGTCCGACTGACAGATTACACGCTCTTCTTGAAAGACACAGAAAAGATTTAGCAGAGAAAAATTTATAGGATTTTTCTCATAATCAGATATTTGTACATTTTTATAGACCGCCAGTTAATAGCTGGCGGTTCTATTTTTTCATGATTGGAAATAAGACTATGAACTTTTGAACGTCAAAAAAGGAATAGTTACAAGAATCTCTTCCATCACTATTCCTCTTTATATTTTGATTATGTTTGATCAACCTACAATTGTACCAATTAACGAATCACACGTACTCTTAACACATCTTTGACTTTTGTAAGATCCTCGATAACACTGTCTGTCACATCAGAATCTATATCAATCATCGTATATGCATACTCACCTTTGCTTTTATTCGTCATATCTGCGATATTCATATTATCATCTGCAAGGATCTTCGTGAATTGTCCAATCATATTCGGTACATTATGGTGAAGTAATGTAATTCTTGTATTTTCACCTTTGACTCCCATGTCGCAGTCCGGGTAGTTTACAGAATGCTGGATGTTACCATTTTCCAGATAATTTCTTACTTCTGCAACTGCCATCTTCGCACAGTTATCTTCAGACTCTTCTGTAGAAGCTCCAAGGTGTGGTGTGATAATTGCACCTTTGACTCCTGCCACGATTGGTGTCGGGAAATCTGTCACATAGTTCTTAACGTGTCCGGAAACAAGTGCATCTACTACTGCCTCTTCATCAACCAGGACATTTCTTGCATAATTCAGAATGACAACGCCATCTTTCATAAGACCAATCGCATTCTTGTCAATCATACCTTTTGTACTATCCATAGCCGGCACATGGATTGTGATATAATCACAATCTTTATAAAGCTCATCAACGGTCTTTGCATGATGAATATTTCTGGACAGTCTCCATGCTGCATCCACAGACAGATATGGATCATATCCGTAAACTTCCATTCCAAGATGTACGGCTGCATTGGCAACAAGAACACCAATGGCTCCAAGTCCAATGACTCCCAGCTTCTTACCTTCGATTTCGCAGCCGGCAAACTGTTTCTTTGCCTTTTCGGCATCTTTTAAGATATTGCCGTCTTCTTCATTCTCCTGGACCCAGTTGATTCCTCCTATGATATCACGAGACGCAAGAAGCATACCTGCGATCACAAGCTCTTTTACACCATTTGCATTTGCTCCCGGTGTGTTGAATACAACGATTCCCTGCTCTGCACATGTATCCAGAGGAATGTTATTAACTCCAGCTCCTGCTCTTCCAATAGCCTTTAAGTTTTTGTCAAACTCCATGTCATGCATAACTGCACTTCTTACGAGAAGCGCATCTGCACCTTCTGCAGTATCAATCTTTGTATAATCTTCTGTAAAGTTATTCAATCCAATATCTGCGATTGGATTTAAGCAATGATATTTGTACATATTAAGCGTTCTCCTTTTCAAATTTCTTCATGAATTCGACTAATGCTTCCACGCCTTCGATTGGCATCGCGTTGTAAATACTAGCACGCATACCTCCGACAGTACGGTGCCCTTTTAAATTTACAAATCCGGCTGCATCTGCTTCTTTGACGAATTTAGCCTCCAGATCTTTGTCACCAATTACGAATGGAACATTCATAAGAGAACGGTCTTTTGGTACAACAGTTCCTTTGAACATCTTGCTCTGATCCAGGTAATCATACAGAATCTTTGCTTTTTTCTCATTGTGTTCTTTCATTGCAGCAAGTCCGCCCTGTTTTTTCAACCATTTGAAGACTTTGCCGCAAATATAAATTCCATAACACGGAGGTGTGTTATAAAGAGAACCTTTGTCCGCCTGTGTTTTATATTTTAACATAGTCGGTGTGCCTGGAAGTACGTCATCACGGATCAAATCTTCACGGATAATTGCAATCACAACTCCGGCAGGTCCGATATTTTTCTGTACTCCACCATAGAGAACACCGTATTTTTCTACATCGTGAGGCTCTGACAGGAAACAGGAAGATACATCTGCAACCAGCGTCTTGCCTTTCGTATTCGGAAGTTCTTTGTACTTCGTTCCATAGATTGTATTATTCTCACAGATATATACGTAATCTGCATCGTCATCAATCGGAAGATCGGAACAATCCGGAATATAAGAAAATGTCTTATCTGCGGAAGATGCAATGACATTCACCTTGCCGTATTTTTCTGCCTCTTGTGCTGCTTTTTTCGCCCACTGACCTGTCACAATATAATCTGCGACACCATTTTTCATCAGGTTCATAGGAACTGCAGCGAACTGCTGGGATGCGCCTCCCTGCAAGAACAGTACCTTATAATTGTCCGGAATATTCAGTAAGTCTCTAAGATCTGCTTCTGCCTCATCGATAATATTCTGGAATACCTGAGAGCGGTGACTCATTTCCATCACGGACATTCCTGAACCCTGATAATCCAGCATCTCTGATGCTGCTTCTTTAAGGACCTCCACCGGTAACATTGCCGGACCTGCTGAAAAATTGTACACTCTACTCATAGTATTGCCTCCATTTCCCTTGCTCTTTTTGAGCTGTTAATTTGTTTATTATTTATTCTTCAAATCTGCTTCATCAAACGCTTCACTGATTGCCGCTCCAGGCGCAACCATTGGCCATACCTTATCATCACTGTCAATCTGACAATCGATGACAACCGGTCTTCCAAGATTCATTGCCTTTTCAAAAGCTGATTTAAATTCTTCCTGTGTTGTTGCGCGGATGCCTTCTGCACCCATTGCTTCTGCAAGTTTTACAAAATCTACTGCATCATTCAGTACCGTTGCAGAGTATCTCTGTCCGTAGAACAGATTCTGCCACTGGCGTACCATACCAAGAACATGGTTGTTGATGACTACCTGAATCACTGGAATATTGTGACGGACTGCAGTTGCGATCTCATTCATATTCATTCTAAAGCAACCATCTCCTGCAATATTGACAACCACTTTGTCTTTTCTTCCACTCTTCGCTCCAAGAGCGGCGCCTAGACCATATCCCATGGTTCCAAGTCCTCCTGATGTCAGGAATGTTCTTGGTTTTGTATATTTATAAAACTGTGCTGCCCACATCTGATGCTGTCCGACCTCTGTAGAAATAATAGCCTCGCCCTTTGTCTGGCGATAAATCTCTTCTACTACGAACGGACCACTCAATACATCTTTATGATAAACTAGTGGATATTTTTCTTTGTATTCCTGAATTTTAGTCACCCATTCTGCATGATTCTGCTGTTCCAGGCGCTCATTCAATCTGTCAAGAACGACTTTTATGTCTCCTACAACACCTGCAGAAATCATCACATTTTTGTTCATCTCGGCAACATCTACATCAATCTGGATAATCTTTGCATTCTGTGCAAATTTCTGTGCATTTCCGGTTACACGGTCACTGAATCTTGCTCCGATTACAATCAGAAGATCACACTCACTGACACCGTAATTGGAGGTTTTTGTTCCATGCATTCCAAGCATTCCTGTATATAACGGATCTGTTCCAGGAAATGCTCCCTTTCCCATAAGAGAATCTGTTACCGGTGCATCCACTTTTTTTGCAAATGTATAAAGTTCTTCGCTGGCTCCGGATAAAATTGCTCCTCCACCAACGAAGATATAAGGCTTCTTTGCCTCCTTTATCATCTCTACTGCTGTGTCAAGCTGTGTTTCACAGATATTCTGTGATGGCTCTACAGCTACAGGCTTTTCTTTTACATACTCTGCCTTATTTGCAGTGACATCTTTCGGAATATCAATCAGAACCGGACCCGGACGACCTTTTTTCGCAATGGCAAATGCCTTACGGATCGTCGCTGCCAGATTATTTACATCCTTTACAATAAAGTTATGCTTTGTAATTGGTAACGTAATTCCTGTAATATCAATCTCCTGGAAACTGTCTTTTCCAAGGAGGGAAACTCCTACATTACATGTGATTGCAACAATCGGAATGGAATCCATATATGCCGTAGCAATCCCTGTTACAAGGTTCGTAGCTCCCGGTCCACTCGTTGCAAGACACACACCAACTTTACCTGTTGCTCTCGCATATCCGTCTGCTGCATGCGCTGCTCCCTGTTCGTGGGAAGTCAGGATATGCTTGATTTCATTCTGATGTTTATATAATTCATCGTACACATTTAAAATTGCTCCGCCAGGATACCCAAATACAGTATCCACGCCTTGCTCTTTCAAACATTCGATTACGATTTCTGATCCTGTCAACTGCATACTTTATAACTCCTGTTCTATCATTATTTAGCTTTCGGTACTTCCAGGATCGCTCCCCGGTTTCCGGATGTAACCATAGCTGCATATCTTGCAAGGTATCCGGTTGTAACCTTCGGCTCTCTTGGCTGCCATTTTTCTTTTCTCTTAGCCAGTTCTTCATCAGATACATCTAACTCAAGCTTCATGTTCGGGATACCGTACATGAGAAGTCCGCCTATTCTGTCAGAACGCTCAAAAACAGTCACACTGTGTCCCCTGTGATTCAGGGTATCGGCAACTGAGAGACCCGAAGGTCCAGAGCCGATGACCGCTATCTTCTTGCCGCTTCTCACCTGCGGGATATTCGGCTTGATAAGTCCCTGTGAAAATCCATACTCGATGATAGAGTTTTCGTTTTCCTTTACTGTAACGGGATCGCCGTTCAGTCCGCAGGTGCAGGCTTTTTCGCACAGCGCCGGGCATACTCTCGAAGTAAACTCCGGGAAATTATTGGTCATGAGCAGTCTCGACAGAGCCTGCTCCTTGTGTCCGCGGTAAAGCAGATCATTCCACTCAGGGATTAGATTGTTAAGCGGACAGCCCGACATCATTCCGCAGAGCATCTTTCCGTTCTGGCAGAAAGGCACTCCGCAGTCCATACACCTTGCCGCCTGCTGACGGCGTTTATCTTCACTTAGCGGAGTATGGAACTCGTTGAAATTCCTTATTCTCTCAAGTGGCTCAGAGGCACTGCTCTCGCTTCTTTCATACTCAAGGAATCCTGTAGCTTTTCCCATTTCTCACGCCTCCTTTTTGTTGATAAAAAATGCTTCTATTTCCGCCTGTTCGCTTGTCATGCCCTTTTCTTCGAGCGAGAGGACTGTGCTGCGGATCTTTGCGTAATCGTGAGGGATAATCTTTTTGAAGCACGTTACATATCTGTCAAAGTCGGCGAGTATCTTCTTTGCCTTTTCAGAACCCGTTGCAGCGGCGTGCTCTTCAATTATGCCTTTAAGTTCGAGTATATCATATTTTTCGGTAACGCTTTCAAGCGATACGAGCGACTTGTTGAGCTTCATGTAAAGATCTCTGTCCTCGTCAAGAACATAAGCGATACCG
>ENA-OUOU01000871-OUOU01000871.1-human-gut-metagenome-genome-assembly--contig:-NODE-871-length-17139-cov-6.608464_pt1 | contig 17139 bp, 13 predicted proteins | sample MGYA00237936_ERZ548765 | MGnify/ENA primary metagenome ERZ548765 (study PRJEB26490, sample SAMN05356889) | human gut metagenome | biome: terrestrial biome; feature: human-associated habitat; material...
ATTTCTTTGCCGCCTGCGGGCGGCAAACTCTGCGAGGCTTTTTTGATACGCTGAGAAACGGATGAGCCAGCGGCTCATCCGTTTCTTTTAATAATCTACCTTCATCAGGCACAGGCCCTCCGGGGGGGCGGTGGGGCCCGCCAGCTTGCGGTCCTTGCCATCCAAAATTTCCTGCACATACTCCGGCTCCCAGCGGCCACGGCCCACCTCCAGCAGGGTGCCTACCAGGATGCGGACCATGTTCTGCAAAAAGCCGGTGCCGTGGAAGGTGAAAAGGATACGGTCCTTGCGCTCCTCAATTTGGATGGTGTCCACCAGGCGGACGGTGGATTTTTTCATCCGGGGATTGCCGCAAAAGGCCCGGAAATCGTGCTCGCCCTGCAGAATCTCCGCCGCACGGCGCATCTTTGCTATATCCGGGGAGAAGTCCAGCAGGGTGACATATTTGCGGTCGAACACGGGCTTTACGGGGCCGATGAAGCAGGTATAGCGATAGGTCTTGCCCAGGGCGTTATAGCGGGCGTGGAAGCGGTCAGACGCCTCCTTCACCTCCCGGACGGCGATGGCGTCGGGAAGGTAGCGATTCATATAATCCCGAATCTCCTCCGGGGACCGGCGCACATCCAGGCGGACGCTGGCCACCATGGCCCGGGCGTGGACCCCGGCATCGGTGCGCCCGGCGCCGATGAGGTTCACCGGACGGCCCTGGAGCCGCTCCAGGACGGCTTCTAATTTTCCCTGTATGGTTTCTTTGTCCGGCTGATGCTCCCAGCCGAAAAAGCGAGTGCCGTCGTAGGCGATGGTCAGCTTGTAATTTTTCTCCATAAAATGCCCCTCCGTTTCCACTATAATCATAGCAGAAACGGAGGGGTTTGAACAGACTTAATTTATTACAGCCAGCCCATGAGCTTTACAAAGCTCCACAGGAGCTTGCAGCCGTAGAAGATGATCACCGCGCCGCAGACCTTATTGATGATATTGAGAATTTTCTCATTGAACTTGCTGCCCAGCAGCGACACCACCGTGGACAGGGTCAAAAACCACAGGATCGAGGCGCTGCCGAAGCCGAAGATGAAGGGCAGGTCGCCCCCCGCCGGGAGGGTGGCCCGGAAGGCGCCCAGCATCATGGTGCCGTCGATGAGGGCCTGGGGGTTCATCCAGGTGACCACGAAGGCGGTGGTGAACAGCTTCCAAATGGGGATATTCACATCCTTGCCGCCCTCTAAGCTGGCCTTGGCACGCAGGAGCCCAACACCGATATAGATGACGATGAGGCTGCCCAGGCCCAAAATGACCTTCTGCAGCCACGGCACCGCCTGCATCAGAGCCCCCGCGCCCAAGAAGCACGCAACGCCCAGGGACACATCCCACAAAATGACGATGAGGGCCGTGATATACACCCGGCTGCGCTTTTGGGTCAGGGCGGAGTTGATGACAAACAGGTTTTGCAGGCCGATGGGGGCCACATACGCAAGGCCCATGGTGAGGCCCTGGAGATAGATGTTCATAATTTCCTATTTACTCCTCTTTTCTTACTTGGTATAATCAGTATAGAGCATTTCGGGAAAAATGCAAGAACGCAGATTATCCTGTGCAGGTAAGGAGGAGCTTACTTATGGGTCACTATGACTGCCCCTGTATGGAAAAATGCCCCCTGCAGCACGCCATGCTGCTCATTGGCGGCAAGTGGAAGGTGCAGATCCTCTGCGCGGTGTGCAATGCCGGGTCTATCCGCTACAACGCCCTGCGGGGAAAGCTGGACGGGGTGAGCAACACGGTGCTGTCCTCGGCTCTCAAGGAGCTGGAGCGGGACGGTCTCCTTGAGCGGCAGGAGTTTCTGGAGGTGCCGGTGCGGGTGGAATACCGCCCCACGGAGCGGTGCCGGACGCTGCTGCCCATCCTGGAGGCCCTGTCGGATTGGGCGGAGCAGGACATGAAGTGAGGTGGCTGACATGGCTGATTTGCAGACGGATGTGCGCTATATAAAGGGTATCGGCGAGGCCCGGGCCAAGGCCCTGTCTAAGCTGGGCATTGCCACGCTGCAGGACCTGATCGGCTACTTTCCCCGGCGGTACGAGGACCGCACCATGACCCGGACCATCCGGGAATTGGAGCTCGGGGAGACGGTGTGCGTCCGGGCTATGATCGCAAACGATCCCGTGGCCAGCCGCATTTCCGGCGGGCGCACGGTGGTGAAGGCCCGGGCCGTGGATGACAGCGGCGCCCTGGACCTGACCTTTTTTAACCAGGAGTACCGAAAAAACAGCCTGCACCGGGGCGAGACCTATATTTTCTGCGGCAAGGTGGAGGGGAATCTGCTGGCCCGGCGGATGATCAACCCCATTGTGGAGCAGGAGGGACAGCAGGTGCTTACGGGGCATATTGTGCCCATTTATCCCCTCACCGCCGGGGTGAGCCAAAATCTGCTGTATAAGGCCGTGGGCCAGGGGCTTACGGCCTGCCGCCACCTGCTGACGGACTGCCTGCCGGATGCGGTGCGGCAGGCACACCGGCTCTGCCACAGCGGATACGCCTACGAGAACATCCATTTTCCGGCGGACGCGGAGGCGCTGAACCTGGCCCGGCGGCGGATGGTGTTTGAGGAGCTGTTTATCCTCTCCTGCGGGCTGCAGATGCTCCGCTCCCGGCGCACGGATGTGGCGGGGCCTGCCTGCGCCGCGGCGGATATGGAGGAATTTTACCGGGCCCTCCCCTTCCCCCTTACGAAGGCCCAGCGCAGGGCCATTACGGAGGCGGTGTCGGACATGCGATCCGGGCGGCCCATGAACCGGCTGTGCCAGGGGGATGTGGGCAGCGGCAAGACCATGGTGGCGGCGGGGTGCGTGTGGTTCGCCGCTCAAAGCGGGTGGCAGTCGGCCCTGATGGCCCCTACGGAAATTCTGGCCCGGCAGCACTATGAAAATCTCGCGCCGCTGTTTGAAAAATTCGGCCTCCGGTGCGCCCTGCTCACCGGGTCTACCAAGGCCAGGGAGCGGCGGGATATTTTGGAAAATCTGGCCTTGGGGAGCATTGATCTGTGCATCGGCACCCACGCCCTGCTGACGGAGGATGTGTCTTATGCCCGGCTGGGGCTGGTGATTACCGACGAGCAGCACCGCTTCGGGGTGAACCAGCGGGCAGCCCTGGGGCAGAAGGCGGAAAATCCCCACATGCTGGTGCTGTCCGCCACGCCTATTCCAAGAACGCTGGCGCTGATCATTTACGGCGATTTGGATGTGTCGGTGATGAACGAGCTGCCCCCGGGGCGGCAAAAGGTGGACACCTTCGCCGTGGGCGAGAGCTACCGGCAGCGGGTGAACCAATTCATCCGCAAGCAGGTGGAGGCGGGGCATCAGGTATTCATCGTATGCCCGCTGGTGGGCCAGGAGGACCACATCCCCGACGAGCGCAAGGCCGCCGCAGCCTACGCCAAAAAGCTGCGGGAGGAGGTATTCCCGGATTTGCGGGTGTGCCTGCTCCACGGGAAGATGAAGGCCAAGGAAAAGGAAAAGGCCATGGAGGACTTTGCCGCCGGAAGTGGGGATATTTTGGTGGCCACCACGGTGGTGGAGGTGGGCGTGGATGTGCCCAACGCCACCTGCATGGTGGTGGAAAACGCCGAGCGCTTCGGCCTTTCGCAGCTGCACCAGCTTCGGGGCCGGGTGGGCCGGGGGCAGGCGAAAAGCTACTGCATTCTGCTCTCGGAGCACCCGTCGGAGGAGACGAAGCGGCGGCTGAAGGTGATGACCAAGACCAACGACGGCTTTGAAATCTCCCGGGAGGACCTGGCCCTGCGGGGGCCCGGCGACTTCTTCGGCCAGCGCCAGCACGGGCTGCCGGCGCTGAAGATTGCCGACCTCAGCTGCGACATGGCGCTATTGGACGAGGCCCAGCAGGCGGCAAAGGGCTGGATGGCCCAAGACCCTGCGCTGGAAAAGCCCGAGAGCGGGGCGCTGCGGACAAGGATCGAGACGCTGTTCGCGGTGAAGGCGGAGGGATTAAACTGAATCTGGCGAAAAAACTTTGTTTTTTCTGCCAAAGAGATTGCAGTCTGCGGACGCGAACTCTGCGCTTTGGGAGTATACTGAAAAATGCACAAAAGGAGGGGGCTCCGTGACCAAGGACGAATTGCGGGAGAAGGCCAATGACCTGCCGCTGGCGCCGGGGGTCTATCTGATGATGGACAGCGGCGGGCAGGTGATCTATGTGGGCAAGGCCAAGAAGCTGAAAAACCGGGTGAGCCAGTATTTTCAGGACACCGCCTCCCACAACAGCAAAACAAAAATGATGGTGTCCCAGGTGGACCGGTTCGACACCATTTTGGTGCGGTCGGAGTTTGAGGCCCTGGTGCTGGAAAACTCGCTGATCAAGCGCCATATGCCCCGGTTTAACATCCTCCTAAAGGACGACAAGGGATACCCCTTTGTGCGCCTGGACAAGGGGGCGGCGTACCCCCGGTTTTCCCTGGTGAGCCGGGCGGAGGAGGACGGGGCCCGGTACTTCGGGCCCTTTGGCGGGCGGCGGGAGACCAGGCTGGCCATTGAGGCGGTATGCGGGGCGCTGAAGCTCCCCACCTGCAGCCGGAAATTTCCCCGGGACATCGGAAAAGAGCGGCCCTGCCTGAATCTGCACATCGGAAAGTGTGACGGCTTCTGCCGCCCGGAGGGGCCGGGACAGGCGGAGTATCAGCGGCGCACGGAGCAGGCGGCGCGGATCTTCGGCGGGCACTACCGGGCCCTGACCCGGGAGATGGAGCAGGAGATGGCGCAGGCGGCGGAGGAGCTGGACTTTGAGCGGGCCGCCGCCCTGCGGGACCGCATTCGGGCGGTGAGCGTGCTGGGCAAGACCCAGGGGGTCATTGCCGGGGTGTGCGCCGACACGGATGTATGGGGCCTGTACCGGGGCCAGGTGCGCTGGGGCTTCGGCGTGCTGCATCTGGAGGAGGGAAACCTCCTGGGCCGGGAGGTAAAAGTCCTTTCCGCCGGAGCCGAGGAGGACGAGGGGGAGACCCTCTCCGCCGTGCTGCGGCAATATTACGCAGGCCGGGGCGCAGCACCCAAGGAAATCTGCGTGGCGGCGCTGCCGGAGGACGCGGAGGCTCTGGAGCAGCTGCTGAGCCGGGACTGCGGCCACCGGGTTAATCTGCGGGTGCCCCAGCGGGGCCAGCGGGCGGAGCTGCTGCGCATGGCCCAAAGCAACGCCCGGGAGGAGACGGAGCGCATTACCTCCGAGGCGGAGCGGGTGAACAAAACCCTGGAGCAGCTGGGCGCCCTGGCGGGGCTTTCCGCCGGGCCCCACCGCATAGAGGCCTACGACATTTCCAACACCGGCAGTGCCGACATGGTGGCCTCTATGGTGGTTTTTCAGGACGGCAGGCCCCTGAAGCGGGACTATCGGAAATTCCAGGTGAAAACCCTGGATCACCCGGACGACTACGGAGCCATGGAGGAAATTTTGGGGCGGCGGCTCCAGCGGTATTTGGATGGGGACGAGAAATTCAGCCCCCTGCCGGATCTGATCTTAATGGACGGCGGCCGGCAGCACGCCGCCGTGGCGGAGCAGGCCTTGGCGGAAAAGGGACTTTCCGTGCCGGTTTTGGGCATGGTGAAGGACGACAGGCACCGGACCCGGGCGCTGATGACGGCCCGGGGGCAGGAGCTGGGCATACAGCAGAGCCCGCCGCTTTTTGCCCTGGTAGGACAGGTGCAGGAGGAGGTCCACCGCTTTGCCATCACCTACCACCGGAAAAAGCACAGCCGCAGCGCCACGCGGTCCCGGCTGGAGGGCATCCCCGGGCTGGGGGAGGTGCGGCGAAAGAAGCTGCTGCAGCAATTCGGCACCGTGAAGGCCGTGACGCAGGCGGAGCTGCCGGAGCTGGAGGCGGCCCTGCCCAAGGCCGTGGCCTTGGCGGTGTATGAGCGGTTTCACGGGGTAGAGGATAAGTGAATTTTTGCGTGAAAAATGACCGCCGGAGGCGGTCATTTTTTGTGGTAGGATAGGGAGTACGGATTGCCACGGGCGCTTTGCGCCCTCGCAATGACACATTACAGAAAATGCGGTGGGGCGGGCCGATGTGGGGAGCGAACTGAGCGCCGCCAGTGGCGAATGAAGCGAAGTGAGCGAGTGGCCGCGGTCAAAATTTCAAGCGTCCGCCGTTAGGCAGCGCAGAAATTTTGGGCACCGCAACAGGGTCATCGGCCCCTACGGAGGCTTGACAAGGAACCGCCTGCGTGGGATCCCCTTTAGGCAAGGAGGCCTATAAGGACGGGGCTTCGCAATGACAAGGGCTTTACCGGGGACATTAGTTCTCCTCCTTGGGCAAAACCAAATTCAGGAACACAGCCATGAGGGTGGCGATGACCACCGGTGACTTGCCGAAGATGGTGGTCACGGCCTCGGGGAACTGGGCCAGGGCGGCGGAGGCCTGTGAGATGCCCACGCCCAGGGCCGCAGACAGGCCCACGATGGTGGTATTACGGGCGGTGATGCCCTCGGCAGAGATGAGCTTCATGCCGGTCATGGCAATGGTGGAGAACACCGCCACGGTGGCCCCACCCAAAACGCACTGGGGAATGGTGGTGAGGGCGGCGGAGAATTTCGGCACCACACCCGCCAGAAGGAGGAAGGCGCCGGTGAGGGCAAAGACCCAGCGGTTGACCACCTTATTGGTGGCCACGATTCCCACATTCTGGGAATAAGTGGCCGTGGGCAGGCCACCCAGCAGCGCCGTTATAACATTGGATACACCATAGGCCACGATGCCCCCCTGAAGCTCCCGGGTGGTGGGCTCCCGGTCCATGCCGCCCACGGTGGTGGCGGTAAAGTCGCCGATGGCCTGGACGGAATTGATGGCAAACAGCAGGCCCAAGGCCACACAGCCGGAGAGCTCAAAGGTCACCCCGAAGGGCACAGGACGGGGCAGGGAGAACCAACCGGCCCCGGCGACGCCGGAGAGGTCCACCATCCCGGCTGCAAACGCCACTGCATACCCGGCCAGGATGCCCAGGAGAATGGAGGCCAGCTTGCATATGCCCCGGCCATGATTGGTCAGCAGCAACACCACCGCCAGGGTGAAGGCGGCAATGGCCCAGTTTTGCCAGGAGCCGTAGACCAGGGCCTCAGTGAGGCCACGCTCCTCCACCACGGATTGATAGGTGTTGCCGGCGCCCCCGGCCATATAGTTAATAGCGGTGGGATAGAGGGACAGGCCGATGGTAAAGACCACGGTGCCGGTGATGACGGGCGGGAAAAGACGGCGGATGGGCTTTATGAAAAGGCCCACCAGGGTGGCGATGACGCCGCCCACCAGCATGGCCCCGGCCACCGCCGCCATACCGCCCCGCCCGGTGGCAATGGCCTGCATGCTGGGCAGGTACGCAAAGCTGACGCCGAAGATCATCGGCAGGCCCGAGCCAAAGCGGCCCCCGATGGGAAAAAGCTGCAGGAGCGTTGTAACGGCGGACAGCACCAAGGAAGCCTGGATCAGCAGCACCTGCTCATGGTGAGTGAGCGCGGCGGCGTGGGCGATGATAATGGCCGGGGTGACACAGCCTACGATCATGGAAACCAAATGCTGCAGGGCCATGGAGACGGTGAGGCCCACAGGCGGCAGGCCCCGATACCGGAACAGCGCCTGGGGATCGGCGGTAAATTTTCGCATGATGAAGTCTCCTTTGCAGGGGATTGCAGAAATCTATATAGGAAGTATAACACATTTTTAACGGGTAAAACAAGGATTTCCACAAAACACCACCCCCGGCTTTCCGCCGGGGGTGGTGCCTATTCAATAGCCTCGCAGAGTTTGCGTCCGCAGACGCAAAAAATTTTCAATCATTTTTCACCGCGACATGTGCGTGGGGAAAAATACCTCTCAGGCTGCAAGTGTGGAATTTATTCGCCTGCGGCGAACAAATTATGCGCGCAGCAGACTGCAACCTTTTTGTCGGAAAATTCCAAAGGAATTTTCGACAGGGATCTCAAGGGTGGTCCCGCAGATATTGCAGGCGCTTCCAGGCCCGGCGGGCTACCAGGAAGCCGCCGATGGCCAGAGCGGCGCAGAGAAGGCCCAGGAGGATCATCCACCACTGAAAGGCCGTCACCTCGCAGAGGTAGGCAAAGATGCGGTAAGCCAGCAGCACCGACACGATGCCCGCAAGGAGCAGGCCCACCAAGAGATCGGTTTTTGTGCAGGTGTCAATACGCTTCATGGGCGCGCCCTCCTTTGACTTGGTGGGACCATTATAGCAAAGAGAGAAAATCGCTGTCAATAGGGGGTGTCAGCCCTTTTTGCGGTAAGCCGGGGCTGCCGCCCTGGCCCGTGCCCCCGCTAACGCCGTAGGAATCAGCCACCTGGGTGAGGGTAATCTCCTGGGAGATGGCACCCAGGGTCAGGGTGTAGGTGCTGCCGAGCTGCATCTCGGGGCAGCTGACCAGCACGGCAGAGAAGCTGTTGGGTGCGGCGAAGGTGAGAAGCGTTTTGTCGTCGGTATCTTGCAGGGCAATCTCCGTCCCCGCCGCTTGGGTGGCCCCGGCATAAAGCAGGGAGGGCTGGGCGGAGGTCTCGGACATGGTCTCCAGCATGGTGGAGCCGCCGCAGGCCACCACAGTGCCGCCGTTTATGCGGCAAACACCGCCGTTTTCGCTGCCATAGTCCAGGGCGCAGTTGCTGCCGTCACCTACAAGGCTAATATAGACCAGGCCGCCGTTTATATCGATATTGCCGTTGGAGTCAATGCCGTCGGCGTCCCGGCCGGAGGGATTCAGCAGCGTTACGGTTCCGCCGTTGATGGTGACGCCGGGGAGACTGCCATCGGCGGTCTCCGTGCCGCAGGCGTTGATGCCGTCATCGGTAGAGGTGACAGTGATGTCGCCGTCCTCTATGAAAATTTCCGGGGACTCAATGCCCTCGCTGCAGCTATTGACAGTGATGCCGCCGCCGGCGATGCGCAGGCACAGAACATCAAAGACGCTGATCTCGTGTTTCCACTCGTGGCGATATCGCAAGGAGATCACTCCTTTCCTTGTTGTTGGGGGCAGTATACGGAGCGCACCTTAGAATAAGTTTAAAAAAAGTTTTAATTAAACAATAAGTAAAAAATCAAAAGCCCTCCTTTATCAAGGCTAAACAGTGAGCGTTAATATAGGGCACTGCAAATCTTAGCGTAATCCTCACGCAAAAACTATGGCGGAAAAAGTCGACGCCCCGAATTTCAGAAAAGCCGTTAATATAAATATTTGCGCATATTCTCCTTATTACACAAAAAGCGGCTGCCGACACCAAACAAGCGTCGGCAGCCATCCGCTGAAATAGATTATTTACTTGATGAGACCGCTTTCCTTCAGCAGGATCTCGATATCGGTGCCCTTGACCTTCTTCAGGACGAGCTTGAGCAGCTCCTTCTCCTTAAAGGACAGGGGCGCTTCGCTGATGGGCTTTTTATCAATGGCGTAATAACAGGCACGCAGCAGCTCCCGCACATCGTACTTGCTGCCCCAAACCTCCGGTACACCGCGGTCAATATCCAGCAGCGTGTAGACCGACTCCATGCCGGTACGCATGGAATACTCCGTGGTGAAGATGGTGTCCCGGGGTGTCTCAGCGAACTGGCCGATGAAGGCAAAATTCACGGCGCCATCGGGCACGACCTTGGGTCGGTCGCTTTCCTTGCGGGGCTGGAAGAAGGCGTTGATATAGGGCATGAAGCAGGTGGTGGTGTTGCAGGCATCATGTGCCAGCGCATGGATCTTTTCGGTGGGCACACCGATGTGGTACAGCCACTCGCAGCAAACCTCCTCGCCGGTGCAGTTGCGCATGGCCTTCTTCACGAAGTTGCCCTCCTTATTGGTGTTCAGCGAATACAGCCACACAAGCACCATGTTCTTGTCCTGAGACTTGAACTGAGGCTGGCGGTTGATGGTCCAGGAGAGATACCAGTTGTCGGTGCTGTCCTTGACGGTGACGATGCCGCCGGTGGTCACCTTGCCGGAACGGGGGTCACGCTTGCAGATGTTCATAATGTGCCGGATGATCTCCTCGTTGGAGGTGGCCACGGTGGCACTCATCCAGTTGGTGGCGTCTACATCGGAGCAAAATTTATCCGGATTGCCGTATTCGCCGTGCTCGGCCTGGGCAGCAATGGCTTTCCACATATCCCAGGATTCGCCGCAGCCGTTTTTCACACCGGACAGGTCCGGCGCATGGGTCTGGTCGCCATAGCAAGAGGTATCGGTGCAGCAGCCGTTGGTGATGAACACCAGGTCATCCTCGATCAGGTCAATGGTTTGCTCCCGGCCGTCCTTGACATAGACGATCTGACGGGCAAGCTTCTTGTCACCCACGGTTTCGATGATGACATTCTTCACGTCCATGCCGTATTCGATGCGCACCCCATGAGACTCCAAATATTTCACCAGCGGCAGGATCATGCTCTCATACTGGTTATACTTGGTAAAGCGCAGGGCGCTGAAATCAGGCAGGCCGTCGATGTGGTGGACATAACGGCACAGATACCGCTTCATCTCCAGGGCACTGGACCAGCGCTGGAAGGCGAACATGGTCTGCCAATACAGCCAGAAATTGGTGCTCCAGAAGGAATCCGGCAGCACATCGGAGATCTGCTTGTCCTCCAGATCCTTTTCCGGGGTCATGAACAGCCGGGAAAGGGCCATGGCGGAGGCTTTATCCAGCTTAAACTGCTTGTCGGTGTGGGCATCCTCGCCGCAGTTTATGCTGGCACGGCACAGAGAGTAGTTGGGGTCGTGCTTGTTGAGCCAGTAATACTCATCCAGCACGGATACACCCGGCGTCTCAATGGAGGGCACATCCCGGAAGGTGTCCCACATGACCTCGAAATGGTTATCCATCTCACGGCCGCCCCGCATGAAGAAGCCCTTGGTAATATCCTTGCGGCCGTCGCAGCTGCCGCCGGCCAGATCCAGCTTTTCAAATACATGGATATGCTCGCCCTTCATCTGCCCGTCGCGGACCAGGTAGAAGGCCGCGGTCAGGCCGGCCAAACCGGTGCCGATGATATAGGCTGACTTTTTATCCACATCCTTGGGCTTTTCGGGATGAGCAAAGGCTTCATAAGTTCCGGCAGAGTAATACATAACAAAAACCTCCTGTGTTTTTCTTTTTATGCCCTTATTATACCCGCTGCTTTCAGGTTTACCATAAGCAGAAAAACCCCCGTGATAAAAGTCTTATCACGGGGGCGGAATGTGTAAAAAATATTATCAAATTTGTAAAAATGATAAAATCAGAATTGGAATCGGGAGAGCGCCGCTGATACAGAGCCTTTGATCAGCTTGGCAAGCCTATCCACGATCTGCTGTGGATCCTCACGCATGTCGTCCTTAATCCAATCGAGCATGAGTCCGATAAATATGTACGAATAAATTTGGGCGATAAACTGCTTGTCCTCGTCCCGGACTTTCATTTCGCCGGCTTCTTCATTAATCACATCCAGCAAGAGCCGGTCTACCAGGGGCTGCAGATATTTTTCCACCTGCTCTCTATGAACGCAGCGGTACACATTCAAAATAAACGGCTTGTTATCCTGTACCGCCTCAAAAATCTGCAAAAATCCCTGCTGCCATGTTTCATAAGTCTTATTCTCGTCCAGGGCCCGCTTGGCATCCTCCAGGCAGGACCATTCCACCAGGTCGTAAATATCCTTAAAATGGTAATAAAAGGTCATGCGATTGATACCGCAGTCGTCAGCGATATCATTGATGGTAATTTTGGTCAGCGGCTTTTTCAGCAGCAAATTTTTCAGCGATTGCTCCAAGGCTCGCTTTGTTACCTGTGACATAGCGGCTTGCTTCCTCCTCGTATTATCGGTTTTGCAGCTTTTCTATACAGCTCGATTGCCTTTTCTTAGTCGGCAGCCTGAACGGCGTTGGCCAAAAAGGTATCAAAAAGTACGCCTAAGCGGTCTACGCTCTCATCAATAGCATTGTCCATGTGGTTCCAAAAAAACTGCATGACAAAGCCAATATAAGCATAGCGGCAAAAGGCCGCGATGCTGCGAAGACGATCATCCGAAAGCGATCGCCCCTCTGCGGCCTGCTGCACTACTTTCATAAAAACATCATCCGTTAAAGAGAAGATGTACCGCTCCAAGCGGTCACGGGAAAGACCGTCGAACACATGATAAACTGTTTTCGGATGCGCTTTGCATTGATGCAGCACCGCCTTGGTGGTGCTTTTCCATTCAATTGGGGCACCACTGGGGATAAATGCTTCTGCCCTTTCCCGAAACCAAGCATCCAGCAAAGCATAGATATCCTGATAATGATAGTAAAATGTATTGGGGCTGATACCCGCCCGCTTCACCAGCGCCGCAACGGTGATCTTGTCAAAGGGAAGCTCCTCCAGCATTTCCTGAAATGTGGACATAATGAGCTTCTTTGTATATAAGGCCATATACAGCCCTCCTAAGCATGGCGGATTCTGATTTGTCTCTATCTGTTCTATATTTTATAAGAATTAAAGCAAAAACGCAAGCTTCGTTAGAACGGGAAAACGGGTTTTTCGCATGGCTTCGCCCCGGTAAGAGCAACGGACATGGGAGCATAGGGCGGGCATATCCACCTTGCCGGCATCGGCTTTCAGCCGGAGAAAAGCACTGCCGGAATGCTCGCCCGCACAGCAAAGGGAAGAACAGCGTGCCTTTTGACACGCTGTTCTCTCTTAAAGCATATACCCGCCTTAGCTGCTACCGGCAGAGCAGAGGGCTTTAGCTGTCTCGGAATCGCCCTGATAGTCGTCAGAACAGCAGCGCCCAGCCCAGGAAGCCCAGGCAGGCCACCGCACCGGTGAACAGCAGCACAATCACCAGGTAGCCCATAATATCACGGGCAGAGAGCTTGGCAATACCCAGCGCAGGCAGAGCCCAGAAGGGCTGGATCATGTTGGTCCACTGGTCGCCCCAGGCAATGGCCATGGCGGTGCGGCCGGCATCGATGCCCATTTCCGCGCCGGCGGGCATCATGATGGGACCCTGGACCGCCCACTGGCCACCGCCGGAGGGAACGAAGAAGTTCACCACACCGGCCGCCAGGAAGGACAGCATGGGGAAGGTCACATTGGTGGAGATGCTCACGAAGAACTCGGAGATGACACTGGCCAAAGACACGCCCTGATCGTTGGCGGCCACCATCAGGCCCATAATGCCCGCGTAGAACGGGAACTGCAGCAGGATGCCGGCGGCACCGGCGGCAGCATCGGAAATGGCGTCCACATAGCGGCGCAGGTCGCCGTGGAGCAGCAGGCCCAGGAACAGGAAGATCATGTTCACGATGTTGAGCCCCAGGGTGAAGCCGTTCTCCACGAAGTAGTACACAATGTAGCCGAAGCCCAGGACCAGGGTGATGACCCACAGGATCTTGGAGTGCTCCATCTTCTCGGCAGGGGTATCCTTTACATAGGTGCGCTCCTCCTCGTCCACCAGCAGGGCGGGATCCACGGTAACGGTGTGCTCCTTATGGGGATGCATGGCGTAGTTGACCAGGGGCATGAGGAGCAGGATCACGCCGCACATGATGAGGTTCATGGGGTGGAACACGGTGGCGGTGATGGGCGCCTGATAGGTCACCTCGCCAAAGGCTTTGCCGGCCACCAGGTCCAGAGGAATGGAACCGGACAGGCCCGCATGCCAAATGACAAAGCCGGAGTAGGCGGAGGCGATGAGCAGCGGATAATCCACTGTGGGAACGCGGCGCACCACTTCCTTGGCAAGCAGGGCGCCGATGACCAGACCGAAGCCCCAGTTCAGCCAGCAGCAGAGGGTGGACACGAAGGTGGTGACCAGGATGGCCTGCTTATTGTTGTGGCACAGACCGGCCACAGCGCGCAGCGCCTTCTTGCAGGGGCGGGCGGATGCCATGGCAGAACCGAAAACCAGCACCAGGGCCATCTGCATGGAAAAGCTCAGCAGGCCCCAAAAGCCGCTCTTTTGGTCGCCCCAGGCGGACAGAACCTCGATGACACTCATCTTGGTGGCCAGCAGCGAACCGATAAAGGTAATGATGGTCAGGATGATGGCGAACAGGAATGCGTCGGGCAGCCAGCGGTTAACAACGCGCACGCAGCCATTGGTGAATCTCTTAAACACAGCGTCACTCTCCTTTTTCTTCACAACAAGCATGTTATTTCCGCCGATCCGTTGGGCGGATTGACAATATTTTAACGTGGATCGCCGTGATAATCAACCGGAATCATGATTTCTTAACGCCTGTGATTGTAGAATTATTGTCAATGTTTTTATGCACTTTGACCACTGCACAAATTATTCCTTGTTGCTTTTTGCAGAAACGGGAAATACTTTTAGAAATCTCCCCGAACGATTCCCCAAGCGGCAGGTATTTCTCACGCGGGGATGGCAGCAACAGGCATTCGGTTACAAAATAGAATCCGGATTGTTACCCATATAGTGTTGAAGCTCGGCTCGTTATCACTTATGATCGAGATACTATCCGGCGGCGGCACGATGAAATCCGAGCCGAATATATGAAGAACAGGAGTTTCCCCGTGAGCTTTTCTAATCTGCAGTTTTTGTTTTATTTTCTGCCGCTGTTTTTCGCAGCTTATTATTTGCTTCCCTTTCGGTTAAAAAACGCGGGCCTGGTGCTGGGCAGCGCATTGTTCTATTTTTGGGGTGCGGGGGCGCAGGACGCGCTGCTGCTGGGCGTCGTTATCCTGCTGCACTACGGCCTGGCCCGGCTCATGGCCGGGAGGAGCCGGGCTCTGCGCAAAGCCTTGCTGGCTGCGGCCCTGGCGGCGGACCTGCTGTGCCTGGTGTATTTCAAATATGCCGCCTTCTTCCTGGAGAACTGGAACGGCCTGACCGGCCAAACGATCCCCCTGCCTCAGATTGCTCTGCCTTTGGGCGTGAGCTTCTACCTCTTTCAGAGCATGGGCTACCTGATAGATGTGTACCGGGGTGAGAAGCCGGAGCGAAATATCATAGACTACGCCGCCTTCACCCTGGCTTTTCCCCAGCTGACCATGGGGCCCATCCTGCGCTGGCGCGATTGGCGCGGCCCGCTGAAGGAGCGGACCGTCGGACGGCAGGATGTTTTGGATGGCCTGGAGTACTTTATTGTGGGCCTTAGCTGCAAGGTGCTGCTGGCCGACCAGCTGGCACCGTTGTGGGCAGCTATAGAACGCATCGGCTATGAATACCTCTCTACACCCCTGGCCTGGCTGGGCGCAGTGAGCTACAGCCTGCAGCTGTATCTCGACTTTTCCGGCTACTCCCTTATGGCCATGGGCCTGGGACAGCTGCTGGGCCTGCCTGTGCCCCGCAACTTTGACCTGCCCTACACCGCCCGCTCGGTGAGCGAATTTTACCGCCGCTGGCACATCACCCTGGGCACCTGGTTCCGGGATTACCTGTATATCCCTTTGGGCGGCAGCCGCCGGGGCAAGGCCCGCACAGTCCTGGCGCTGGCAGTGGTATGGCTCTGCACAGGCCTGTGGCACGGGGCCAGCTGGAGCTTTGTCCTGTGGGGCGCCGCGCTGCTGGGCTTCATTCTGTTGGAGAAGTTCTGCATCGGCGGCTTTTTGAAGCGTCACAGGATTCTCTCCCATGTCTACCTGCTGGTGGTAATTCCGCTGACCTGGGTCATCTTCCGCATTACGGATCTGCGGGACCTGGGCGCGTACTTTTCCCGGCTGTTCCCGTTTTTCGGGACGCCGGGCGCCGTTTCCGCCCAGGATGCAGCCAAGCAGCTGGCCTCCTATTGGTGGCTCCTGCTGGTGAGCATTCTTCTCTGCCTGCCGCAGCCCCGCCGCTTCTTTGAAAAATACCGGCGGTGTCTGTGGATGCAGGTATCCCTGTTTCTGCTCCTTTGGGTGTGCGTGTATTTCATTGCTACCTCCTCGGGCAGCGCATTTCTCTATTCCCGTTTTTGAGGTGATCGATCATGGCCTTCCGAAAAGCTGATTTGCTCCTGCCCCTGTGCCTTGTAAGCGCCATTTTGCTGAATGTGTACGCCGCCGTGGACCCCACCGGGGTTTACCGGAGGTACCTGGAAAAGCTGGCGCCCATGACACCGCCGGTGGCGGCCATGGCCACAGCCCTGGCAGACGGAGTGTATCCCTGGAGCACACAGCAAGCCAATGGCCCGGCACCTCAGCCTACGCCTCAGCCGCGGCCGGAGCCAACTCCGGAGCCCGAGCCTGCACCGGAGCCCGAGCCTGAACCTGTACCGGTGCCCGAGCCTGCGCCGGTGCCCGAGCCGGAACCGCAGCCGCAGCCCGAACCCGGACCCGCTCCCGTCCCGGAGCCGGACTCCCGATTTACTCAGGTGGACGCATCCTATTTTGATGACGCGGTATTCATCGGTGACTCCCATACAGACGGCTTTATGGATTACGCGGGGCTGCCCAACGCCCACTATCTCTGCCACACCGGGCTGACGGTGTGGTCGGCGGCGGAGGATGCGGCGTTTCCGGGCGGCCAGACCCTGGCCCAGGCCCTGTCGGGCAAGCATTACGGCAAGATCTACATGATGCTGGGCATCAACGAGCTGGGCACGGGCTCGGCGGAGAGGTGGGCGGCCCAGTACAAGGTCCTGCTGGAGCAGGTCCGCAGCCTGCAGCCCGATGCCATCGTATTTTTGCAGGCCATCTTCCACACCACGCAGGAAAAATCGGACTCCACCTTCTACACAAACTCCACCATCAACGCCCGCAATGCGGAGCTGCAGAAGCTGGCCGATGGTGTAAACGTGTTTTTCATCGACTGCAATCCGATCTTTGACGATGCCGGCGGCGCCCTGCGGGCGGACTATTCCGGCGACGGTGTGCATGTGAAGGCCGCATATTATCCCCTTTGGCGGGATTACCTGTTCCGCTTTGGTGTGGTGCGCTGATACGATCATATATCAAAACCTCCGGCCAAGCCGGAGGTTTTGATTATCGGATAAGCTCTACACCGTATAGATTTGGATGGTAACCGTGCCGATCCTTGATGGCAGCGGCCCCGAATGGGGTTGCTGCTCTCTTTTCGGGAGGATTTGGTAAGCCCTTATTTTGCCGCTATACCCCGTGGAGGAAGATGCGACATGCCCTGGATCTTTACTGATGTGCGATAAAGAAGTAATAGAAGTGTAAAAAATTTTGCCGTTCCT
>ENA-OUOU01000884-OUOU01000884.1-human-gut-metagenome-genome-assembly--contig:-NODE-884-length-16892-cov-8.016214_pt1 | contig 16892 bp, 16 predicted proteins | sample MGYA00237936_ERZ548765 | MGnify/ENA primary metagenome ERZ548765 (study PRJEB26490, sample SAMN05356889) | human gut metagenome | biome: terrestrial biome; feature: human-associated habitat; material...
ACGAGATCGGGCAGGACTTTCTTCTCGCATACCAGCGAGCCGTCCTGCTCGCCTTGCAGCGTCAAGGGGTTCTTAACGAAATGCAGTGTAGGAACTGCGTACAAAAATTAGAAGAACAGATAAGAAATACAGGAAAATCAAAATCTGTAAAGGAATAGTGCCTTTCAGTATTCACACAATTGCAAAGGCACATTCTGTATCGTATGATACCACGAAAAGGAGGAGTTTTTATGTTACAAGTAGCAGCGTATTGCCGTGTATCCACGGATAAGGAAGATCAGGCGAACTCGTTTGAAGCGCAGCAGCGGTATTTCCGCGAGTACATCCAGCGCCAGCCGGATTGGGAGTTGCAAGGCATCTATGCTGACGAAGGATTTTCCGGAACATCGACCAACAAGCGCGTGGAGTTCAATAAAATGCTCCATGCGGCGGAGCTGGGACAGATCGACCTGATCGTGACCAAGGAGGTCAGCCGTTTTACCCGCAACACGGTGGACGCGCTGCAAATCACCCGCGAGCTGCGGCGGCGCGGCGTCGGCGTGCTGTTTCTCAATGACGGCCTGGATACCCGAACCAACGATGGGGAGCTGCGGCTGACGATCATGAGTTCCTTCGCACAGGACGAAAGCCGAAGGACCTCTGAACGCTCCAAATGGGGGCAGATGCGCAGCATGGAGAAGGGTGTCGTTTTTGGCGGCTCGCTGCTGGGTTACGACGTGATCGGCGGCAAGATGACCGTCAACCCGGAGGGCGCGGAAGTTGTCCGGCTCATCTTTCATAAGTACCTGCAAGAGCGCAAAGGGTGCAGCACCATCGCGCGGGAACTGCGGGAGGCTGGGATTCTCAGCAGCAAGGGCAACTGCCTTTGGTCGTCTGCCACCGTGACTAAGATCCTGAAGAATGAAAAATACTGCGGTGACCTGATTCAGAAAAAGACCTACACGCCGGACTATCTGACGCACGAAAAGAAGTACAACCACGGCAAGGAACCGCTGGTCGAACTGAAAGATCATCATGAGGCCATCATCGACCGCGAAACGTGGCAGGCGGTGCAGCGGGAACTATCCCGCCGCAACCGCGCGACAGGCTGCGGCGGACACGGCAACCGCTATCCGCTCTCCGGTAAAATTCGCTGCGGTGAGTGCGGCAAGAGCTTCTCCCACCGTACCAAAAAGCGGCAGGACGGCAGCTCCTATTACCGCTGGTGCTGCTTCACTGCCACCAATGAGGGCCTGCGGCGCACAGACGGCGCGGGAAATACCATCGGATGCAGCGTCGGGCGGCAGATCCGGGACGACATCGCCATGGACCTTCTGCGGCGCTCGGTGAACGACGTGACGCTGGATAAGAAAGCGATCATATCGAACCTCGCCCGCATTGTGGAAAGCGTTCTGACGTCCGGTGAGGACAGCGGCGAGCAGGAGCTGCGGCGGCTGGAGCTGGAGCTTGAAAAGCTGCAAGCCCGCAATGACACCATCCATGACCGCTTTTTCGACGAGAGCATCACCAAGGCTGACTATCAGCGCGCCAAAGCCCGCTGTGAAAGTGAAATGAACCGGGTGCAGGAGAAAATTGCCGCGATCAAACAGCGGCAGACGCTGAACACCGACACGCAGACCCTAAAGCCGGACATTCGCGCCGCCATCGCGGGCATCGTCAGCGGGCGCACGGCGGACGACGACTTTTACGGGCATCTTCTTCAACAGATGACCGTGTACCGGGACGGCAGGGTAGAGGTGGCGCTCAATCTGCTGCCCGCCAAGTGGGTCTATGTGCTGGACGGACTGGAAAAATACCGCGACAAAATTGGGGTCCATGACGCTTCCTCTGTGCCGATGTCGGTCAGCAGGCCTTTGAGCTCGGGGTAGGGCATGGAGTAGCGCTGGGAGAGGTAGCGCAGCGATGCACCCAATTCTCCGTCTGGGCCTCCATATTGGCTGATGATCGCCGCGGCGAGTTTGGGATTCGGATTTTTGATCTTGACCGGGTACTGTAACTTTTTCTCATATACAAACATTACTTTTCTCCCTCCAGATCCCACGGCCACGGATCATTCAGCCACTTGAAGCTGCCGGGCGTCACGTCCGTCTGCAAAATCGGGCCGTACTGCTTTTCATAGGCCTCGCGCCCCTCGCGGCCGAGCTTGATATACGACCAGTAGAGGTTCAGAACCTCGGTGTCCTCCGGGTGTGTGGTGAGATAAAGCCCCAGCTCGTCGATGGCAAAATCGAGCGCCATCAGCTCTGAGAGCGCCGTGTTGACGGCGGGGAACTTCGTCTTCATCTGCGCGTGAAAGGGTAGGTTCAGCCCCGGAAACAGCGTACCGGCCTTGAGCGCGTCCTGCTGGGAATAGCGCTCGGGGTCGTTTTTCTGCACGGGGACATAGGGAAAAGCCAGCGGCGCGCAGCAGCCGTTCGGCAGTGTGCCCACGCCGGACTCGGCGCGCATGGCTCTGTTGTCGTCCAAAGAAGTCTCCTCCTTGCAAAGAAATCGGGCATCCGCCCACACCATCCTATGCAGCGGGAGAAAAAAGGGAAGCGGGGCTTTTCTTTTTGTTCAAAGTCCTGTATAATGAAAAGCACATAAGGCCGCGCCGCGGGGCATACATTGTTCCGGGGTGAGGGGTATTTTGTTTATCGTTTTCGGAAAAAAGGCGTTTTACGCCATATTCGCGCTGCTGCTCGTGCTGACGGCGGCGACCGTCAGCATGCTTCTGCCGCCGGAGGCGGTGGAGACGAGCGTGTCGGCGCCGACAGGGAAGACCGTCTGGGTCATCGACGCGGGGCACGGTGGGGAGGACGGCGGGGCCGTCGCCGCCGACGGCAGCAAGGAAAGCGACATGAACCTCGCCATCGCGCGGCGGCTCGACGCGCTGCTCGTTTTTCTCGGCGAGGAGACGCGCATGACGCGCACAGAGGATATCTCCATCCACGATGCCAGTGCGTCCACGCTGCGGGAAAAGAAACGCTCCGACCTCGAAAACCGCGTGGGACTGGTCAACAGCACGCAAGGCGCTATCCTTGTCAGCATCCACCAGAACAGTCTTCCGTCATCCAAGCGGACGCACGGCGCGCAGGTGTTTTACGGCAAAAAAGAGGGGAGTGCCGAGGTCGCGAATGCGGTGCAGCTCGCGCTGAATCAGACTGTCAATGCGGGCAATGAGAAGACAGAGAAGGCCATCGACGCGTCGATCTTCCTGATGAAAAACGTCACCGCGCCTGCAATCCTGATCGAGTGCGGATTTTTGAGCAATGAAAACGAAACGGCGCTTTTGAAAAGTGGCGAATATCAGCAAAGACTGGCCGTTGTGATCGCGTCCGGTCTTTTACAGCAGTAGCAGTAAAGCAAAAGAGGTTTACAATATGGCAAAGGCAAAAAGTGTATTTTTCTGCACGGAGTGCGGCAACGAAACGCCCAAATGGGCGGGCCGCTGCCCGAGCTGCGGCGCATGGAACACGCTCGTCGAGCAGGCCGTCGGCGACGGTGCAAAGGCAAAAACAGGCGGCCGCAGCCGCGCGCTGCGCGCCAAGGCGCACCCGATCGCAGAGCTTGACACAGCGCAGGAGATCCGTTTTCCCACCGGCATGGGCGAGCTTGACCGCGTGCTTGGCGGCGGCGCTGTGCAGGGCTCGCTCGTGCTCGTCGGCGGTGCACCGGGCATCGGCAAGTCAACACTGATGCTGCAGATCTGCGGAAAGCTGAGTGAAAACGCGAAAATTCTGTACGTTTCCGGCGAGGAATCGCCGCGTCAGCTCAAGCTGCGCGCCGACCGTCTCGGCGTGCAGTCGGACAACCTGTACGTGCTGTCCGAGACCTGCCTCGGTGATGTGCTGGAATCCGTCGAAGAAGAAAAGCCCGACGTTTTGATCGTCGACTCCATCCAGACGCTCTATCAGGACTCGCTCGAATCGCCCGCGGGCAGCGTGGCGCAGGTGCGCGCCTGCACGCTGGAGCTGATGCAGCTGGCCAAAGGGGAGGGCATCACCGTCTTTGTCATCGGGCACGTCAACAAAGAGGGTTCTATTGCGGGCCCGAAGGTGTTGGAGCACATGGTCGACTGCGTTTTATATTTCGAGGGTGAGGCGCACATGAGCTATCGCATCCTGCGCGCGGCGAAAAACCGCTTCGGCGCGACGAACGAGATCGGCGTATTCGAAATGCGCAGCGAAGGCCTTGTCGAAGTGCCGAACCCGTCGGAAATGCTGCTTTCGGGACGACCTGACGATGCGCCCGGCACGTGCGTGACCTGCGTGATGGAAGGCCAGCGCCCGGTGCTGGCCGAGGTACAGGCATTGCTTGCGCCCGCGGCGCAGTCAGTCTCGCGGCGGACAAGCAACGGCTTTGACTACAACCGCGCCGCCATGCTGATGGCGGTGCTCGAAAAGCGCGGCGCGCTCAAGGTGTCCGGCTGTGACGCGTTCTTGAACGTCATCGGCGGATTGAGCGTGGACGAGCCCGCAGCAGACCTTGCCGCCGTGCTGGCGCTCGCGTCGAGTTATCTCGACAAGCCCATCGGCAATCACGTCGCCGCCATCGGCGAGGTCGGCCTGACCGGCGAGCTTCGCAGCGTGAACCATTTGAGCGAGCGGCTCAGCGAGGTGCACCGTCTGGGCTTTGAAACATGCATCATCCCGAAGCAGCGCAAGGATCAGATCCGCGCGCCGCAGGGACTCGCGCTGATCGAAGCGCGCAACATCGCCGAAGCGCTGCGCGCCATTGTGCAGGCGTAAACGCCGATGCGCCGATTGTAAAGCAGTTTCTATAAATAATATAGCAGTAAAACCGGCAGCGTTTTCACACTGCCGGACCCATAGAATCCCATGATCCTGACAAAGGAGGTTTTTGTCGCCAGCCACGCCAAAACGCTCATTTCCGCAAGAATACGCTTTTCCGCTCCCCTCAATTGAACAAAATTTTTATTTTGTTCAATTTTGTATAGACTTCAAAATGCCCCTCTCCATCGGCTCCTTTATTGAAAACCGCCGTACAGCTGATCAACGGCATGTGCGCTGTGCATCCCGTTCAAAGGATCAATCTCTGCGTAGCTTTGCTCTGCGTCGCGTTTGAACTGCCAACAACGCTCACAGATCAAAGCTGCTGAATTTTTTCTGGTATTTTGAAATCCAATACTTCGTAACTCCTCCGTATTTTTTCTTTCTGATTTAGATGAGCTGTTTCTGCGCCTGCACTGGCGCTCATTTACTATGAACGACTACCGCTTGGAATCGCCGCCGATCCTGCGCGATTTTCTATCCTACCACGAGACCATCAAAGCCCACTCGCAGAAAACAGTCGACGAATACTTTCTCGACCTGCGCAACTTTTTTCGCTATCTGAAGCAGTCGCACGACCCGTCGCTGCGCGACCTCCCTTTGAGTGAAATTTCCATCATGGATGTCGATCTCGACTTTGTGAAAAAAGTAACATTGACCGATATTTACGCCTACATGACCTATCTGAGCCGTGACCGCGTGCTGCATCAAAACAGCGACGTGTCCGACTACGGCCTGAATGCCGCGTCCAGAGCGCGAAAAATCGCGACGATTCGGTCTTTTTACAACTATTTGGTCAATAAAGCGCATCTTTTGGACACGAATCCCTGCAAGGACCTTGACTCCCCCAAGATCAAAAAGTCGCTGCCGAAATATCTGACACTCGATGAGAGCGTGCAGCTTTTGCAGTCCGTCGACGGGCAGAACCGCGAGCGCGATTACTGCATTCTGACGATCTTTCTGAACTGCGGGCTGCGAATCTCCGAGCTCTGCGGCCTTGATCTGCAGGACATTCAGGACGACGCGCTGCGCGTGCTCGGCAAAGGCAACAAGGTGCGCATCGTCTACTTAAACGACGCCTGCAAGGATGCGCTCAAGAGCTACCTCGCCGTCCGCCGCCCCATCTCCGGCCGCGACCACAATGCCCTCTTCCTCTCGTCGCGCAACGAGCGCATCAGCCGCTCGAGCGTCCACGCGCTCGTCAAAAAGCACCTGAGCGCCGCGGGGCTCGACGCTTCAGAATACTCCTCGCACAAGCTGCGCCACACGGCGGCAACGCTCATGCTGCAAAACGGCGTGGACGTCAAAGCCGTGCAGGAGGTGCTCGGGCATGAGCATCTCAATACGACGGAGATCTACACACACATTGATAACGACGCGCTGCGCGTTGCTGCAAAGGCAAATCCCTTGTCGCATGTAAAGATGAAAAAGAACGAGGATTAAAATTGACTTTCCCGGCTTCATCCGATATACTTAACAGTTGATGAAATGTATTTTTCAAGGAGGGTTTCCATGAATACAAAAGAGCTTTCCCCCATCTGCCGGCAGGTGCGGCGCGACATCATCACGATGACCGCCAACGCCGGCAGCGGTCACCCCGGCGGCTCGCTGTCCGCTGTGGAACTGATGACCAGCGTCTTCTTCAATCACATGCGCGTTGACCCCAAGAACCCGCACGATCCCGACCGCGACCGCTTCGTGCTCTCCAAGGGTCACGCCGCCCCCTGCTACTACGCGGTGCTCGCCGCCAAGGGCTTTATCTCCCGCGACGAGTATGCGAACTTCCGCCAGCTGCACTCCATCCTGCAGGGCCACCCCGACGCCAAGAAGGTCCCCGGCATCGACGCCTCTACGGGTTCTCTCGGTCAGGGCGTGTCCATCGCCGTCGGCATGGCGCTGGGCGCCAAGCACCTCGGCAAGGATACGAAGGTCTTCGCCCTCGTCGGCGACGGCGAGAGCCAGGAAGGACAGATCTGGGAGGCTTACATGGCTGCCGCGCACTATAAGCTCGACAATCTGACCGTCATCATCGACAACAATGGCCTACAGATCGACGGCACGAACGACCAGGTCATGAGCCTTGGCGATCTGCCCGCCAAGCTGCGCGCCTTCGGCTTCGATCTCATCGAGCTGCCCGACGGCAACGATCTCGACGCCGTCGAGGCCGCGCTCTCCAAGCCTACCATGCCCGGCAAGCCCAAGGCCATCCTTGCACACACCGTCAAGGGCAAGGGCGTTTCGTTCATGGAGAATCAGGTCGGCTGGCACGGCAAGGCCCCAAATGCCGAGCAGCGCGAGCAGGCTTTGAAGGAATTGGAGGACTAAGAACATGGCTGATAAAATTGCAACCCGTCAGGCTTACGGCGAAGCGCTGATCGAACTGGTCGAAAAGAACGATAAGGTCGTCGTGCTCGACGCCGACCTCGCCAACGCCACGCAGACCTGCAAGGTCGCCAAGGCGCACCCTGAAAAATTCTACAACTGCGGCATTGCCGAGGCTAACATGGTCGACATTGCCGCCGGTATGTCCACGATGGGCCTCATCCCCTACTGCTCTTCGTTTGCGATGTTCGCGGCGGGCCGCGCCTATGAGCAGATCCGCAACTCCATCGCCTATCCCCACTTCAATGTCAAAATCTGCGCGACCCATGCGGGCGTCAGCGTCGGCGAGGACGGCGGCAGCCACCAGTGCATCGAGGACATCGCCCTCATGCGCGTCATCCCCGGCATGACGGTCATCTGCCCCGCGGACGCCAACGAGGCCAAGGCCGCCACCATGGCGATCGCCGAGATGAACGGCCCGGTCTATATGCGCCTTGCGCGCCTTGCCACCCCCGTTTTCGAGGGCGACATGGTCAAGCCCTTTGAGATCGGCAAGGCCAATGTCCTGCGCGAGGGCAAGGATGTCGCGATCTTCGCGACCGGCCTGATGGTCAGCGAATCCCTCGCCGCCGCGGAGAAGCTCGCCAAGGAGGGCATCGACGCCGCCGTCATCAACATCCACACCATCAAGCCCATCGACGCTGCGTGCGTCACCGAATGGGCTGAAAAGTGCGGCAAGGTCATCACCGTCGAGGAGCACAGCGTCATCGGCGGTCTTGGCGACGCCGTGGCTGACGTCCTGATGGGTAAGGTCAACTGCAAGTTCCATAAGATCGGCGTGAACGACCGCTTCGGCCAGTCCGGCAAGGCGGCGGACGTGCTGCGCGAATACGGCCTGACGGCGGATCAGATCGCCGAGACCGTCAAGGCGAACATCTGATGAACACCGCGCCCGAGTGCGTCGACATGACGGAATCACTGCGCCGCGGCGCAGGCCGCCTGCTTTATAACGGAGATGAAGGCTCTCTCGTCCTCAGCACGGACGGAACGTTTCTGCTGAGCGACATACAGGACGGCGCGCTTCTGTGCGAAAAGATTCGCACGCTTTGCCCTGCCGCTCCCAAGCTGTTCACCGTCAAAAGTGACGATGCCGCAGCAGCGCTGATGCGGGAATTCTCCCTGCACGATTCCATGCGCTGCACGCAGTGGGTCTATGAAAAGGGCGAGCCGCCCTGCCCCGTCACGGCGGACATCCGCCCGCTGACGCAGGAGCACGCGGCGCTGGCCGCGTCCGTCTATCACGACGGCGACGGTGCGTACATCCGTAACCGCATCGAACACGGCGCACTCTTCGGCGTATTTGAGAGCGATGCCCTCGCAGGCTTCGCCGGTTTTCATGACGACAGCAGCATGGGCATGCTCGAAATTCTACCGCCGTTCCGCCGCCGCGGGTATGCCGCGCAGCTGGAAGCATTTCTGATCGCCGCGGCGCTGAAGGAGGGCCGCACGCCCTACTGCCACGTGGTCGACGGAAACGAAGCGTCGCTGCATTTGCAGCGGAAAATGGGCCTCACCTGCACCCGCCTTCCCGCGATCTGGGTCAATTAAGCAAAGAAAGGAGACAAAGCGAATCGGTTTTGTCTCCTTTTTTCAAAAATATCGCAAATCCTCTTGCAAAATCAAATTTCTGTGTTACAATGCAATTAGTTCCAAACGTACCAAACATTTGAAATAACTTTTTATCAAAGGAGAAGATATTATGCCGCTCGTAACATCTACTGAAATGTTCAAAAAAGCCTATGACGGCGGATATGCCATCGGCGCGTTCAACGTCAACAACATGGAGATCGTGCAGGGTATCACCGAGGCCTGCCAGGAAGAGCACGCGCCCGTGATCCTGCAGGTCAGCAAGGGCGCCCGCGCCTACGCGAACCACACCTACCTCGTCAAGCTCGTGGAAGCTGCTGTCGAGTGCTGCCCCGATATCCCCATCGTGCTGCACCTTGACCACGGCCCGGACTTCGAGACCTGCAAGTCCTGCATCGACGGCGGCTTCACCTCCGTCATGATCGACGCCTCCTCCAAGCCCTTTGCCGAAAATATCGAGATCACGAAGAAGGTTGTCGAGTACGCACATGACCACGGCGTCGTGGTCGAGGCCGAGCTCGGCACCCTCGCCGGTATCGAGGACGAGGTCAAGGTCGCCGCGCACGAGGCGTCCTACACCCATCCCGAAGAAGTCGAGGAATTCGTCTCCAAGACCGGCTGCGACTCCCTTGCCATCGCCATTGGTACCTCTCACGGCGCTTACAAGTTCAAGCCCGAGCAGTGCACCGTCAATGAGCAGGGCATCCTCGTCCCGCCCCCGCTGCGCTTCGATGTGCTGAAGGAAGTCTCCAAGCGTCTGCCCGGCTTCCCCATCGTGCTGCACGGCTCCTCCTCCGTCCCGCAGGAGTATGTCAAGATGATCAACGAGCACGGCGGCAAGATGCCCAACGCTATCGGCGTGCCCGAGGATCAGCTGCGCGAGGCCGCAAAGCTCTCCGTCTGCAAGATCAACATCGACTCCGACCTGCGCCTTGCCATGACCGGCACCGTGCGCGCCTTCCTCGATGAACATCCCGACAAGTTTGACCCGCGCGAGTATCTCAAGCCCGCCCGCGCCAACATCAAGGAGCTCGTCCGCCACAAGCTCGTCGATGTGCTCGGCTGCGCTGGCAAGGCCTAAGCGATAAGGAGAACTGCTATGAGTGAATTGAAAGGCGCGTGCATCATCGGCCAGTCCGGCGGCCCGACCTCCGTCATCAACGCGAGCGCTTACGGCGTCATCCGCACGGCGCTCGATTCCGGCTGCATCACGAATGTCTACGGCGCAGAGCACGGTATCAAGGGCGTGCTCGAAGACCGCCTGTTCGACATGAGTCAGGAAGACCCGAAGGAGCTGGAGCTTTTAAAGTACCCCCCCTCCTCCGCCCTCGGCTCCTGCCGCTACAAGATGAAGGACCCCGACGAGGACGACACCGATTACAAGCGCATCCTTGAGGTATTCAAAAAGCACGACGTCCGCTATTTCTTCTACAACGGCGGAAATGACTCGATGGATACCTGCAATAAGATCAGCAAGTACATGCAGAAGGTCGGCTACGAGTGCCGCGTCATGGGCGTGCCCAAGACGATCGACAACGACCTTTATGGCACCGACCATTGCCCCGGCTACGCCAGCGCCGCCAAGTACATCGCGACGAGCCTGATGGAGGTCTATCAGGACGCGCACGTCTACGACACGGGCATGATCTGCATTGTCGAGATCATGGGCCGCCACGCCGGTTGGCTGACTGCCGCCGCCGCGCTCGCGACGAAGTACGGCGCGGGTCCCGACCTCATCTACCTGCCCGAGACTGATTTCGACATGGACACGTTCCTTGCCGACGTCGAGCGCATCTACAAGGAGACCGGCAGCTGTATGGTCGCCGTATCCGAGGGCATCCACTATGCCGACGGCAGCTTTGTCTCCGAGGCCAAGACCAGCGCGACGGACGGCTTTGGCCACGCGCAGCTCGGCGGTCTCGCCGCGCTGCTGGCGAGCATCGTGAAGGAAAAGACCGGCGCGAAGGTACGCGGCATCGAGCTGTCGCTGCTCCAGCGCTGCGGCGCACACCTCGCAAGCGAGACCGATATCGAAGAGGCCGTCATGGCCGGTCGTGCCGCGGTGGAGAACGCCGTCGCCGGCATCACCGACAAGATGGTCGCCTTTGAGCGTGAGACTGTGGACGGCCACTACGTTTGCAAGACGAAGCTGCTGCCGCTCACCGAGGTCGCAAACTTCGAGAAGAAGATCCCGCTCGAGTGGATCAACGACTCTCACAACGGCGTCAAGCAGGAGTTCATCGACTATGTCCTCCCCCTCATCCAGGGCGAGCCCAAGCTCACGAAGGAGGACTCCCTCCCCCGTTTTGCCAAACTCAAAAAAGTGCTGGCCAAGTAAATTTTTCAGTAAAAAAGGAACCGATTCAAAAGAATCGGTTCCTTTTTTATCCTGGTCCACGCATTCCGCTTATTCCGTGGACCACTCACCGAGAACATCTGTGGTAAGCGGCAGCGTCGTTTCCTTCGTGCCGCTTTCCGTGTAGAGCGTCAGCGTAACGGTATTGTCCTGTGCGTGATAGGTCTCCGCCCGTGCGGTCACGCCGAGGGGCGCACTCAGGCGCGCAAGCTGCGCGTCCGCCTTATCCCAGTCGACCTCACTGCGCTGAGAGCCCCCCTCCGCGGCGTTCCAACGGTAGACAAAAACACACGACATACCGTCGCCAAAGGTGCTGCGCGTAATGAGTTCGCTGCGCCCATCTCCCGTGAGATCAAGCGGCCACGCGCCGTCGCCCTCCGCCGCATCATCAAAGTCATAGCCAACGGTCCTTCCCGCATAGACGAAGCCCTGCTCCGTCAGCGCATAGAAGTCACAAACTGTCATAACTATGCCTTGGATCGTTTCAAGCTCGAAGCCCGGAAATCCGAGCACATCGTCCCGTGCGGTGAGGGAGACTTTTTCGGCAGCGTTGCCATTCCCGATCCAAGTGCCGCGATTCACGCCGAACGGTATGTCGATCTCCGCACCGTCCGCGCCAAAGAGCGCGTAGCGCGCATAGCCAGCCTCATCCGGCTCGTAGACTCTCAGCGTGACGGTCTGATCACCGACCTCCTCGGTCTGCGTGAGCAGCGCGGTGGGCGCGTCAGCCTCCTCCGGTGGCAATTCCTCTATGATGGGCTGCGGAGTGCGGCTTGCTAAGATGATGCTGACAAGCGCCGCTGCCACCAGCAGCGGCAGCGCGATCTTTCGGCTCATATCCTCTTCCTCCTGTTATCCTTCTTATAGAACAGCATAACAGCGGGCAGCGGAAATGACAAGTTACAAAGTGATGACATTCCAGTTACAGGAATGTAACAAAGCGAGAGGAACCTCCTCTCGCTTTGTTTCTTTACAGGATGATACAGATGAGACCGCCCGTGCCCTCGTTGATGATGCGCTCAAGCGTCTGGCGGAGCTTGAGGCGCGCGTCGTCCGGCATGTGCTTGAGCTTTGCCTGCAAGTCTTCGTTCACGATCTCGTGGAAGCTGCGGCCGAAGATGTTGGACTGCCAGATCTTGCCCGTATCGCCCTCAAACTGCTGGAGCAGGTAGTTGACCATTTCCTCCGACTGCTTCTCGTTGCCCACAATGGGCGAAACGGTGGTGTCCACGTCCGCCCGTATCATGTGGATGGACGGGGCGCTGGCCCGCATGCGCAGGCCGTAGCGTCCCCCCTGCTTGACGATCTCGGGGTCCTCCAACTCCAGCTCCTCCACCGAAGGCAGCACCACGCCGTAGCCTGTCTCGCGGGCAGCGGTGAGTGCGGGAGCCACTCGGTCATACTGCCGCTTAGCATCGGCCAGCTCCGTCAGCAGCTGCATCAGGTCGCCGTCATCACTGACGGTCAGACCGGAACGCTCCGTCAGCGTCTGGTAGAACAGGCTGCGGGGCAGCCGCACCCGTGCCTGCGCCACGCCGCGGCCCAGGTCGATCCGCTCTATGCCGGCATCCTCCACGTTTTCCGCCGCCTGCAGAGATGCAAGATGCGGCGCCAGCTGCCGGATGCAGCACAGCTCGGCGGTCTCCGCGGCCACGCTCTGGTAGAGTCCGCTTTTGATGGGGTGGTCTCCAGGCAGAGCGTCCACCCAGGACGGCAGGAACACGTCCAGTTCCTGTAGCGGGAACTCATACAGCAGGCCACGCAGCAGGCCCTGTATCTCCTGCTCCGACAGAGTCTGGCAGTTCACCGCCAGGCAGTTGACGCCGTACTTTTCCGCAATCTCCTCCACAATGGAGGCGGCGCGGGAACTGTGGGGCTCCGCGGAATTCAGCAACACCACAAAGGGCTTGCCGATCTCCTGCAGCTCGCGGATCACGCGCTCCTCCGCCTCCAGATAGTCCTCCCGTGGGATATCTGTGATGGTGCCGTCTGTGGTGATGACCACGCCCACGGTAGAATGGTCGGTGATGACCTTACGGGTGCCGATCTCCGCGGCCTCGGTCATGGGGATCTCGTGGTCGAACCAAGGCGTCATGACCATGCGGGGCGACAGGTCCTCGAACTGGCCCACAGCCCCGGGGACCATGTACCCCACGCAGTCGATGAGCCGCACGGAAAAGGCCGCATCTCCCTCCAGTTGGACGCGGACGGCCTCCTCCGGCACGAATTTCGGCTCCGCTGTCATGATGGTGCGGCCGGAGCCGCTCTGGGGCAGCTCATCCTGCGCCCTGTCGCGGCGGTAGGCATTGTCGATGTAGGGCAGGACCTGGGTCTCCATGAAGCGCTTGATGAACGTGGATTTGCCCGTGCGTACCGGGCCGACAACGCCGATATAGATACTGCCGCCCGTGCGGGCCGCCATATCCTGATAGATGGATGTGGATAGATTCATAATGCCTTCCTCCGAATCCTGACTGTTACCACATGTCTATGCGTCGGCGGTGGGGATTAGAAGGGTTTTGTGGGCAGGACAGAACACGTGCGGACGGGACAATCCACATCCGTAGCCCTCATCATAGCAATACTGGATAAACGACTTCGATGCTTTCAAGAGGCCGTTGATGTAGCTGCCTTTTCTTCCCTTCTGGCTCATAAACGCGCTGAATGCCGCACCACAGCCAAATTGATTTCCTCTACCTCTTGGATGTGCGCCTCCTGCTCACAAAAGCGCAAAAAGAGATTGAGGCTATTCCGATACCCGCGAATGGTCTTCGGGGTATACTTCCTAACCTCAATCTCAATTAAGTATTCTCTGATAGCGGCGCTGGTTTTCATGTCAATTCCTCCTTTGGTATGTCGCAACCAAAGGGGAATGTATATCACAGCGCAATTGATGTGTTTCGCAGCCGAGAAAAAATCGGTTCCGAAAATGCGCTGTTTTACTGAAAATCAGCTTCTTTTCCGCAGGAAAAGTTCCATCAATCCTGCTGCCAGTTATGCCAGACGTTCTGCACGTCCTCATTGTCATCCAGCATGTCCAGCAGTTTGGTCATGCTGCGGACATCGTCCTCGCTGGTCATGGTGATGTAGTTCTGGGGTACCATCTCGATTTCCGCGCTCTCGAAGGTGTAGCCCTTCTCCTCCAGCGCCTTGACCACGTCGTTGAAGCTGTCAGGGTCGGTGGTGACCTCAAACACGGGGCCATCGGCCTCCATGTCCTCGGCACCGGCATCCAGCGCGTCCATCATGACGGTATCCTCGTCCAGTTCCTCATCCTCGTTGCTGATGACAATGACACCCTTGCGGTCGAAGGACCAGCTGACGCAGCCCTGCGCACCCATGCCCTTGCCGAACTTATCAAAGTAGTGGCGGATCTCCGGCGCGGTGCGCTGGCGGTTGTCGGTCAGCGCCTCCACGATGACGGCCACGCCGCAGGGACCGTAGCCCTCGTAGGTGACGGACTCATAGTTATCGGTGTTGCCGGAGCCCAGCGCCTTGTCGATGGTGCGCTTGATGTTGTCGTTGGGCATATTGGCTGCCTTGGCCTTGGCCACCACGGTGGCCAGGCGGGAGTTGTTTGCGGGGTCGCCGCTGCCGCCCTGCTTGACGGCCACGATGATCTCCTTAGCGATCTTGGTAAAGGTGGCGGAGCGCTTGGCGTCAGCCGCGCCTTTGGTCTTTTGGATATTGTGCCACTTGGAATGTCCGGACATAGTTTACTTCTCCTTTATGCAGTATTGGATGACCTCGCTGCGATGCGCGGTCGTTTTTATAACGGTGGCTGCGGGGAACACCTTTTGCAAATAGTCCACCACGGCGGCGCAGACCCCGTCCTCTGTGGGGAAATGCCCCGCGTCGATGAGGTTCAGCTCCGTGTTATCCAGAAACTCGTGATACCGCAGGTCGGACGTGACAAAGGTATCGCAGCCGGCGGCAATGGCCTGAGGGATATAGTCGCCGCAGGCGCCGCCCCCCACCGCCACGCGGTGGACAGGTTTGCCGCAGTCGGTATAGCGCAGACCATTGCATCCTAACGATTTTATCACAAAATGGGTGAACTCCACAAGGGGTATTTCGCATTTTAACGTGCCGACCCGGCCGATTTTTTCATCTGTCAGTGGTTTCAGGTCCCGCAGGCCCAGCTTTTGGGCGAGAATATCGTTGACGCCGCCCTCCGCCGCATCCAAATTGGTGTGCATACAGATGGCGGAGATATCATGTGTCACCAGCTCCATCAGGATGCGGCCCTGCCGGTCGTCAGTGCGCAGTGTCTGGACGGGGTGCCATGTGCAGTTCATCACCGGATGGTGGGACACAATGAGGTCGAATCCGCCTGCGATGGCCTCCTGCACCACCCGCTCCGTGATGTCCAGCGATACCAGGACGCGGTGCACTCCCCTGTCTGGGTCGCCCACCAGATGTCCCACGTTGTCCCAACTGGCCGCCAGCTGGCGGGGTGCCCATTCGTAAAGCGCCTGTTCCACTTGCCGTACCGTTGTCATATCGCATCCCTCTTTTCTTCCAGTTCCGCTGCCAGCGCGTCTGCCTGTGCCGCCAGTGCGGGGCCATTGGGATCGCTGCTGCGGCGCAGACCCTCTGCCGAGCGGCGCAGCCTGGCGGCGTGCTCTGCCAGATACGTGCCGTACAGTGGGTCACCCTCCAACAGGATGCCGCACAGGGCCTCCGCTTCGGTGAGGGAACGGTGCGCACCGCCCGTCACCGTCAGGATGGGATAAACACGGCCCTTGTCCTCCACCAGACATTCCGCTGTAAAGGTATATCCATTGTCGGCCAGCCAATGGCGCAGGTCAGCAGCCTTCGTCATGGGCTGCAGCAGCAACATATGGCCGTTTCTCGTCCATGGCGCTGCGGACAGGATGGCGATAATCGTCTCGCCTCCCATACCGGCGATGACGATGACATCCGTCTCTTCCGGCGCGATGGCGGACAAGCCCGAGCACAGGCGAAAGTCGATGCCCTTTACACCGTATTGCTGCGCCGTGCGGCGGGCGTGCTCCAGCGGCTCCGCGCCGATGTCGGAGGCGATGGCGGAGAGTATCCTCCCCTGCTGCAGCAGCGCCACAGGCAGGTAGCCGTGATCCGTGCCCACGTCCGTCAGGCGACAACCGTCCGGTACCAGCTGCGCCAGACGGCACAGGCGTGGCTGTAATGCTAATTGCTTCTGATCCATTTCTCCTCAACGCAGAAAGCGCCACGCATACAGCCGTATGCGTGGCGGCTCGTCTGATTTACTCGGCGATGGGCTTGTTAGCTTCCTCGTTCACCACGGCCAGCAGCTTGTCCACATCGATACCGTGAACGGCGCACGCTTCCTCTACCGTCTCGCCACGGGAGGAGGGGCAGCCCAGGCAGTGCATGCCAATGGACAGGAAAATGGGGGCCGTCTGGGGGGCAACGTCCAGAATATCACCGATAATGGTGTCTTTCGTGATCTCGATCATGTGAATAACCTCCGAAATTGATGTTACGTATAGTATACCCCAATATCCTGCGGGTTTCAACAGGATTTTTAGGAGAAAAAAGGATACGTGCCGAAGCACGTATCCTTTTTTTGTTATCGTGTACGATAGTGTGCAGGATCACTCAGCCGTTCTCACGCATCTCAGCGAAGCAGGCGCTGCAGTACACGGGACGGTCGCTCTTGGGCTCGAAGGGCACCTTGGCCTCACCACCGCACTTGGCACAGACAGCGGTGAAGTACTCGCGGGGACCACGGGCCGCGTTCTTGCGAGCGTCGCGGCAGGCCTTGCAGCGCTGGGGCTCGTTCTGGAAGC
>ENA-OUOU01000897-OUOU01000897.1-human-gut-metagenome-genome-assembly--contig:-NODE-897-length-16741-cov-3.509050_pt1 | contig 16741 bp, 13 predicted proteins | sample MGYA00237936_ERZ548765 | MGnify/ENA primary metagenome ERZ548765 (study PRJEB26490, sample SAMN05356889) | human gut metagenome | biome: terrestrial biome; feature: human-associated habitat; material...
GTTTTATATTCATTCCCCGGTAAATTTCTCCTTGAAATTCTACCCTGTCATCCACTTCTTCTGGTTCTTCTGTCTCTATGATATTCTTAAGGAAATCTCTTTTTATAATATGTCTGCTCTCTGATATTGTTTCCTTTAGTATCTGATGCTCTCGTTCTGACCTCCACTGTACGGTGAGCTCATCAGAAATTTTTTTCAAAACCCGGTTTAACTCTTCTTCATTAACCGGCTTCAACAGATAGTCTTCCACACCATATTGTAATGCCTGATGGGCATACTCAAATTCTTTATATCCACTAATGACCACAAATTTCATATTTTTATGAATCTCACGTGTCATCGCAATTAATTCCAATCCATTAATTTTCGGCATACGGATATCCGTAATTACAACATCCGGGCATCTGACACTCTGTATGATTTCAAACGCAGTTCCTCCATTATCGACTACATCTACGCATTCCAGTGCAAACTCATCCCAATGAATCAGTTTTTTTATTAATCTGCCTATTCTAAATTCATCATCTACAATCAGCACCCGCCATTTTTTGTTTTGCATTATTCTGGTTACTCTCCTTCCTCGATAATGGTCATAGTATTATTATAGATGTTAAAAATTTATCTCGCAACCGAAAATTTGTTCCCGCTATTTTCAGATTCTACAAAAACATATTGAAAAGCAAAAAGACAAGAAGCTGATACTTGCCTCTTGTCCTTTTATTAACATTTTACAAATGTACTTTACTTGCGTTCCATATCATATTTTCTAAATGCATCAACCTTCGGTTGAGAACCACAACCAGGTACAAATTCATTTGTCAGAAAAATCTGTGTGAAAAGTTCACGCTCTTTACTACCTGTTGTAAATGCTCCCATGCATGCAATATTTGCATCATTACTTAATCGCGCTCTCTCTGCAGAGTATGCATCTGTCAAAAGCGCTGCATATGCACCTTTTACTTTATTTGCCGCAATAGAAACTCCAAGTCCTGTTCCGCAAAGAAGGATTCCTCTGTCAAATTCTTTCGAAGCAACTGCCTCTCCAACTTTAATTGCAACATTTGCATAGATTGGATCTGTACTTCCGAAATCTTCCACCTCACCGAGTCCTTTATCCTCGATAAATTTCATGAGTGCCTGTTTTTCATTTTCTGCGTTTGGGTCACATCCAATTGCGATTTTCATAATTTCTGCCTCCTTATTGTCATTTATTTCTAGAACAACTCTTTCACTGTAGGATAAATTGTTCTGAATTTCTGATATTTTTCTTCATACTTCGCTACAAGTTCTGGTTCCGGTTCAATTGTATCCACAACTTTTACAAGCTTTTCGGCAATCGTCTCTACATCTGGATATTCTCCACATCCAACTGCTGCCAGCATTGCTCCGCCAAGTGCCGGTCCTTCTTCACTTTCAATCACATCTACTTTTAAGTTCATGACATTTGCGATAATTTTTCTCCACAGCGGGCTTTTTGCACCGCCACCGCAGATTTTCGTCCGGTCAATCTGAATGCCAAGACTTTTTGCCACTTCCAGCGAATCACGAAGTCCAAATGCCACTCCTTCTAACACCGCCTGCGTCATATCTGCTCTTGTCGTATCCATAGACATACCGAGGAACATTGCCCTCGCATTCGGATTGTTGTGCGGAGAACGTTCTCCCATCAGATACGGAAGATAAAATACTCTATTTTCTCCAAGTTTTTTTATAGCAGCCTGCTCTTTCACGTAGTCACTCGTACCAAGAATCTCCTCATTCCACCATTTATTGCAAGAAGCTGCGCTGAGCATACATCCCATCAGATGATAATGACCATCTGCATGTGCAAATGAATGAAGTGCATTATGTTCATCCACTCCGAACTTCTCACTGGAAATAAAAATGGTTCCGGACGTGCCAAGAGAAATGTTACATCTTCCATCACCAACTGTTCCTGTTCCTACCGCTGCCGCCGCATTGTCACCAGCTCCTGCAATCACCTTTACATTCTCGGAAACGCCCAGTTCTTTTGCCACTTCCGGCTTCAAGGTTCCGACTACCTCATAGCTTTCATAAAGCTTCGGAAGCTGTTCCTGCTCAAGTCCACAAATATCAAGCATTTCTTTTGACCAGCATCTATTCTTTACATCCATCAGAAGCATGCCCGATGCATCCGACATATCTGTACAAAATGTTCCTGACAACCGATACGCCAAATAATCTTTTGGCAACATAATCTTTGCTATCTTTGCATAATTCTCCGGCTCATGTTCTCTCATCCAGAGAATCTTTGGAGCTGTAAAGCCTGCAAATGCAATATTCGCTGTATACTCGGATAATTTATCCTTTCCGATGACCTGATTCAAATAATCAGTCTCTTTTGCAGTTCTTCCGTCATTCCATAAAATTGCCGGACGAATTACCTGATCCTCTTTATCAAGTACAACCAGCCCATGCATCTGACCACCAAAACTAATTCCTGCCACTTGACTTTTATCGCATTCAGATGTCAATTCTTTTATTCCTTCCATTGACTGTGCGAACCAATCCTGTGGATTCTGTTCTGACCAGCCCGGATGCGGAAAATATAACGGATATTCTTTTGATACGATTTTCTGAATATTGCCGTTTTCATCCATCATTAACAATTTTACTGCTGAAGTTCCAAGATCTACGCCAATATATAACATCACTTTGCCTCCCTCGCATGTTGTTACATCTATCTTACCTCAATTTATAGAACCAGACAACCTTCTTTCTTTGCAAAATAATTTGAGCAATTTCCTTTCAAATAATCTCCGCCCGACTTCCTCCGGCTTTTTCCTTTGTCACTATAATTTGTCTGTCAATTCTTTCCTTCAATTCTCCTACATGAGAAATAATTCCAACAAGTTTATTGCCTTCCGTCAATCCAGCCAGGGCTTTTATTGCCTGCTCCAGCGATTCTTCGTCCAACGAGCCAAAACCTTCGTCCACAAACATCGTATCCAGACGGATTCCTCCGGCTCTTGACTGAACTTCATCCGAAAGCCCCAGCGCTAATGAAAGTGAAGCTTTGAAAGACTCTCCTCCAGACAATGTCTTAACGCTTCGTCTTGTGCCATTATAATGATCAATGACATCTAGTTCCAGACCGCTCTGGCTTCGATTATTTCCAGCCACAACACTTCTTGCGAGTTCATATTGTCCCTCCGACATAACCATAAATCTTACGTTTGCCCGCTGTAAAATCCGTTCAAAGTACGCCATCTGAACATAAGTTTCCAGCATGATCTTTTCTTTCCCGGAAATGTTTCCATTTGCCGTATTTGACAGTGCTTTCACCAGCGCCCATTTTTGTTCCAAAACTATGATATCTTTCGACTTCTGTTCAATATTCAAAAGAGCTTTTTGATTTGTCGCCAGCCGTAGTTGAAGCTCTTTTAATATCCTTTCATAATCAGCTCTTTGTTCCACTAATCTTGTCTTTTTTTCCTGTTCGCGCTCCACAAAAAATTCTCCGAGATTCTCAAGCTGCTTATGGCATTGCTCCAGTTTTCCTTCTAGTTTTCGCATATCGCCATTCCATTTTTGCAGATTTTTCTGCGCCGCTTCATATTCCGCCTGGCTGTTTCTTTTCAATGTCTGCAGGTTCTGAAGTTCTATTTCAGCCTGTTTCCAGTCTTCATACCTGAGATTCTGCTGTTGCTCTTCAAACTGTTTGCTTTCCATATCTATCTCTGCTTTTAAAGCTGCAATCTGACCAGATATTTTTTCTCGTTCCTCACGTTTCGTAGCAATCTGCTCTTGTATCTTCTGAATTTGATTTTGGATTAATTGATATCTTTCAACCTTTTTCTTATTACTTTTCATTTGTTCTTGAAGTTTGTATTCTTCATCTGTGAGTCTTTTTTCTTGCTCCTCAATCTGCTTCTGATCCGCCGCCCGTTCTTTTTGAGCATTTACTTTTCCCAATAGTTCAGCCGCCTCCTGGCTGGCAGCCTCCATCTGATTCCTTGCCTGTTCCCATTTTCGCTTAACTTCTTCCAGTTCCTTCTGTGACGGGATATATTCCGTACCACAAGCTTTCTTAGGATGCTCTTTGGAGCCGCACACTGGGCACGCTTCTCCTTCTTTTAAATGCTTTGCCAGCACCCCTGCCTGTCCATCTAAAAATGTCTGATATGCGAGATCATACTCTGTCTTTCTTTCCTTTGCAATCTGAGCTTTATCCACATACTGCTCCTGAATCTCGGAAAGCTTTCCACAAAGTAAATGATACTTCTTTGTATTTTCCACAACCTGTTTTAGTTCTTCTTTTTCAGAATCTAATTTTTCCTTTCGAAACAGTAATTCCGTCTTCCGTTCCGGCTCATTTTCCAATTGTATTTTCTCGCTTTCATCATCCTTCAGACGCTTTTGTAACTCTTCTCTTTCAATGTCCTGCGTTTGTAACCTTTCTTTCTCCTCTTTTAGAAATTTTTTTCTTTCTATTATTCTCTTTTTCTTTTCTTCTAGTTCTTGATAAATCGATATCTGTGTCTGAATTTGAGCAATTTTTACTTCTAGCTCCTCTCTATTTTCCTGCTTTTTCTTTTGTCCTTCCCACTCCTGTTGAATTTTTTCACCTTGTTTCTGCACCTTTATATAATCAGCTTCAGCCAATTCAAGCGTACGAATCGTCTGCTCTCTCGTCTGCGCTTTTTGTAAATGCTCTTGTATCTGCTCCAACTCTTTTTGTAGATTCTGAAGCTTGCAATTTATATTTTCCGCTTCTTCCTGATCTAATCCTATCACGTCTTTTATCTCAGCAATTGCTTCTTCCATAGGAAGTTTTGCATAGTTGATCTCTTCTTTTCCCAACACTCCTTCTAAATATTGATTTACGCTTCTTCTTGCAAATTCCAGCTCATCCGAAAGTTTACCAGATTTCGCTTTCAATTTTTCCTGCAAAATCTGATAACCGCCTGTCTTAAAAATCTCCCGGAAAATTCCCTGTCTTTCTTTTGTATCTGCCAGTAATAATTTTTGAAAATCTCCCTGTGCGATCATCGCAATCTGAAGAAATTGATTTCGATTCAGACCTAAGATTTCAACAATTGCTTTATTCACTTCTTTTTGTTTTGTAACTACACGACCATCCGGATATGTCAATTCAGCCTCTGCTCTCTGAAGTGTCATTCCTCCACCTTTTTTTGCCGGTCGTTCATACTCCGGATTTCTCCGGACTTTATATTCCTGCCCCCCATTTTCAAAAAGAAGTTCTACCTCTGTCGGAACTTGCGCATCTGCATATTTTGACCGAAGCATTGCTGGTTCCCGATTCTCACCACTGGCCGCACCATATAATGCATAGACAATCCCATCGAAAATTGTCGTTTTACCTGCTCCTGTATCTCCGGTGATCAAATACAATCCACCTGTTCCAAGCCTTTCCATATCCAGTTCCTCGCAACCTGCATACGGTCCAAATGCAGATAGTTTTAATTTTTTCGGTCTCAATTTTTATCCTCCCAGATTTTTTCAATTAACGAATGAATCAATTGCTTCTGTTCTTCATTCATTTCCTGATTATTCTGTTTTTCATATAAATCTTCAAATATATCAAATGGTGTTTTTTCTTCTACTTCCTGCACATCTGCAAATGATTTTCTTCCACGCGTCCTTTGATTGTCATAATCCAATTTCATAAGATTCGGATAAATGACTTGTAATTTCCGTACCGCGTCTGGTATATCTTCTTCATCTGTCAACGTGATATGCATATAACAATTTCTGTCCAGACTGTCATAATAAGATTTTTCCGCCACTTCCATATAGCTTCCTTTTATCTCATACCAGTCATGTAAAGGATTCAATTCTTTTGTTCGAATAACTACATTTCCCTTTTGTTTCATTTCTACGATTGTCACAGACTTTTTGTGGTGAATCTCCGAAAAGGAATATTTTAACGGAGTTCCACAATATCGCACTGTCTCTCTACTAATCTTCTGCGGTCCGTGAATATGGCCCAGTGCTACATAATCAAAATTTTCGAATACATTTACATCTACATTATCTGTTCCCCCCACAGAAATCTCTTCCGACTCACTTCTCTTCGCCCCAGTTACAAACTGATGTGTCACGATTACATTTCTTTCATCCGGATTTACTTTCATCTGCTCCACTGCAACGCGCAAAGCATCTGTATAGTTTTCCACCTGTTCCTCTTCAAAAAAATGCTTTACGTTTACTGGCTTTACAAATGGTAACAAATAAATATTAACCGGTCCCCATTCATCTGTCAGTACAATCGAATCTGTATTTCCAGAATATGGCGGTGCAACATACACACCACTTTCTCTCATCAATCGACCACCAAATGCAATTCTCTCCGCGCTGTCATGATTACCACTAATTATGAATGTCTGCACTTTTTTTCTTGATAACTGACACAAAAAATCATCAAATAACTGGATTGCCTCTATAGGCGGTATTGATTTATCGTAGACGTCTCCAGCAATGAAAACTGCCTCCGGCTTTTCTTCATCAACGACAGTAAGTATTTTCTTCAAAATATCTCTTTGATCTTCCAGCATCGAAAACTCATTCACACGTTTTCCCAGATGCAAGTCCGATATATGTATAAATTTCATGGCAGCCACACCTCATTCTTATTTTTAATCTCATGTGCTTTTATTATATCGATGTTTTTTTCTGTAATCAACCATTCTCTCTCCTGACTATATCACTCAAAAACTTTCCTGTGTAATAAATACAAAACCCCAGAGTCCTAAAACTCTGGGGCATATATCATATGTGATTTTCATCTTAATTTTTCATCTTAAATTTTCATAAGAACATCTTTTCCTGAAATACCTGGTTCTGTCATATGAATTGGATCAAGAATTCGACTCAGTTCCTCTTCATCCATAATATTTTCTTTCAAAATTTTCAAAACAAGCCCCCGGCTTCTGCCAGATGCTCTGTAAAAAATATTCAATTTTTACCCGCTTACATTTTCAATGCAGCCAATATAATATTCTTAATTTTCGAATATTATCTACGATTATTACGATACGGTATTACCCGGGTGGATCTTGCTCTTCTCTTTCAATATCAATATAATTCTATTTTTCGATAATCTATGACAGTGCTGCAGTTAAATGATATACTAATTCTAGTTTATAAATTCGGAGGTATATTATGTCGAACATTCAGATAACAGAAAATGGGTCAGGAAAATATTCTCCTGAATGGTTTTATAGCGAATCTCAGACTCCAGAATGGATTTCATTTGCTCACAAGGCTGATGAACTACGAGAAAATTTTATAAATCTTTTTATACCGCGCAGCATAAAAATCAAAGCATCCGCCGAGAGCGCAGATGGCGTCCCTCCGCCGAAATACAAAGTATCCGCCGTTTCACCGCTGTATTTTTCAGCCTCGCGCACAACTTTTTTTACATACGCGCCTTCAAATTTCTCCGCTCCGGATTCCGAGTAAAAACTGCAGTAAGCGCACTTTTTAACGCAGAACGGAACATGTATATATACCCCTGTCATCAGTCAAGCTTCAGCACAGACATAAACGCTTCCTGCGGCACTTCCACAGTGCCGACCTGTCTCATGCGCTTTTTGCCCTCTTTTTGTTTTTCGAGCAGCTTTTTCTTTCTTGTTATATCGCCGCCGTAACACTTTGCCAAAACGTCTTTTCTTAACGCTTTAACCGTTTCGCGCGCTATTATTTTGCCGCCTATGGCAGCCTGAATGGGAACTTCAAAAAGCTGGCGCGGAATTGCCTCTTTAAGTTTTTCGGCAATTCTTCTGCCGCGTGCATATGCTTTTGAAGAGTGCACGATAAAGCTTAAAGCGTCCACAACTTCGCCGTTTAAAAGAATATCAAGTTTTACCAGATCGCTCTTCACATATCCGCGCATTTCATAATCAAAAGACGCATATCCGCGTGTGCGCGACTTAAGCGCGTCAAAAAAGTCATAAATAATTTCATTGAGCGGCATTTCATAATGCAGAGAAGCGCGTCCTTCGTCTATATACTTCATATCTTTGTATATTCCGCGTCTGTCCTGGCAAAGCTCCATAATGCTTCCCACAAATTCTGTCGGAACCATAATATTCGCATCTACAAACGGCTCTTCCATCATCTCTATTTCCGAAGGATTCGGCATATTTGTCGGGTTGTCGATATATTCTACGCTGCCGTCTGTTTTTGTTATTCTGTATATAACTCCCGGTGCGGTTGTTACAAGATCCAAATTATACTCTCTCTCAAGTCTTTCCTGGATAATTTCCATGTGCAGAAGACCCAGAAATCCGCATCGGAAACCAAATCCCAAAGCAATTGATGTTTCGGGTTCAAACGTCAAAGAGGCATCGTTTAGCTGAAGTTTTTCCAGTGCGTCACGAAGATCACCGTATTTTGCACCGTCAGCCGGATAAATACCGCAGAAAACCATGGGATTTACTTTTTTGTAACCCTCCAAAGGCTCTGCTGCGGGTCTGTCTGTTGTCGTTACCGTATCGCCGACATTTATATCCTGAACCGTTTTTATGCTCGCCGTAATATATCCAACCTCTCCGGCGGATATTTCTTTTGACGGAACCATTTTATCGGCGCCGAGGTAACCTACCTCCACAACTTCAAATTCTTTGCCCGTTGCCATAAACCGTATTGTTTCGCCTGCGCGCAATGTTCCTTCTTTAACTCTGACGTATACTATAACACCTTTGTAGCTGTCATAATAAGAGTCAAATATAAGTGCTTTTAAAGGAGCCTTCTCGTCACCTTCCGGTGCCGGAATATTGTCAACTATATCACGCAGAACGCTTTCTATTCCGACACCCTGTTTTGCACTTATGCGTGGTGCGTCCTGCGCTTCTATGCCTATTATGTTTTCTATTTCATCTATTACAACTTCGGGACGTGCCGACGGCAAATCGATCTTGTTTATAACCGGCAGAATTTCCAGGTCATGATCAAGCGCCAGGTACGTATTTGCAAGTGTCTGCGCCTCTATGCCCTGTGCCGCGTCAACCACCAAAAGCGCACCCTCACATGCCGCAAGGCTTCTTGAAACCTCATAATTAAAGTCAACATGCCCCGGCGTGTCTATCAGATTTAAGACATACGTCTTTCCGTCACATTCGTAGTTGAGCCTTACGGCGCGCGCCTTTATTGTTATTCCGCGCTCGCGCTCCAGATCCATATTGTCCAGAAGCTGATCCTCCATCTCCCTTTGATCAACCGAACCCGTAAGCTCCAATATTCTGTCGGCAAGCGTTGACTTGCCGTGGTCTATATGTGCAATGATGCAAAAATTTCTTATAAGCGATTTATCTGTCATACGCTTCCTCCTGTTTAAATTTTTGTTACATTAATTGTGCCGGCTCTTTCGCAGAGAGCCTCAAAGCACGGTATATCTGTGCCTTCGCACACAATCTTCGCCGCCGCAAAAGATGCGGCATACCTAAGCGCAGTTTCCGTTCCGTATTTCATTCCGTAAAGGAACCCTGCAAGAAAAGTATCACCGGCGCCCACTGTACTTTTTACCGTAACTTTGGGACTTATAACTCTGTAAACTCCGTCTTTGGCGGCACACACCGCGCCTTGTCCGCCCAAAGTCAGTATAACAGTTTCCGCGCCTGCGGCACGGAGCTTTAATGCCGCTTTCAAAGCGTCGCTTTCATCTGATACCTCTGTACCGAGAATTTCCTCCGCTTCTTTCTCGTTAGGCTTTATAATATCAGGGTGCGCCTCCAAAAGGTTTTTCATAGCTTCACCCGAAGCATCCGCCACGGTACATGCGCCGTGCTTTTTCCCGATTTCAACAATATTTTTGTAAATATCCGTTTTCATGCCGTACGGCAATGAACCTCCGACATATAAAACATCGTTTTCTTCCGCGGATTTTTCCACGGTTTCATAAAGCCTTGCAAGTTCATCCCCGGAAGCGCAGGCGGCATTTTCATTAAGATCGGTATACGTGCCGTTTTTTTCATCGCATATTTTAATATTGACTCTGACGGGCGCATCGGTATGCACAAAATTGCTTTTTATTGAGCGCGACTCAAGAAACTCTTCTATAAATTCTCCGCCGCGCCCCAGAAAACCAAGCGCTTCACATTCTGCTCCGCAAAGCCCCAGTACGGCAGCAAAGTTTATTCCCTTGCCGCCGGCATTTACTTTTACGAGTCTTGCACGGTTTACGCCGTTTATGCAGAATCCGTCCGTATAATATGTTCTGTCCACAGCCGGGCTTAAATTTACGGTAGATACACGCATTACTTTAAAATATACGCACAAGCGTCTTCAATTGCCTGCTCTGCCGTCTTTTCTTCAAAGCCTTCCGCCCCGCGGACTTTATATTCGACTATTCCTTCTCCCGCTTTTTTGCCGACTGTTATGCGAAGCGGAATACCCGTAAGATCGCAGTCTTTGAATTTAACACCGGGGCGCTCGTCTCTGTCGTCTATAATTGCTTCGATGCCTTTGTCCAAAAGCTCCGCATATATCTTTTCCGCAAGTGCGGATATTGTTTCGTCCTTAACATTTACAGGAATTACGCTCACATGATAGGGTGCTATGGAAACAGGCCATATAATGCCGTTTTCATCGGAATTCTGCTCTATTGCAGCCGCTATGCAGCGGTTTATTCCTATACCGTAGCTTCCCATAATTGCAGTGCGTTCTTCTCCGCTTTCCGTCGAGAAAGAAATCCCCAAAGCCTTTGCGTATTTTGTGCCGAGTTTAAATATATGTCCTACTTCTATTCCGTGGAACGTATCTATTCTCTTTCCGCATCTGGGGCATATATCTCCGTCAACCGCAACTCTTAAGTCCGCAACCTTATCGGGCGTGAAGTCACGGCAGGGTTCAACATTTATAAAATGCTTGTCCGTTTCGTTTGCGCCTATTACCATGGCATGCATTTTCATAACTTCATGGTCGGCATATACGGGGATTTCAAGACCTATGGGACCTGCAAATCCAACCTCTGCATGAGTTATTTCGCGAACGGCAAAAGGCTCGGCAAGTTCTATATCAACACCGCCAACAAGGTTTTTGAGTTTTACTTCGTTAACCTCTCTGTCACCTCTTACCATGGCAGCAACATATTTTCCGTCAATTTTATATATAATTGTTTTCGCGAAATTGCGCGCGTCAACTCCGAGGAAGTTTACAAGCTGCTCAATAGTGTGCGCCTCGGGTGTGTCTTTTTTCTCCATCGGCTTATCGTTTTCCGCAAATTCAAACGAATCGGGAACACATTCCGCCTTTTCTTCATTGGCGGTGTATCCGCATGCTTCGCAGTGAGCTATAACATCTTCGCCCACTTCCGATTTAACCATAAATTCCTGCGACCCCGAGCCGCCCATGGCTCCGGAATCCGCATCAACCACAACATAGTCAAGTCCCATTCTGTCAAAAATGCGGCAATAAGCGTCATACATCTTTTTATACGATACATCAAGACCTTCTTCTGTCAGATCAAAGCTGTATGCGTCCTTCATGATAAACTCGCGGCTTCTCAAAACACCGAAACGCGGACGTCTCTCATCACGGTACTTTGTCTGAATCTGATAAAGCGTTAAAGGAAGCTGTTTATATGAGCGAACCGCACCTTTAACGGTTTCGGCAAATATCTCCTCATGAGTAGGTCCCAGGCAAAAATCTCTGTCGTGTCTGTCATGCAGACGGAACATTTCAGGTCCGAAAACATCCCATCTTCCGGACGCCATATACGCTTCAGCCGGGAGCAGAGCACTCATCAAAAGCTCATTGGCGCCGGCTCTGTCCATCTCTTCGCGCACAATGTTTTCAACCTTTTTAAGCGCGCGCAGACCCATGGGCATATACGAATATACTCCTGCAGCAAGCTTTCTTATAAGACCCGCGCGAAGCATAAGTCTGTGTGAAAGAATTTCCGCTTCCGCGGGAGTCTCCCTCAGTGTGGGCATTAAAAGTCCCGATAATCTCATATAATATCACTTTCCTTCCAAATTTTTTTATCCTGACGAATCTGAGCCGAAAGCTCAGTTGTATTTTTAAATTTTATTTCATCTCTTATTTTTTCAAGAAAAACAACATCTATTGTCTCTCCGTATATATCTTTGTCAAAATCAAAAATATTTGTTTCCGTTCTGCATTCGGCATTTTCAACCGTGGGATTTGTTCCGACGTTTGTTATGCTTTTGAAAGCTTTGCCGCAAACATACGTTTTTGTCTTATACACTCCGCTTGAAGGAAGCAGTATAAAAGGCTCGGGCGTAACATTTGCCGTTTTAAACCCAATTTTTCCCCCCAGTGCCTTGCCATGTTCCACCGCGCCGCGAACCGTATATTCATGTCCCAAAAGCGCGTTGGCGGTTTTGATATCTCCTTTTAAAAGAGCTGCGCGCACCGCACTGCTGCTTATACTTCCGCCGCCGAATTTTTCTTCCGGCATTATATAAACCTCTGTGCCGTACTTTTCCCCGAGTCTGCGCAAAACTTCCGCATTCCCCCCGGCGCCTTTCCCGAATGTATAGTTAAAACCTGCCGCAACAAATTTTGCATTAAAGCGTTTGCACAGAATATTCACGAAAAAATCCTCTGCCGAAAGACCCAAAACCTCCGGTGCGGTTTTTTCAAAAAAAACCTCATCCGCACCGAGTTTTTTTATAATCTCGCTTTTCTGCCCGTTAGTCATTATCTGTTTAACGCTTTTTCCGAAAAGAATTTTTGACGGATGTTCTTCAAATGTATAAACAATGCTTTTTAAATTATTATTCTTTGCCGATGCAACCGTTTTTTTTATGAGTTTGGCATGCGCTTTATGAACACCGTCAAAATTACCGAGCGCTACCGCACTGTATGTCATTAAACCGCATCCCTTTTCAATAAAAATTTTTGACGGACTTTAAAAACTTTTCGCCGTCCTCCGTTATCCCCTCGGAAATACAAAGAAATTCTCCGTTTTCCGCATAAAGTTTCTGACTTTTCTTTCTTCCTCGGCGTTTAAGTCATATCTTTCATAAGCCCGGAAAAGTTCGTCTGTCGGAATTATCATTTCCTCGGAAATTTCTGAAAGAGGCACGGAATTTTCTTTTGTAAACATTCCGCTTCTGGTTCTTTCAAGCGCACTCATATGCGCCATGCAGCCGGCGCGCCTTCCAATATCCTCGCAAAGCGTTCTTATGTATGTGCCTTTTGAGCATCTCACGCAGATTTCGGCTTCATCTTCGGAAAAAGACAAAAGCTTTATGGAAAAAACAGTGATTTTCCTGCTTTTTCTTTCCACCGTAACCCCTCGGCGCGCAAGTTTGTAAAGCCGCTCGCCGCCGTGATGTACGGCAGAATACATCGGCGGAATCTGCTCCGTCTCTCCCTCAAATTCCTTTAAAACATCTTCAAACGTCTTTATGTCCGTTCTGTTCTGCGTTGTATTTGTAACACTTCCGGTGCTGTCCTGTGTGTCTGTTTCGCTTCCGAAAGTAAGTTTTGCTATATATTCTTTGTCCGCCGCCACAATAAGCTCCGCCGCCCTTGTGGCTTTTCCCACGCACACCGGCAGTACGCCGCACGCCATAGGGTCAAGCGTCCCGGTGTGACCTATTCTTTTTATGCCGAGCGCGCGCCTTACTTTGTATATCACATCGTGGCTTGACATGCCGCCCGGCTTATACACGTTAATTATTCCGTTCATATGAATGTATTTCCTCAATAACCGCGTTCAAAGCTTCGTCCATCGTGCATGAAAGCGTTGCTCCCGCGGCACGTTCATGACCGCCTCCGCCGAAAGCACGGCACACCTCCGCTGCCGAAACTTTGCCGTTTGTTCTCATGGACACGCGGATTTTTTCGTCCTTTTCCTTGAGCGTTACGGAAGTTTCCACCCCTGCAACCGTACGCAATACGGAAGAAATTCCTCCCATTTCTCCGTCGCTTGCACCGCATTTTTCAATCATTTCTTTTGTTATGCAGGCTATAAGCGTTCTTCCGCCGTCAAAACTTACCGCAGAATCCACTGCCGCCGACTCTATCTTAAGCTGACTGAGCGTCTTTGTCTCAAGAAGTTTTTCGCACAGCTTTGCCGCGGGAACTCCGAGTTTTAAAAGCTCCGCTGCTTTAAACAAAGTATCTGCACTTGTATTCGAATATCGGAAACCTCCGGTATCCGTCAGCATCCCGCCGTATATAAACTCTGCCGCGCGCATGTCGGGACAAATTCCGTTTTCGCGGAAAATGTCAAACACAATTTCGCATGTTGACGAGCTGTGCGGCTTTATAATATTTATATCTCCGAATCCTTCGTTTGTAACATGATGGTCTATAACGGCAGTGTGCGCTGCCTTATCAAAAAATCTCTTTCTTTCGCCTGTTCTTTCAGCGTCTCCGCAATCCGCCGCTATAACGGTATCGTATTTCTTTGTACATTCGCCGCTTTTTAAAAGCGGAACGTTCAAAAATTTGAGATTTACGGGTATATCGTCATCGAATATAATGTCCGCCCGCTTGCCGAAGGATTTTGCAAATTCCGCCAGAGCCGCCGACGAACAAAGTGCGTCTCCGTCTATGCTGTCGTGCGGGAGAATTGCAATGTTACGCGCATTTTCGAAAAGCAATTTAAGACTGCTCATCATGTATTACTCCCTTTAAAATTTCATTAATATGCGCTCCGTGTTCAATGGAATCGTCAAGCACAAATGAAAATTCCGGCGTCTGGCGAAGATTTAAACGTTTTCCTATTTCGCGTCTCACAAAACCCGCTCCGGACTTTATGCCCTCCATGGTTTTTGCTTTTTGCTCATAGCTTCCCAAAACGCTTATAAAGGCTTTCGCAAAGCGAAGATCTTTCGTAACATTTACCGCCACAACACTTACAACTCCCGAGATACGCGGATCTTTAAGTTCGCGTATCACGGCGCCAAGTTCTCTTTTTACTTCTTCGTCTATTCTGCCGCTTCTGTGGGAAGGCATATTACCGCCGCCTTTCTTATTATCTCTCTACTTCTTCAAGAATCCAGCATTCTATAATGTCGCCTTCTTTAATATCGTTAAAACGTTCAAGTCCTATACCGCACTCATAACCCTGTGCAACTTCTTTAACGTCATCTTTAAATCTCTTAAGTGATGCCAGCGCTCCTTCATATACCACAATACCGTCTCTTACAACACGAACGGACGCATTTCTCTGAACCTTACCGTCCTGAACATAACAGCCGGCAATCGTTCCCACGCCGCTTACTCTGAATGTAGAGCGAACTTCGGCATGGCCCAAAACTGTTTCCTTGTAAGTCGGAGCAAGCATACCTTTCATTGCCGCTTCAATTTCTTCTATTGCGTCATAAATGATTCTGTACATTCTCATGTCAACCTTATGCATCTCCGCCGCAGCTCTCGCGCCGCCGTCGGGACGTACGTTAAAGCCGACAATAATTGCGTTTGAAGCCGTTGCAAGCATAACGTCGGATTCCGTTACGGCGCCTACCGCACCGTGTATAACTCTTACTCTCACTTCATCGTTTGAAAGCTTCTCGAGCGACTGACGTACCGCTTCAACCGAGCCCATAACGTCCGCTTTAACAATTATATTGAGATCTTTTACTTCGCCCTCTTTAATCTGGCTGAACAAATCATCAAGAGTAACAACGCTGGATTTTTTCTGCATTTCGTCTTTAATCTTCTGTTTTCTCTGCTCAACCACGCTCTTTGCCATCTTTTCGTCCTTAACCGCATAGAAAAGATCGCCGCCGTCCGGCACATCGGAAAGACCCGTGATTTCAACAGGCACGGAAGGGCCTGCCTCGCGCACTCTTGCGCCGCCGTCATTTATCATTGCGCGCACTCTGCCGACAGATGTTCCGGCAACAATTGTGTCTCCTATGTGCAGCGTACCGGTCTGAACAAGTACGGTTGCAACAGGACCGCGTCCACGGTCAAGCTTAGCTTCGATAACGGTTCCGCGTGCCATTCGTTTCGGGTTGGCACGCAGCTCTTTCATCTCGGAAACAAGAATAATCATTTCCAGAAGTCCGTCAATATTAACGCGGTTTTTCGCCGAAACTTTTACACAAACCGTATCGCCGCCCCATTCCTCGGGGATAAGATTGTATTCTGTAAGTTCCTGCATAACCCTGTCAACATTTGCGTTTTCTTTATCAATCTTGTTGATTGCAATAATAATGCTTACACCTGCCGCCTTTGCGTGGTTTATAGCTTCTATTGTCTGAGGCATTATGCCGTCGTCCGCCGCAACAACAATTACCGCAACGTCCGTCACCTGCGCACCTCTTGCGCGCATAGCCGTGAAAGCTTCATGTCCCGGTGTATCAAGGAATGTAATTTTCTTGTCGTTTATCGGAACGCAGTATGCACCTATGTGCTGTGTGATACCGCCTGCCTCCGTGTCCGTCACGTGCGAGGAACGTATCGCGTCAAGAAGCGAAGTTTTGCCGTGGTCAACGTGACCCATAACAACAACAATCGGGTATCTTTCCACAAGGTCTTCCTCTTTGTCTTCTTCCTCGGCAAAAAGAATATCCTCGTCCGTTACGATAATTTCTTTTTCAACAATAAGATTTAAATCTTCGCCTATAAGCTGCGCCGTGTCAAAGTCTATCGTCTGGCTGACAGACGCCATTATTCCGAGTTCCATAAGCTTTTTGATAACTTCCGTTGCGGAAAGTTTTGCTTTTTCCGCAAATTCTCCGACAGTCACTTCATCCGGAATTACAACTTTAACTTTCTCTTTTTTCTTGGGTTTCGGCGCCGCCGTCTCCTTATTGTTTGTCTGTTTTTG